>Ga0302314_10001672_pt1 | contig 41413 bp, 44 predicted proteins | sample III_Palsa_N2_3_FD_200533 | JGI IMG/M metagenome (GOLD analysis project Ga0302314, IMG submission 200533) | Peat permafrost microbial communities from Stordalen Mire near Abisko, Sweden - III_Palsa_N2_3 | ecosystem: Environmental > Terrestrial > Soil > Palsa > Peat permafrost | place: Sweden... | reverse complement strand
CTTATGGCCGCAGCGGATAGTGCCGATCATCATGAAATGCCGGCAAAAGCAGGCCCGAACACAGCTTCGGCCGCATCGTGTCGGCAGGCCAAAGGCGGTGCGACGCGGGTCTGCAGGCTTTCCAGGCGCTGCGCACAGTCGCTTGCGCCCCAGGCCATGGGATCAGCGCGTAGGGTTGTCACGGCCACTCATTGCGATATGCTCCGTCTAGTCGCAGCATCGCCGCAGGTCGTGGTGGTGGCTACGACGGTGCGCGCAGGCCGGTTCGAGCGCTGTTTTGGCGCGGGACCGGCGGGGCATTCATGACGGGGCGTTCACGAATGTTTAAAAACGGGCGGTAACTCTATAGAATTCTGCGCCGCGATCTGAAATCGCCAGACTAACTAGTTAGTTTTAAATTTGGTCTCTCACCGTTTGCCTTTTTCTATTTCGGGGTACAGCTCAATGAAGACAAAACTCGCTCTCAGCGCTCTCCTGGCCGCGCTCGCGCTGGCTGGCTGCGCCAAGACAGACACGACGGCTCCGGCCGCCGCTGACTCTGCCGCGGCCGCCGCCTCATCGGCAGCAGATTCCGCTTCGGCCGCTTCCTCTGCCGCCTCGGATGCCGCTGCCACTGCATCTGCCGCGTCTTCGGCGCCGGCTTCCAGCTCGCCGTAATAGTAACTTCGAGTTACTGATTCGAGCCCGACCGCGGGCTCGCAAATGGCCCGGACCGGCGCGTGAGCACGGCTCCGGGCTTTTTGTTTGTTGAAGGATCGGCCTGTGCCCATCAGTCTGCGAGACGCCCGCAATTCGCGGGATGACCGCACCTGGATCGGATCGGTGTTCCGGGACTATATCGATGACCTGGATCCCCTGAGCACGGGCATATTCCCGGTCCTGGGTGAGGTGGGACATCGCGAGCCGGATCAGGTGGCGCGCTGGTTCGGCGATCCGAACGCCTTGCCGCTGCTCATCGCGCAATCCCAGGTGCCGGTAGGCTTTGCGATGGTGTCGCGCCTCTCGGCCAGCGCCAGCGCGGACTATCGCATGGGCGAGTTCTTCATCGATCGCGACCATCGCGGCCTGGGATTGGGCCGGGCCGCGGTGCAGCTGATCCTGGATCGTTTCGCGGGGCGCTGGGAAATCACCGAATACCAGCGCAATCACATTGCCGTGAAGTTCTGGCGCCGGGTCGTGACCGCCTACACCGGCGGGCAGTACCAGGAGCGCATCATCAACGGTGAGGTGCGCCAGACCTTCGAGTCGGGACCGCGTCGGCGTTAGAGCCGCAGCTGCCGCAGCCCTTCAGGGCCTGCATCTGCAGCGATGCCTTCAACCGTCCCGGCCAGCCCACGTGCGCGAGGGTTGCGACCGGCATGAGCCGATCGAGCAGCCACAGCCGCTGGCGTACGCCCAGCAGCCGCCACAGGCTGTACACGGCGCTCACCGCGACCACCAGCGCCACCACCGTCCACTGCACAGCCAGCATGACTTCAGCCCAGCCCCGCGGCCAGCGCCGCGCGATAGGTGATGAAAGAGGTCAGGTACGAGAGCACGAACAGGTACCCGGCCATGATCACAGGATACCGCCAGCTGTTGGTCTCGCGGCGCACGACCGCCAGCGTCGAGAGGCACTGGGGGGCGAATATGTACCAGGCCAGCAGCGACAGGCCCGTCGCCACCGACCAGCCGCGGACCAGGATGGGCTGCAGGGCACCGGCGACATCCTGGCTGGCGGCGGACATGGCATAGACGGTCCCCAGCGCGCCCACCGCCACTTCGCGAGCGGCGAGACCCGGCACCAGCGCCACGCAGATCTGCCAGTTGAAGCCGATGGGCGCAAACACCAGCTGCAGGCCATGCCCGAGGCGCCCCGCGAAGCTATAGCTGATCGCAGGGTCCGTGGCACCCGGCGGGGGCGCCGGAAAACTCGCCAGGAACCACAGCACCACCATCAGCGTCAGCAGCACGGTGCCGACGCGCATCAGGAAAATGCGCGTGCGCTCCCACAGTCCCAGCACCAGGTTGCGCAGGTTCGGCCATTTGTACTCGGGCAGTTCCAGCAGCAGCGGGTGATAGTCGCTGCGCATGAAGGTGCGCTTGATGGCGAAGGCCACCGCCATCGCGCCCGCGACCCCGATGAGGTAGAGCGCGAAGAGCGTGAGCCCCTGCAGATTGAACGGCCCGATCATCCGCTGCGGAATGAAGGCGCCGATGAGCAGCGTGTACACCGGCAGCCGCGCCGAGCAGGTCATCAGGGGCGCAATCATGATGGTGGTGAGGCGGTCGCGCGCCGAGGGTATGGTGCGCGTGGCCATGATGCCGGGGATCGCGCAGGCGAAGCTCGACAGCAGTGGAATGAAGGCGCGACCCGAGAGCCCCACCTTGCCCATCAGCCGGTCGAGCAGGAACGCGGCACGCGGCAGGTAGCCGGAGTCCTCCAGGGCGAGAATGAACGCAAACAGGATGATGATCTGCGGCAGGAACACCAGCACGCTGCCGGCGCCGGCGATCACCCCGTCCACCAGCAGATGCCGCAGCGGGCCATCGCTCATGTGCGCGCCCAGCCAGCCGCCCAGGGCGGCGACGCCACTCTGGACGGCATTCATGGGCCACTTCGCCCAGCTGAACACCGCCTGGAACATCAAAAACAGCACCACCGCCAGCAGCAGCGGGCCGCTGACCGGATGCAGCACCAGCGCATCCAGCCGCTGCAGGAAGCGCAGCCGGGCCGGCACGCGATAGCCGATGGCGTCCAGGATCCGCCGCACCTCGGCCTGCGTCGCCTGGATATCTGCGGCGCTGCCGCCTGCGAACTCCACCCGGCCGATGCCCTGTCCGGGCGGCGGCGTGCGATCCAGCAGCGCCACCAGCTCCTTCTCGCCCCCGGGACGGATGGCCACGGTTTCCACGACCGGCAGGCCGATGGCGCGGGCGAGCGCTGTGCTGTCGAGGCTGAAACCGCGGGCCCGCGCCAGGTCCGACATGTTCAGGGCCACCACCATCGGGCGCCCCAGGCGCTTGAGCTCCAGTACCAGCCGCAGGTTCAGGCGCAGGTTGGTGGCATCCACCACGCACACGATCAGGTCGGGGGGCTGCTCGGAGGCATGGCGTCCCAGGACGATGTCGCGGGTAATGGCCTCATCGAGCGTGGTCGGCTGCAGGCTGTAGGCACCGGGCAGGTCCAGCAGCCGGTAGGCGCGCCCGGTGGTGGGCCCGACGAAGCGGCCTTCCTTGCGCTCCACCGTGACACCGGGGTAGTTGGCCACCTTCTGGCGGCTGCCGGTGAGGCGGTTGAACAAGGCGGTCTTGCCGCAGTTGGGAACCCCGACGAGCGACAGCGAAAAGCCGGCCGTGGCGGCGTTGCTGCTCAAGCGGGCAGGGCGTCCTCGACCCAGATGTTCTGCGCCTCACAGCGCCGCAGGGCGAACTGGGTGCTGCCGACCCTGACCACGAAGGGATCGCGCCCCGGGCGGGCCTCGGCGACGACCTCGACGCGTTCGCCGGCGATGAACCCCAGCTCCAGCAGCCGCAGTTCCAGCTGATTGACGCCGTCGGTGGCCGAGCCCACGGCCACGATGGTCGCGGCCATGCCCGGTCGCAGGTGACTCAGGGCGGTCGGTACCGAGGTGTCGACGGACTGGCTTCGGACGGCGGTATCCATGCCTCAAGTATCATGAGAACCGTTCGCATTTGCAATGTCACCAGATCGCAATTTGGCGAAAAACCGCCGTGCCGCCACGGCGTGGGTCAGGCCTGTGACAGCAGCGGTTTAAGGTAACTCCCGGTGTACGAGGCGGGATTGCGCGCCACCGCCTCGGGCGTGCCCGTGGCAATGATCTGGCCCCCCCCGGCACCGCCCTCCGGACCCAGATCGATGAGGTAATCGGCGGTCTTGATGACATCGAGATTGTGCTCGATCACGACGACCGTATTGCCGTCATCGCGCAGGCGGTGCAGGACCCGCAGCAGCTGCTCGATGTCGGCGTAGTGCAGCCCGGTGGTCGGCTCATCGAGGATGTAGAGCGTGCGCCCCGTGGCGCGCTTGGCGAGTTCGCGTGCGAGCTTCACCCGCTGCGCCTCACCGCCCGAGAGCGTGGTGGCGTTTTGACCGAGGTGCACATACGAGAGCCCCACGTCATTGAGCGTGGCGAGCTTGCCGGCAATGGTCGGTACGTTGGCAAAGAAGCGCAGCGCATCCTCGACGGTCATCTCCAGCACTTCGTGGATGTTCTTACCGCGATAGCGGATCTCGAGGGTCTCGCGGTTGTAGCGCTGGCCCTTGCAGACATCGCAGGGCACATACACATCCGGCAGGAAATGCATCTCGACCTTCAAGACCCCGTCCCCCTCGCAGGCCTCGCAGCGGCCGCCCTTGACGTTGAAGCTGAAACGGCCGGCGTCGTAGCCGCGCGCGCGGCTCTCGGGCACCTGGGCATACAGCTCGCGCAGCGGTGTGAAGAGCCCGGTGTAGGTGGCGGGATTCGAGCGCGGCGTGCGGCCGATCGGGCTTTGATCGATGTCGATGACCCGGTCGATGTGTTCCAGGCCCGCGATCCTCGTGCACGGCGCCGACTCGAGCGGAGTGTTGTTCAGGTGCGAGGCGGCACGACTGTAGAGCGTGTCGTTGATCAGCGTGGATTTGCCCGAGCCTGAGACCCCGGTGACGCAGGTGAAAAGGCCGATCGGGATCTCCACGTCCAGATTGCGCAGATTGTTGCCGGTGGCGCCGATGATCGTCAGGTTGCGTTCCGGGTCGCGCGGCGTGCGCGGCTTGGGTATGCGGATCGAGCGCGCGCCGCTCAAGTACTGGCCGGTGAGGGAGGCCGGGTTGTTCCTGATCTCCTCCGGGGTGCCGCTGGCGACGATGCTGCCGCCATGCACGCCGGCGCCGGGTCCCAAGTCAACGACATGGTCGGCCGCGAGGATGGCATCGGTGTCGTGTTCCACCACGATGACCGTGTTGCCGGTATCACGCAGCTTGGCGAGAGTCCGAAGCAGGCGCGCGTTGTCGCGCTGGTGCAGGCCGATGGAGGGCTCATCCAGGATGTACATGACGCCGGTGAGCCCTGAGCCCACCTGGCTTGCCAGGCGGATGCGCTGCGCCTCCCCGCCCGACAAGGTCTCCGCGCTGCGATCCAGCGTGAGGTAGTCCAGGCCCACATCCTTCAGGAACCGCAGCCGGTCGCGGACATCCTTGAGGATGCGCGCGGCCACTTCGGCGCGCCAGCCGGACAGATCCAGGCTGTGCAGCCGCGCGAGTGCCTCGCCCACCGACAGGTGCGCGATCTGCGGCAGGCTGTATTCCCCGACGAACACGAAGCGCGCCGTGCGGTTCAGCCGCGTGCCCGCGCAGTCCGGACAGGCCTGGTTGCCCAGGTACTTCGCGAGCTCCTCGCGCACGCGTGGGGACTGGGTCTCGCGGTAGCGCCGTTCCATGTACGGCATGAAGCCTTCCCAGGGCTGACGCTTCTTTGAGAGGCGGCCATTGGCCTGCATCTGCCGGAACTCGACCGGCGCGCCATTGCTGCCTTCGAGCAGCACCTTGCGGATTTTCTGCGGCAGGTCCTCCCACGGGGTCTCCACATCGAACTCATAGTGGCGGGCGAGGGAGTTCACGATCTCCATGTAGTGGGCGTTGTTGCGATCGCGTCCGCGCACCGCGCCGGTGGCCAGCGACAGTGAGCCATTGGTGATGATGAGCCGCGGGTCGAAGAACTGCTTCACGCCGAGGCCATCGCAGCTGCTGCAGGCACCGGCCGGGTTGTTGAACGAAAACAGCTTCGGTTCCAGCGGCGGCACGCTGTAGCCGCACACCGGGCAGGCATGGCGGCTGGAGAACACCACCGGTGCCGTGCCGGCCTGGCTGCTGCCGGGCAGGTGGATCAGGTGCGCGAGGCCGCCGGACAGGCGCAGTGCCGTCTCGAACGACTCGGCCAGCCGCGCGCTGATATCCGGCTGCACCTTGAGCCGATCGACGACCGCCTCGATGCTGTGCTTGCGCTTCGGATCCAGATCCGGCCGCGCGTCCAGTTCGTGGATCCGGCCGTCGATCCGCACCCGCACGAAGCCGCCGCGCGTGAGGTCCTCGAACACCTGGGTATGTTCACCCTTGCGATCGCTGATCAGCGGCGCCAGCAGCGCGACCGGGGTGTCCGCGGGGAGCTTGAGCACCTGGTCGACCATCTGGCTGACGGTCTGGGCGGTGAGGTCGATGCCGTGGTCCGGACAGCGCGGGGTACCGGCGCGCGCAAACAGCAGGCGCAGGTAGTCGTAGACCTCGGTGACCGTGCCCACCGTGGAGCGCGGATTGTGCGAGGTCGCCTTCTGCTCGATGGCGATGGCCGGCGAGAGGCCCTCGATGGTGTCGACGTCCGGCTTGTCCATCATCGACAGGAACTGGCGCGCGTAGGCCGACAGGGACTCCACGTAGCGGCGCTGGCCTTCCGCGTACAGCGTGTCGAAGGCCAGCGAGGACTTGCCCGATCCGGACAGGCCGGTGAAGACGATCAGCCGCTCGCGCGGCAGGTCCAGGTCCAGGTTGCGAAGATTGTGCGTGCGGGCGCCGCGGATGCGGATGTACTGCATGAGTCTTCCGAGTCAAAAGTGGGCAAACCGGTAAGGATACGCCGTCGCGCCGGGCGCGCCGTCCGTCTACACTATGTATGGACGAAATTGCGCTGAAGGAAGGTCCGTCATGGCACGAGGCATCAACAAGGTCATTCTCATCGGTCATCTGGGTCAGGACCCCGAGGTGCGCGCCCTGCCTTCCGGTTCCAGCATCGCCAACCTGCGCATTGCGACCACCGAGAGCTGGAAGGACAAGCAGTCCGGTGAGTTCAAGGAACAGACCGAGTGGCACACGGTGGTGCTGTTCGGCCGCACGGCCGAGGTCGCCGCGGAGTACCTGAAGAAGGGCTCGCAGGTGTTCATCGAGGGCCGTCTGCGCACGCGCAAATGGCAGGACAAGACCGGCAATGACCGCTACTCCACGGAAATCGTGGGCAACGACATGCAGATGCTCGGCGGCCGTGGCCAGGGCGGCGGCGGCCAGGGCGCAGGGACGGGCGAGGGCGGCCGCAAGGGTTCCGCCGGGGGGGCGCGGGATGCGGCCCGTGGCACCGCGGCACCGGGCGGCGAGCACACCGGCACCGAGTTCAGCGATGCCCCGGCCACCAGCACCGAACACGACTTCGACGACGATATTCCGTTTTAGGGGTCGTTCCGGCCCCTTTCGGACGTATAATCACCTGAATTCCCATCAGCAGGTAATGATAGGGAATTTTAAGGAATAATTGCCCGCGCAGCAGTTTCACCACGCCAGGTGCCCGCGGCCGGTTAAAATCGCGACTGTCTCAACGGTTTCCCCAGGTATGTCCGGCCGCTATTTCATCAAGACGTTCGGTTGCCAGATGAACGAGTACGACTCCGCGCGCATGGCGGATGTCCTGCATAGCAGCGCTGGAATGACTCCCACCGACACTGCGGCCGAGGCCGACGTCCTCATCATGAATACCTGCTCGGTGCGCGAGAAGGCCGAGGACAAGGTGTATTCACTGTTGGGCGAATGGCGCGCCCTCAAGGCTGCGCGGCCGCAGGTCGTCATCGGCGTGGGCGGCTGCGTCGCCAGCCAGGAGGCCGGCACGATCGTGAAGCGGGCGCCGTGCGTGGACCTGGTGTTCGGACCGCAGACGCTGCATCGCCTGCCGGAGATGCTCGCCGAACTGCGCCGCACCGGGCGCAGCGTGGTGGATGTGAGCTTCCCGGCCATCGAGAAATTCGACGAGTTGCCACCGCCGCGTGCCGACGGCGCCGCCGCGTTCGTCTCGATCATGGAAGGCTGCAGCCGCTACTGCAGCTTCTGCATCGTCCCGTATACCCGCGGTGAGGAGATCAGCCGGCCGCTGGCCGCGGTGCTCACCGAAGTGCGCACCCTTGCAGACCAGGGCGTGAGCGAGGTGACGCTCCTGGGCCAGAACGTCAACGCCTACGCGGGCCCCATGGCCGATGGCGCGCTGGTGGACCTGGCGACGCTGATCCACCATGTGGCCGGCGTGCGGGGCATCGAGCGCATCCGCTTCACGACCTCCCATCCGGTGGAGTTCACCGACAGCCTCATCGAGGCCTACGCGAACGTACCGCAGCTGGCCAACCATCTGCACCTGCCCGTGCAGAGCGGCTCGGATCGGGTGTTGACGCTGATGAAGCGCGGCTACACGGCGCTCGAGTTCAAGGACCGCATCCGCAGGCTGCGCGCGGTGCGCCCGGATATCAGCATTTCCTCGGACTTCATCATCGGCTTCCCCGGGGAGACCGAGCGTGATTTTGCCGCCACTCTGCAGCTGATCCGCGACGTGGGCTTCGACTCCTCCTACAGCTTCCTCTATAGCCGCCGCCCGGGTACGCCCGCCGCATCCCTCCCGGATGATGTGCCGCAGGCCATCAAGCAGCAGCGCCTGGAGGCGCTGCAGGCCTTGATCGATACCCAGGCGCGGGTGATCAGCGAGCAGATGGTCGGCGGTGTGCAGCGCGTGCTGGTGGTGAGACCCTCGCGGCGTGATGCGCGCGAACTGGCCGGCCGCACCGAGAACAACCGCTGGGTCAATTTCGCAGGTCCCGAATCACTCATGAACCGGTTTGTCGATGTGACCATCACCGAAGCCCGCGCGCACACACTGCGTGGCCGGCTCAAGGTACGCGATGCAGCGTGAGTTTGCGTTCGAGCCCGCCGACAACGTGCGGCTGGCCAATCTGTGTGGCCCACTGGATGAAAACCTGCGGATGGTCGAGAACCGGCTGAACGTCGAGGTGCATCGGCGCGGCGAGAGCTTCCGCGTGATCGGCGAGCGTGCCCCCGAGGCCGAAGCCACGCTGCGCGAACTGTTCCGCCTGTCAAAGGACGAGGACGTGACGCCGCATCGCGTGCATCTGACGCTGCATGAGCGCACCAGCGACGGCGATCATCCGGCCGGGCGCGACGATGCGGATGATCCGTCGATCCGCGTGCAGCGCGGCGCCATCCGCGCCCGCGGTGGCAACCAGCGCGAGTACCTGAAGCAGATCAAGGCCAGTGACCTCACCTTCGGGGTCGGACCCGCCGGCACCGGCAAGACCTATCTGGCGGTGGCCTCGGCGGTCGAGGCGCTGCAGTCCGAGCTCGTGCGGCGCATCGTGCTGGTGCGACCCGCGGTGGAGGCCGGCGAACGACTGGGGTTTCTGCCCGGGGACCTGTCACAGAAGGTCGATCCGTACCTGCGCCCGATGTACGACGCTCTCTACGAAATGCTCGGCTTCGATCGCGTGGCCCGGTTCATCGAGCGCAACGTGATCGAAGTGGCGCCGCTCGCCTTCATGCGCGGCCGCTCGCTCAATGACTCCTTCATCATCCTCGATGAGGCGCAGAACACGACTCCCGAACAGATGAAGATGTTCCTGACCCGCATCGGTTTCGGTTCACGCGCGGTGGTGACCGGGGATGTCACGCAGACCGACCTGCCACAGGGCAAGCTGTCCGGCCTGCGGCATTCGCTGGGCGTGCTCAAGGGGGTGTCGGGCGTGTCGTTCACGTTCTTCGACGCCCGCGACGTGGTGCGGCACCCGCTGGTGCAGCGCATCGTGCAGGCCTATGAAGCGCGCGGTGACGCGCCGTGAAGCCACCCGACCCCGCCCGCGCGCTGCTGGTCGATGTCGTGCGCGAAGGCCGCGACTGGGCCCCGGGCGCTGCCGACATCCGCGCCTGGGCGAGTGCTGCGCTGGGGCGCCGCGCGGTGGGCTCCGAACTTTCAGTGCGGGTCGTGAAGCCCGCCGAAAGCAAACGCCTCAACGCCCGCTATCGTGGCCGTGACCAGCCCACCAACGTGCTCTCGTTCCCGGTGCCGGCGCTGCCCGCCGCAAGCGCCCACCGCCCTGCGCCGCAACCGCTGGGGGACCTGGTGATCTGCGCCCGAGTCGTGCACGAGGAGGCGCGGCAGCAGCGCAAGGGCATCAAGGCTCACTGGGCGCATCTGGTGATCCACGGCGCGCTGCACCTGCTGGGCTACGACCACGAACACTACGCTGAGGCGCGCCGCATGGAACGCCGCGAAGTGGCGGTGCTGAAGCGCTTCGGCATCGCCAATCCCTATCGGAGTATGTGAGGTGGCCAAGGACACAGGTACCACGGGTCGCTGGTTACGCCGGATCACCCAGTCACTGGCGGGCGAGGCACATGACCGCGAGGCGCTGGTGGCGCACATGCAGGACGCGCGCGAACACGGCCTCATCGACAACGACGCGATGGCCATGCTCGAGGGCGTGCTGGACGTGGCGGACCTGCAGGTGCGCGACATCATGGTGCCGCGAACGCAGATGGCCGTCGTGCGGCGCGAGGAGCCGGCCAACGATATCCTGGCGCGGGTGATCGAGAGCGGTCACTCCCGCTTCCCGGTGATGGATGACGACCGTGACGACATCGTCGGCATCCTCCTGGCCAAGGACCTGCTGCGCCTGTGCGTGGCGGGGGAACGGGAGCGCTTCGACATCCGCGAGTTCATGCGCCCGGCGGTGTTCGTGCCGGAGTCCAAGCGGCTGAACATGCTGCTGAAGGAGTTCCGCGGCAACCGCAATCACATGGCGATCGTCGTCGATGAATACGGCGGAGTCTCGGGCCTCGTCACCATCGAGGATGTCATCGAACAGATCGTCGGCGACATCGACGATGAGTTCGACATCGAGGAGGACGAACAGAACATCCGCAAGGAGACCGAGCACCAGTACGCCGTGCGCGGTGTCACGCGCCTTGCGGAGTTCAACGAATACTTCGGCACCGACCTCGCCGATGCGGACTTCGACACGGTCGCAGGCCTTACGATGAAGGCGCTGGGCCGCCTGCCCCGGCGCGGTGAGGCCGTGACGCTGGCCGGCCTGGAACTGCGGGTGGTGCGGGTCGACCGCCGCCGCATCGACATGCTGCGGGTGACCTGCCCGCGGGATCTGCCGCCACTCCCAGCGCCCGCCGCCGACTGAGCCACGTGCTGCCGACTCTGCTCAGCGACCGGCGTGTCCGGTTGGCCCTCGCGGCCGCCGCGGGCGCGGCATTGACCGCAGCCTTCGCACCGCTGAACCTGTGGCTGCTGGCGCTGCTGTCACCGGCCCTGCTGATCGCGCTGTGGCAGGACGTCCCCCCGCGCCATGCCGCCGCGCTCGGGTTCTGGTTCAATTTCGGCACCTTCGCCGCCGGCACGTACTGGCTCTACATCAGCATTCATCAAATCGGCCGTGCGCCACTGTGGGTGGCGTTCATCGCCATGGGTGGGGTGGTCTGCATCCTCTCGCTCTACGGGGCCTTCCTGGGCTGGGTCGCGGCGCGCTGGCTGCCCGCCGCTGGCGGCGTGCGCTGGATGTTGGGGCTGCCGGCGGCCTGGCTGCTGGTGGAGTGGTTCCGCGGCTGGTTCCTCACCGGCTTTCCGTGGCTGTCACTGGGTTATTCGCAAACGGGCACCTGGATGGCAGGAGTCGCACCGGTGCTCGGGGTCTATGGCATCTCGGGGCTGCTGCTGCTGGGCGCCGGTGCGCTGGTCACGGTCTGTGCCGGAACCCGGCGCGAGCGGCTGGCGGCGGTCGTGGTGCTGGTCGTGATCTGGGGGGTGCCCGCGGCGCTGCAGCGCATTGCCTGGACCCGGCCTCAAGGCCCGGCGGTCAGCGTCGCCATCGTCCAGGGGGCCATTCCGCAGGACGAGAAGTGGCAGGACGCGCATCGCGATGCGCAGCTGGATACCTATCGGGATCTGACGCGCCAGGCCCTGGGCGCGCGGGTGATCTTCTGGCCCGAGGCGGCACTGCCTGATGTCGCGCAGAACCTGGGTGATTACCTGCTCGATCGTTACCACGAAGCGCATGCGCAGCATTCGGCCCTGGTGGTGGGCATGCTGCGCCAGGCCCACAACGGGGACTTCTACAACTCCATCCTGACGATGGGCGAGAGCGTCGACTGGTACGACAAGATGCACCTCGTCCCTTTCACCGAGGTGATCCCGGTGCCGGGCTTCGCCCGCAAGTGGCTGGAGTTCATGAACCTGCCTTACGAGGATTTCCAGTACGGCGCGGCACACCAGCCACCGCTGGCGGCAGGCGGCCTTACGCTGTTGCCGGCCATCTGTTACGACGACGCCTATGGCGCTTCCAACCTGGACATGCTGCGCACGGCCAATGCACTTGTGACCGTGACGAATGACGCCTGGTTCGGCCATTCCACCGCCCGCTACCAGCATCTGCAGATCGCCCAGATGCGCTCGATCGAGACCGGCCGGTTCCTGATCCGGGCGGCCAATGACGGCATTTCCGCCATCATCGGCCCGGACGGGCGGGTGCTGGCGGCGGCACCGGGTTATGTCCCGGTGGTACTGCGCGGCACGGTGGTCCCGCGGGTAGGTCTGCCACCATATGCCCGGTTTGGAAACTGGTTGATAATTTCCCTTGCTGCCACCACGCTGGCGGCGGTGCTTTTCTTTCGTCGGAGTCGTACATGACCTTTTCACGGTCGGCCCGCGGGGCTGTTTTCGCAGTAATCGCAACGGTAACCGCCGGTCTGATTCCGGCCGTGGCGCTGGCCCAAGCTGCGGCTGTGCGGCCCGCCGAGCCGCTGCCCGCAGTGACCATGCCGGATTTCTCAGCCCTCGTGGAACGCTACGGTCCGGCGGTGGTGAACGTGGAAGTCGTGGAGCGTCCCCAGGCCAATGGGGGTCGTGGCGGCCCCGACGCGGATGACCCGCTCAATGATTTCTTCCGGCGCTTCGGCATTCCCAACCAGGGCGGTGGCGGCCAGCCGCGCAACTCCCCGCCCGCGCACGGCACGGGCTCGGGGTTCATCGTCAGCCCCGATGGCTACATCCTGACCAACGCGCACGTGGTCTCCTCAGCCGAGACCGTGACCGTCAAGCTGACGGATCGGCGCGAGTTCCAGGCCAAGGTCGTCGGCCAGGATGAGCGCACCGACGTGGCGGTCATCAAGATCGATGCCCAGAACCTGCCCGTGGTGAAGATCGGGGATCCGCGGCAGCTGCGGCCCGGTCAGTGGGTGGTGGCCATCGGTTCGCCGTTCAACTTCGACAACACCGCGACCGCGGGTATCGTCAGCGCCACGGCGCGCTCGCTCCCCCAGGACAACTATGTGCCCTTCATCCAGACCGATGTCGCGGTGAACCCCGGTAATTCCGGCGGCCCGCTGTTCAACACGCGCGGCGAAGTGGTCGGCATCAACTCGCAGATCTTCAGCCAGACCGGCAGCTACATGGGCCTGTCGTTTGCCATTCCGATCGACATCGCCGTGAATGTCGAAAACCAGATCATCAAGACCGGCCACGTCGTGCGGGGCCGCATCGGCGTCACCATTCAGGACGTGAACGCGGCGTTCGCCGAGTCCTTCGGACTCGGCCGCCCGCGCGGCGCGCTGGTGAGCACGGTGGAGCCGGGCGGTCCGGCGGAGAAAGCCGGCATCAAACCCGGCGATGTCATCCTGGCCGTCAACGGCCAGAGCATCGATCACTACGGTGAGCTGTCGCTGACGGTGTCCAACCTGCATCCGGGCGCCGATGCGCGCCTCTCGGTGTGGCGCGGCGGCAAGGCCCAGGACATGAGCGTGAAGATCGCCTTGGTCAATGAGGATCAGGACAAGGTGGCCGCCAACAAGTCATCCAAGGGCGGACCGGCCAGTGGCCAGGCCGAGCGGCTGGGACTGACGGTGCGGTCGCTGACGGCCGATGAGAAGAGCCAGGCGCAGACCGATGGTTCGCTGGTGGTCGAGAACGTGGCAGGCCCCGCGGCCCAAGCCGGCGTGCAGCCGGGCGACATCATCCTCGGCATCAATGGCAAGCCCATTCACAGCACCACCGAACTCGTGGCGTCGGCAAAGATCGCGGGCAAGACCATTGCGCTGCTGATTCAACGCCAGGACCAGCAGATCTTCGTGCCATTGCGCCTGAACTGACCCGTCATGCAGGAACTCTACGATCCGGCGGCCATTGAACGGGCCGCCCAGAACTATTGGGACAGCACCGGGGCCTTCGCTGCGACGGAGACTGCGGGCAAACCCAAGTACTACTGCCTGTTCATGTTCCCGTATCCGTCGGGACGGCTGCACATGGGCCATGTGCGCAACTACACCATCGGTGATGTGCTCGCGCGGTTCATGCGCATGCAGGGCCGCAATGTCATGCAGCCGATGGGCTGGGATGCCTTCGGCCTGCCGGCCGAAAACGCGGCCATGCAGAACAACGTGCCGCCGGCCAAGTGGACCCGCGACAACATCGCCTACATGAAGCGCCAGCTGCAGTCCCTCGGGCTCGCGCTCGACTGGCCGCGTGAGCTCGCCACCTGCGATCCGCAGTACTACCGCTGGAACCAGTGGCTGTTCCTGCGGATGCTCGAGACCGGCATCGCCTATCGGCGCACCGGGGTCGTGAACTGGGATCCGGTGGACCAGACGGTGCTCGCCAACGAGCAGGTCATCGACGGGCGCGGCTGGCGCACGGGCGCGCTGATCGAGAAGCGCGAGATCCCGATGTACTACCTCAATATCACGCGCTATGCCCAGGAGCTGCTCGATTCACTCGGGGAGCTGGGCGGCTGGCCGGAGCGCGTGCGCCTGATGCAGGCCAACTGGATCGGGCGCAGTGAGGGTACCGAGATCTCCTTCGCGTACGCGCCGGATCTGCAGCGGCTGATGGGCGCGGCCGGGGGCCTGAAGGTTTTCACCACCCGCGCGGATACCCTGTTCGGCGTAACCTTCATGGCCATCGCGGCCGAGCATCCGATCGCCACGGCGGTTGCGGCCCAGGATGCGGCCCTCGGCGAGTTCGTCGCCGAGTGCAGGCGCGGCAGTGTCATGGAAGCCGACATCGCGGTGCAGGAGAAGACGGGACGGCGCACCGGCTTGCACGTGCTGCATCCGTTCACCGGCAAACCCATCGAAGTGTGGATCGCCAATTACGTGCTCATGGGTTACGGCGAGGGCGCCGTCATGGGCGTGCCGGCACACGATGAGCGCGATTTTGAATTTGCCACTCGCGTCGGCATTCCCATTGAGACGGTGGTGAAGTCGGCGACGGGCGCCTACGACACGGTGGTCGCGCCCTGGCAGGACGCCTACGGCGAACAGGGCATCACCGTGAATTCAGGGGAGTTCTCGGGCTTGAGGTTTCAGGCCGCGGTGGCTGCCATCGCTGCAGCGCTCGAGGCGCGCGGCATCGGTCGCCGGCGCGTCCAGTTCCGGCTGCGCGACTGGGGCATTTCGCGCCAGCGCTACTGGGGATGCCCGATCCCACTGATCCACTGCGCGACCTGCGGGGTGGTGCCGGTGCCGGATGAGCAGCTGCCGGTGGTCCTGCCGGAGAACCTGGTGCCGGACGGTAGCGGCAATCCGCTGGCCAAGACGCCGTCGTTCTTCGAATGCACCTGTCCTAAGTGCGGGCGCGCGGCACGGCGCGAAACCGACACCATGGATACCTTCGTGGATTCCTCGTGGTACTTCCTGCGCTTCGCCAGCTTCGACAATGCGCAGGCCATGGTGGATGAGCGGGTGCGCTACTGGCTGCCCGTGGACCAGTACATCGGCGGCATCGAGCACGCCATCCTGCACCTGCTGTACTCGCGCTTCTGGAGCAAGGTCATGCGCGACCTTACGCTGCCGAGTGTCAGCGAGCCCTTCAGCAACCTGCTCACCCAGGGCATGCTGCTGAACCACATCTATTCGCGCCACCCGGCCGAAGGCCGGCGCCAGTTCTTCAATCCGGCGCAGGTCACGGTGAGCGAGGCCGGCGATGGCACCAAGCGCTACACGGCGCACCTCGACGGCGGCGAAACCGTCGAGGTGCAGTACGACGGCCTCGGCACCATGTCCAAGTCGCGCAACAACGGCGTTGATCCGCAGACCCTGGTGGAGCGCTTCGGCGCCGACACGGTGCGGCTGTTCGCGATGTTCACGGCACCGCCCGAACAGACCATGCTGTGGTCGGACGAGGGTGTCGAGGGCTCGTTTCGCTTCATCCGGCGGCTGTGGACCGCCGTGCACGAGCATGTCAAAACCGGTCCGTCGCCGGCGCTCGACGTCCCGGCACTCGACGCCCGCCAGCAGGCGCTGCGCCGGGCCACACACCAGACCCTGGCCAAAGTGACCGATGACATCGGTCGTCGCCATACCTTCAACACCGCCGTTGCCGCGGTGATGGAACTGCTGAATACCCTCGGGCGCTTCGATGCTGCCTCGCCGCAGGGCAGGGCCGTGCGCCAGGAGGCCTTCAGCATCATCACCGTGGCCCTCTCGCCCATCGTGCCGCACGTGTGTCACACCCTGTGGCAGGCGCTCGGTCACAGCGGTGCGCTGATCGATCAGGCGTGGCCCGCAGTGGATGCCGCGGCGCTGGTGCAGGATGAGATCGAGATCAGCGTGCAGGTGAACGGCAAGATGCGCGCGCGCGTCGGCATTGCCGCAGGCGCCGACGAAGCGACGGTGCGGGGGATCGCGCTGGCCGATGCGCGCGTGCAGAAGTTCCTGGGTGCTGGGCCGGTACGCAAGGTGATCTACGTGCCCGGCAAACTGGTGAACATCGTTGTCTGAACGCCGCCCAGTGCTGGCGTTGACCCTGGCGCTCGGCGCCGCGCTGGGGCTGACGGGCTGCGGCTTCCACCTGCAGGGGCACACGCCGTTGCCGTCGCAGTTCAAGGTCTCCTACGTCGATGCGCACGATCGACAGAGTGATTTCGTGCAGGGCCTGCGCAGCGCGCTGCTCGTGAACGGCGTGATCCTGACGGAAGACACTACGGCCGCCACGGCGACGGTGCACGTGCTGGATGACAAGCATGTCCAGCGCGTCCTGTCGGTGTCGCCGGACAATCTGCCGCGCGAGTATGAGCTGACGTATACCGTACGGTTCTCGGTCACCGCCGGCGACAAGGAACTGCTGGCGCCGCAGGAGGTGGCCTCGACGCGCGAGTACAGCTTCACGGTGACCGAGCTCCTGGCCAAGGAAAACGAAGAAGCGATCCTGCAGGCGGCGCTGGCGCACGACCTGGTCGATGTGGTCATGCGACGCTTGTCCAGTCTCTAAGACATCCACCCCCACATGCTGCGTCTGCTCACTCTGGATCGTGTCGAGCTGGCGCTGGTGCTGCATCACTACGGCCTGGAGCTCACGCTGGTGGCTCCCCACGAGGAGATCCCGGGCTCCTACTGGGGCGAAAGTGAAGCCGGCCTCAAGGGTGATGCGTTGTACGCAAGGCTCGACACCCCCGTGCACTCCGTCCTGCACGAAGCCAGCCACTATGTGTGCATGACCCCGGAGCGGCGCGCCGGCCTGGACCGCAATGCCGGCGGTGATGATCCTGAGGAATCCGCCGTGTGCTACCTGCAGATCCTGCTGGCTGACACGCTGCCGGGCGTCGGACGCGACCGGCTGATGCAGGACATGGATGAGTGGGGCTACAGCTTCCGGCTCGGGAACACCCGCGCCTGGTTCGAGGGCGATGCGCAGGACGCACGCGAGTGGCTGCATCGCCATGGCGTCACGCGGGCGGATGGGACGCTCACGGGGGAGCTGCGGTTCTAAGTCGCTCCCCAGGGACCGCGCGCCCCACGCGCAAGCGGCCGGACGGTCAGTCAGCGGGCCGCTGGCTCCTAGCGCCGCGCGAAGCGATCGGTGGCTGCAACCAGTTCACTGGCAGTGCTGACTTCGAAGGCCGAATGTCCGGCGTTGCCGACGATGTACAGCTGCGCCTCGGGCCACACACGGTGCAGGTCCCAGGCACTGCGCATCGGACATACGACATCATACCGGCCCTGCACGATCACACCCGGTATGTGGCGGATGCGGTTGATGTCGGCCAGCAGCTGATCATCCTGGCGCAGGAACCCGTTGTTGATGAAGTAGTGACACTCGATGCGCGCGAAGGCCGCGGAATATTGCGCATCGGCCGCGAACCTGGCGACGTACTCCGGGTTTTGCGCAAGATAGCTGGTGGCGCCTTCCCACACTGACCAGGCCGTCGCAGCTTCGCTCAAGACCTTGCGGTCGGTGCTGGTGAGACGCCGGTAGTAGGCCCGGATCATGTCGTGGCGCTCGGCTTCCGGGATGGGCGCGACGTAACGCTCCCACAGATCCGGATACAGCGCCGCGGCACCGCCCGGGTTCTGATAGAACCAGTCCAGTTCCCAGCGGCGCAGCATGAAGATACCGCGCAACACCAGTTCGGTGACCCGGTCGGGGTGCGCCTGTGCGTAGGCCAGCGCGAGGGTGGAACCCCAGGAGCCGCCAAAGACCAGCCAGCGTTCAATCCCCAGGAGTTTACGCACGCTTTCAATGTCGAGCACGAGGTGCCAGGTGGTGTTGTCCACCAAGCTGGCGTGCGGACGACTGCGGCCGCAGCCGCGCTGATCGATCAGCACGATGCGGTAACGCTCCGGATCAAAGAACCGGCGCATGGCCGGATCGGTACCGCCGCCGGGGCCGCCGTGCAGGAAAATCGCCGGCTTACCCTTGGGATTGCCGCTCTCTTCGTAATAGATCTCGTGAACGGCCGAAACACGCACCATGCCGCTGTTATAGGGCTCTATGGGCGGATAAAGGCCAGGGGCGGCCCGGGAGTGTCCAGCTGGCGCCATGGCTGAACGGCGGGCGGCCACTCGCGTCGGCGGCTTTGCAGAAGGTCTCTTTCCCGGCTTTTTGACCGTTTTTGCCGCCTGCACGGTCCGTTTTGCCGCGGGCCGGCCTTTCACAGTAACCATCGACTAAGGCTCGTTTTGCTGGATACCCCAATATAGCGCAGGTAGCATTAACGCCATGCTCCAGAACCGCGTGCTTTAGCCGCCTTTGAAAGTCAAAACAGAGTTGCTCGTTGCGCACCTGCGAGAGCGGCTGCTGCCCGTGTACCTGATATCCGGCGATGATCCGCTGCTGACCGGCGAGGCGGTTGATGCGGTGCGCCTGCGGGCGCGCGAAAGCGGCTTCACCGAGCGCGACGTGCACTTCATGGATCGCGGTGGTGACTGGGACGCCGTGCTGGCCTCGGTCGCATCCATGTCTTTGTTTGCTGAACGCCGCATCGTCGAGGTGCGCCTGCCGACGGGACGCCCCGGGGTTACCGGTAACCGGGTGCTCAAACGCGTGATTGAAAGTGCCGGTGCCGAGACCTTGCTGCTGATACTCACCGGCCGCCTGGACCGCGAAGCGGCTGGCAGTGAGTGGGCGCGCGCGGCGGAGGAGCAGGGTGCGTCGGTCGCGATATGGCCGATGGCGCGCGCCGCGTTTCCCGGGTGGCTGCAGTCCCGCGCCCGCAGCCTGGGTCTCACCGTCGCGCCCGACGCGCTGGCGCTGCTGGCGGAACGTACCGAGGGCAATCTGCTGGCCGCCTCGCAGGAACTGGCGAAGCTGGCGCTGCTCGCGGTCGATGGGCGCGTCGATGCGGCCGCGGTGCTGGCCAGTTCCACCGACAGCTCGCACTTCGATGTGGGGGAACTGGACCGCGCGCTGACGCAGGCTGATGGTACGCGCGCCCTGCGCGTGCTGGCGGGGTTGCGGGCCGAGGAAGTCGAACTGCCGCTGGTGCTGTGGGCGGCGGTGAAGGCGCTGCATGCGGTGCTCGCGGCCGATGCCGGTACGGCCCCGCCGCGCGGTGGCTATGGATTCAACAGCGCGCCACCCCGGCAGCGCCGTATGGGTGCCGCGCCGGCGGCGCTGGTCGCGCGCGCGGCGCGCGCGGATGCCATGGCCAAGGGGCGCCTGCGCGGTGATGCGTGGGATGAGCTCGCGCTGCTGGCGGCGGACCTGTGCGGCAACCGCGCACTGCTTGCCGCGCCCCGCGCGCTGGGTTGATGATCAGGACACCATGGAACCCATCGGAATATTCGGCGGTACGTTCGATCCCATCCACGTCGGGCACCTGCGTACGGCGTTCGAACTGTGGCAGGAGCTGCACCTCACGGAAGTTCGCTTCCTGCCCACCGGCAGTCCGCCGCATCGCTCCGAGACCCGGGCCAACGCCGAGCTGCGCCTGGCGATGGTGCGCGCCGCGGTTGAGGGCCAGGCGGGATTCGTGGTCGATGACCGCGAGGTGCGCCGCACCGGACTTTCATATTCGGTTGATACCCTCACCGAACTGCGCCGGGAGTACCCGGACCGGTCCTTGTGCGTGCTCCTGGGCATGGACGCATTTTTGGGATTGCCGAACTGGCATCGCTGGCGCGAAGTGCTGGACCTGGCGCATGTGGTGGTGGTCCACCGGCCCGGCTGGCGGGCGCCGGCCCAAGGACCGCTGGGAGAGGTGATGGTGGACCGCGGTACCGGCAGTATCCGCGACCTGCACACGCGCCTGGCGGGCAATGTCTACGTCCATGTACCGACCCAGCTTGAGATTTCCTCCACGGAACTGCGCCAGCTCATCGAGGCGGGGCGCGATCCGCGGTATCTGGTACCGGACCCGGTGCGCAGGATTATCCTGGAAACCGGGTGTTATGCTCAGCGCGAACGCTGAACCTTCATAAGGAGATTGCAACCTTTGCCAATGGCTACGACCCGACCCCGTGCCCGCCGAGCGACTGCGTCGCCCCCCGCAAGAGCCCCATCACCGGTGCCTGACCTGGTCCAGGCGGCGCTGGATGACATGAAGGCCGTCAACATCAAGATCCTGGATGTGCGCGGTCTGACTGACATCGCCGATACCCTGATCATCGCCTCCGGAAATTCCGATCGCCACGTCCGCAGCATTGCCGAGCGCGTGATTCAAAGCGCGAAGGCCGCCGGGCATCCGCCGTTCGGTGTGGAAGGCGCGCGCGATGGGGAATGGGCGCTGGTGGATCTGCACGACGTCATCGTGCACGTGATGCTGCCCCGAGTCCGCGAGTTCTACGGCCTGGAAAGGCTCTGGGGCACCCCGGATGTACCGGCTGCGTCGGCGGCACCCAAGGTGATCCCGCCCCGGGCGGTGGTGGCGCGCAAGCGTGCCGGCAGTGCGCCCCGCAAGCGCGCGGTGCGGACGCCTAAGGCCTAGCAGGCCCTTAGGCTTGGGACGGATTTGATCGGGCCGCTGTGGCCCGATAGGCAAGCCGTGCCAAGCTGCGGTCATGCGAATACGGATCATCGCGGTCGGCGAGCGCATGCCGCGCTGGGTGGATGATGTCGTCGCCGACTACACCCGGCGCCTGGCCGGCACCCTCAAAATCACCCTGGTGGAAGTGCCGGCCGGCCAGCGCAGCAGCCGCGGCGTTCCGGCCCAGGCCATGCACATCGAAGGACAGCGCATCCTGGCGCTCATCAAGGCCCAGGAGTTGCTGGTCGCCCTGGACGAGCGCGGCGTTGAGCACACCACGCGCGAGCTCGCCGGCTGGCTGTCCGGCCGCATGCAGGACGGGCGTGACCTCGCGCTGGTGATCGGCGGTCCGGACGGGCTCGCGAGCGAAGTGCTGGCGCGCAGTGACCACAAGCTGTCACTGTCAAAGCTGACCTTGCCCCACCCGCTGGTGCGGGTGGTGCTGGCCGAGCAACTGTATCGGGCACACACCGTTCTGTCCGGACATCCGTATCATCGCGACTGAGGCTGCTTTTTCGAGGTCCCCAATGTCATCGAGTCCCGTGCTGCGGCTGGCTTCGGCGTCCCCCCGACGACAGCAGCTGCTGGCGCAGATCGGCGTGCCGCACGCGGTCGCAGTGGCCGACGTGGACGAGAGCGCCCGGGATGGGGAGGCCGTCACCGCGTACGTCGAGCGCGTGGCGCGCGCGAAAGCCGCGGCGATCTGGGAGCGCGGCCGGGAGCTGCCGGTGCTGGGTGCTGACACGACCGTCGTGCTGGATGGCGTGAGCCTCGGCAAGCCGCGGGATCGCGCGCATGGCCTCGCGATGCTCGAAGCGCTCGCCGGACGCGAGCACCGCGTCCTGACCGCGGTGGCGCTGGTGACCGCGGCCGGTACGCACTGCCTCACCAGTGCCAGCACGGTACGCATGCGGGCCTCCACCGCGCAGGAACGGCATCGCTACTGGGACACCGGTGAGCCGCGCGACAAGGCCGGTGGTTACGCCATCCAGGGCCTGGGCGCCGTGTTCATCGAATCCCTGCACGGCAGCTACTCGGGCGTGATGGGCCTGCCGCTGTTCGAGACCGCCCGCCTGCTGGCTGCGGCGGGCGTGCCGTGCTGGAGTCCCTCGTGAGCAGCGAGCTGCTCGTCAACATGGGTCCGCGCGAGACCCGTGCAGCGCTGGTCGAGAACGGCGCACTCACCGAGATCCACATCGAGCGCGCGAGCAAACGGGGCCTGGTGGGCAACATCTACAAGGGCCGCGTCTCGCGGGTGCTGCCGGGCATGCAGGCCGCGTTCATCGATGTGGGTCTGGAGCGCACCGCTTTTTTGCATGTCGCGGATATCGCGCTGGTGCGCCCCGATGACACGGTGGTCAGCCTGCCGCCCATCGATGACATCCGGCGCCTGGTGACCCAGGGTGATGAGCTGCTGGTGCAGGTCGTCAAGGATCCCATGGGCACCAAGGGCGCCCGCCTCACCACCTTCGTGGCGCTGCCCTCGCGCTATCTGGTGTTCATGCCGCGCGGCGAGGGCATCGGTGTGTCGGCACGGATCGAAGACGACGCGACCCGCCAGCGGCTGAAGGCGGCCATTGCCGCGGTACTGCCCCCCCAGGCGGTCGGCGGCTACATCGTGCGCACCGCTGCCCAGACCGCGGACGCGGCCGGCCTGCGCGAGGATGTGGCCTACCTGGACAAGCTCTGGCGCCACGTTCGCGAAGTGTCGGCACGGGTGGAGGCCGGCAACATCGTGCATGCGGACCTGCCGCTGCCGCTGCGCGTGCTGCGCGATGAGCTGGTTCCGGAGGTGTCGCGGGTGCTGGTGGATTCGGCGGCGGAACTGGCCGGCATGCAGGAGTTCGCGCGCACGTTCCTGCCGGACAGTCCGGTGCCCATCGAACTGTATTCCGGACCACGACCGCTCTTTGACATGCACGGCGTGGAAGAGGAGCTGTCGCGCGCGCTCGACCGCAAGGTGTCGTTGAAGTCCGGGGGTCACCTGGTCATCGACCAGACCGAGGCCATGACCACCATCGATGTGAACACCGGCGGGTATGTCGGACATCGCAACCTCGAGGAAACGATCTTCCGCACCAACCTCGAGGCGGCGGTCGCCATTGCCCGCCAGCTGCGGCTGCGCAATCTCGGCGGCATCATCATCATCGACTTCATCGACATGGCCGATGTCGCGCACCGTCGCCAGGTGCTGCAGGCGCTGGAGCGTGCCCTGGCCGCGGATCGTGCGCAGACCCATATCGTGAGTCTCTCGCCGCTGGGGCTGGTGGAGATGACCCGCAAGCGCACCCGCGAGAGTCTCGAGCACCTGCTGTGCAAGGCCTGTCCGGGCTGCGAGGGGCGCGGGTTCGTGAAGACCCCCGAGACGGTGGCGCACGATGTGTTTCGCGAGATCATGCGGCAGAGTCGCCAGTTCGCCAGCCGCGAGCTGCTGATCCTGGCGCACCAGGAAGTGGTGGATCATCTGCTGGAGAGCGAGTCGGCCAGCCTCGCCGAGCTTGAACACCAGGTGGGACGCCCCATACGGTTACAGGTCGAGGCGCTGTACGGCGTGGATCAGTTTGACGTGGTGCTCATTTGAAAGTCGCAACCCTGCAGATGAACTCCGGACCCGATGTGGCCCACAACCTGGGCGTGGCCGGACAGTTGTTGGCCGACGCCGCGGCCGCCGGCGCGCTGCTCGCGGTGCTGCCGGAGAATTTCGCCCTCATGGGGGCCCGGGAGGCGGACCGGCTGGCGGTGGCCGAGGCGCCCGGATCCGGACCCATCCAGGATGCGCTGGCCGAACTGGCCCAGAAGCTGTCGCTGTGGATCGTGGCCGGAACGTTGCCGATCCGCGGCCGCACGCCCCAGCGCGTCGCGCCCGCCAGCATCGTATTCGATGCCAATGGCAAGCAGGTCGCGCGCTACGACAAGATCCATCTGTTCGATGTGGACATCCCGCAGAAGAAGGAATCCTACCGCGAATCGGCGACCTTCGAGCCGGGAAATGAGCCGATCGTCGTCGATACACCCGTGGGTAGGCTGGGTCTGTCGGTGTGCTATGACATGCGGTTTCCGGAGCTGTACCGGCGCCTGTCAGCCGCAGGCGCGCAGCTGCTGGCGATGCCGGCGGCGTTCACCGTGCCGACGGGACTGGCGCATTGGGAGGTGCTGCTGCGGGCGCGGGCGGTGGAGAACCTCTGCTATGTGCTGGCGGCAGCCCAGTGGGGCCTGCACGCCAACGGCCGCGAGACCTATGGCGATGCGATGATCGTGGATTACTGGGGCCGGGTGCTCGCCCGCCAGAGCGCGGGCGCCGGCGTGGTCGTGGCGGAGATCGACCCGGTGGCGCAGGCCGGCGTGCGTGAGGGCTTCCCCGCGCTCAAGCATCGCGTGCTCTAATGTTCGACACAGCGCATTTCTAGAGGATAGACGATGGCAACACCCGCCCGCTCCACCGACCCCATGGTCATTGCCCGCGACTCCATCCTGACCCCCAGCGGCCTGGACGAGTCGGGGCTGGAACGGGTGTTCGGCAACCTGATGGCGCATTCGGTGGACTTCGCGGACCTGTACTTCCAGCTCGCGCACGAGGAGTCCTGGGCGCTCGAGGACAGCATCGTCAAGGAGGGCAGCGCGGCCATCGAACAGGGCGTCGGCGTGCGCGCGCTGTCGGGTGAGAAGACCGGCTTTGCGTACTCCGATGAGATCATGTTGCCCGCGCTCGAGGATGCCGCGCGCGCCGCGCGCGCCATCGCCGTACAGGGCGGCGGGCGGCCGCTGGCCGTGTGGCAGGCACGCGCGGGCCACCAGCTGTACCTGCCGGATGATCCGGTCGCGACCTTGAGTGATGCGGACAAGGTGGCGTGGCTGATGCGTGTGGATCGCGAGACCCGCGCGCTCGATCCGCGCGTGAAGCAGGTGATGGCGAGCGTCACTGCCGTACATGAGGTGATCCTGATCGCCAACAGCGACGGGGAGCTCGCGGCCGACGTGCGGCCGCTGGTGCGCTTCAATGTCTCGGTGATCGTCGAACAGAACGGCCGGCGCGAGCAAGGTTACAGCGGCTGCGGTGGCCGTTTCAGCCTGAGCGATCTGGTGGCCGATGACCGGCCGCTGCAACTGGGCCGCGAGGCGGTGCGGCAGGGACTGGTGAACCTGGAGTCGATCGCCGCTCCTGCCGGACCCATGACGGTCGTGCTGGGGCCGGGCTGGCCGGGAATCCTGCTGCATGAGGCCATCGGCCACGGACTCGAAGGGGACTTCAACCGCAAGGGCACGTCCGCCTTCGCCAACCGCATCGGGGAGCGGGTCGCCACCGAGGCCTGCACCGTGGTGGATGACGGCACGCTGTCACGGCGCCGCGGCTCGCTGAACATCGATGATGAGGGCACGCAGACCGAGTGCACCACGCTCATCGAGAACGGCATCCTCAAGGGCTACATGCAGGACAAGCTCAACGCGCGCCTGATGGGCACGCGTTCCACGGGCAACGGCCGCCGCGAATCCTTCGCGCACATGACCCTGCCGCGCATGACGAACACGTACATGCGTCCGGGCCCGCATGCGCCCGAGGACATCATCAGCTCCGTCGAGCGCGGCATCTATGCCGTGAACTTCGGCGGCGGCCAGGTCGATATCACCTCCGGCAAGTTCGTGTTCTCCGCGAGTGAGGCCTATGCCATCCACAACGGCAAGCTCGGCGCGCCGCTGAAGGGCGCAACGCTCATCGGCAATGGTCCGGATGTGCTTACCCGCGTGAGCATGGTCGGCAACGACCTGAAGCTGGATGAGGGCGTGGGCACCTGCGGCAAGGAAGGGCAGAGCGTGCCCGTAGGCGTGGGCCAGCCGACCCTGCGCATCGACGGTCTCACGGTGGGCGGCACCGGCTAGACGTTGTCTTGAAACTGTGACACCGCACACATTTTGCGCAGTGCCATTACCCGTACGGTAACCGAGGAACGCCTTTACAGGAGCAGGTCATGCCACCGGAATCCAGGTCCGAGTCCGAACTGACGATCCCCAAAGACCTGCTCTCCGAGGTCCAGATCCATCTGCCTGCCGCCGGCGCCGATTTCAAGGTCGAAGGCTGGAAGCCCTCGATTATGTCAAGAATGTTCGGGTTTCTGGATCGCCGCTCGCGCGATTGACCCTGCGGCGATTAAGCTTGGTTCCATGAGTGTCGCACACCACCGTTTGTCGCGTCCGGTCTATGAAAGCCTGCCGTGGGTCTATCTGACCGCGGGGCTGCTGGCGTTGCTCATCAGCTATCTCGAGACCTCCCAGGCGTTGAGCGTGGGGTTGGGTCTGCCCGGAATCCTCGCCGTACTCGCCGGCGTGGTAGTGCTGCTGCGGCGACGCGGCTACCGGCGCCTGCGCGCCCAGTACGGCGCGCCGGATGCACTGGATGAGGCGACCGGTGTGCGGCCTATCGTCCACTTAGACGGTCAATCATCTGCGCCGAGGTCTCTATGATGGTCTCGGTGTGGCGGTCCGCGGGCGCCTGCAGCGGCGCATAGCCTGCCGCACTGTCGGTTGAATGCAATCTGGCGCGGGCCAGGCGTTCATCGACGTACATCAGTTCGTGCTTGCCGATGACCACGATGTCGCCATCGTTGAGGTTGTAGCGCCGCACGCGCTTGCCCTGCACGAAAATTCCGTTGGTGCTGTTCAGATCCTCGATCACGCTGCCTTCGGTACCCGTGATGATCTGACAGTGATGGCGGCTGACGAAGCGGCTGTCGATCTGCAGATCGTTGTCGACGGTGCGGCCCACGATGATGCGGCCAACCGCCAGCGGCAACTCCTGGGTGGTGCGACCTTCCGTCGCGACGATGATGCGGCCGACCGGCTCGCCGATGGTGGTGGTCGCCGCGCCGTCCGCAGCGCTGCCCTGGCCGCCGACGTTGTTGCCGGCCTGGGCGGCAATGGCCGCCGCGCGCACGCGGTTCTGCGGCTCGTGCCAGCGCAATTCCGCCAGCGAATCCTTGATGTCCGCCAGGGTGATGTGATCGCGCTCCTGGCCGAAGGCGGCGAGCATGGCCGTGTCGCACAGCGTGTTCACGAGTCGGGGCACGCCGCCGGTGAAGTGGAAGATTTCCGAATAGGTGTCCTCGGCAAATATCTGCCGGTCCCCCGCACCGGCGACTTCCAGGCGATGATGGATGTAGGCCCGCATCTCGGTATCCGAAAGCGTGCCGAGGTGGAACCGCAGTCGGACGCGCTGCGCGAGCTGGATCAGTTCCGGCGCGTCGAGTTTCTGATTGAGTTCGGGCTGACCGGCCAGGATGATCCGCAGCACCTTGTCCTTGGTGGTCTCCACGCCGGAGAGCATGCGGATCTCCTCGAGCACCTTCAGCGTGAGGTTCTGCGCCTCATCGACGATCAGCAGCACCTTGCGTCCGGTGGCGTACTGCTCGATCAGGAACTGATTGAGGGTCGCGATGAGCTCGGCCTTCTTCATCTTGAAGGGCGAGAAGCCGAACTGCACCAGTACGGATTGCAGGAAATCAATCACCGAGACCTGCGTCTGGGCGATCTGCGCGACTACGACATCGCGCTGGACTTCCTTGAGAAAGGATTCAATGAGGGTAGTCTTGCCCGAACCGATCTCTCCGGTGATCACGACGAAACCGTCGGTGAACCAGATCGTCGACTCCATGTACGCCTTGGCGCGCGCATGTTGTTTGCTCAGATACAGGAACTGGGGGTCCGGACTCAGCCGGAACGGCAATTCCCGAAGCTTGAACAGTTCAAGGTACATGCAGTTATTGACCCACCTTACGTCGCGTTGATTCTAGGGGATGTGAATCTCGGGGGCCAATTCGGCCAGGAGCCGTCGCGCCCGCCGCCCGCAGCGCGCTGCATCATCTTCTACCACAGTTAAATGACCGAGCTTACGACCCGGTCGCGGTTTCTTACCATAGTCATGCAGGTGGACCCCGGGGTGCCCCAAAAGCTGCGCATGCCCCGGCATGGTGCCGATCAGATTGATCATGGCGCTATGCCCACGCGGGCGCGTGTCCCCCAGGGGCAGCCCCACAATGGCGCGCAGATGATTCTCAAACTGGCTGGTCACCGCGCCTTCAATCGTCCAATGTCCGGAATTGTGGACCCGGGGCGCCATTTCGTTGGCCACCAGGCGACCCCTGCGGACGAAGAATTCAATGGTGAGCACGCCGACATAGCGGAAGTGTTCCATGACCGCCTGCACATGCCGGGAGGCCAGCCGGGCCAGGCGCGCATTGCCGTAGGGTGCCTGCGTCAGCCGGAGGATGCCGCCTGAGTGCAGATTGTGATTGAGCGGATACACCCGGCATTCGCCACTGCGGCTGCGTACGCCAATGACGGACACCTCCAGGTCGAAGGGCACCAACTCCTCGTACAGCAACGGTGCCTCACCCAGTTGCGCCCAGGCCCGTTCCAGATCATCCGCACTGCGCACCACCGCCTGGCCCTTGCCATCATAGCCCAGGCGCCGGGTCTTCAGAATCCCGGGCAGGCCGATGTCACGCACCGCGGCCACCAACTGTCGGCGGCTGCTGACAGCGCGCCAGCGCGTGGTGCGGATTCCCAGCCGCTCAAACAAACGCTTCTCGCTTACCCGATCCTGCGCCGCGGCGATCGCGGCCGGCGGTGGGCTCACCCGCGTTTCCCGACCCAACGCGCGCAGTGCCGCGACGGAAACATTTTCCCAATCGATGGTGACCACCGCGCAGCGAGCGGCGAGCGCCGCCAGTGAATCAACATTGGTGAATTCGCTGCGCAGTACCGGGGCGAGTGCCGCCGCCGGAGGTTCCTCGGCAGGATCCAGGAACAGGAAATCCAGTCCCAGCGGATAGCCGGCGAGGGCCATCATGCGGCCGAGCTGGCCGGCGCCAACGATGCCGACGGTCATGGCGTGCTGATGCGTGGATCCGGATGTTCCAGCACCCGCGCCGTCTGTTTCTCGCGGAACGCCTCCAGCCGCGGCAGCACTTCAGGGTGGCGGTTGGCGATGATGGCGGCCGCCAGCAATGCGGCATTGGTGGCGCCGGCATTGCCGATGGCAAAAGTCGCCACCGGAATTCCCGCCGGCATCTGCACGATCGACAGCAGCGAGTCCATGCCGTTGAGCGCCCGTGACTGCACCGGCACGCCGAGCACCGGCAGGGTGGTCTTGGAGGCGGTCATGCCTGGCAGGTGCGCAGCGCCGCCGGCGCCGGCGATGATGGCCTCGAGTCCGCGCGCGCGCGCGCTGGCGGCGTATTCAAACAGCAGATCCGGAGTGCGGTGCGCCGAGACGACCCGCACCTCGTGCGGCACTTCCAGGGCATCCAGTATTTCCGATGCGGGGCGCATCGTCTCCCAGTCCGAAGACGAACCCATGATGATCCCGACCCACACTGACACAGCGACGCTCCTTGGCTGCAATCGGACATTGTAGCCGAGATGCCTAACCCAGCAGCTCGCGCAGGGCGCGGAACAGCTCCCGGGACGCCGCGCCGCCCGCGCCGGTGCGTTCGTGCTCCTGTTGGGCGGCCGCGACCCGTGCGCGCCACGCGGCCGCGTCCAGGGCCGGATAGGCCTCCTGCAGCGCGGTCAGGGCCGCCGGACCGCCCCCCAGCAGTCGGGTGCGCCAGTTCTCCACGCGCTGGAAGCGCTGCGCCTCCAGGGCCGACCTCGCGGCCTTCGCGCCCAGGGCCTCCCGCACCTGCGTCAGATCAATGTCACGCATGAGCTTGCCGATGTACTGCCGCTGCCGCGCACCACCGCCGCGGCTGGCGATGCTGCGCGCGGCGACGATGGCCTCGTGCAGGGCCTCCGGCAGTTTGAGCGCTGTAAGGTCCGCATCATTGAGCCCGATCAGCTCCTCACCCAGGGCCTGGGCGCGCTGGGCGTCCCGCTTGAGGACGCTCTTGCTGGGGCCATCGAAGAGGGGCTCGGATTCGGCGTCGGGCTCGGGTCTGGAAAATCGCTTCACGTGGGTACCATGCTCCTTGGGCTACAATTCTGCACCAACGAAGCGGCAGGGCATATGCAGCAGGAAGTCGACGCCTCCCGGATCCCGGAACTTACCCAGGTCATCGAGCAGGTCATGGCGGAAGCCAGGCGTGCCGGTGCCTCCCAGTGCGAGGCGGATGCCAGTTTGCAGCGCGGCCTCACCGCCACCGTGCGCCTCGGGGAGGTGGACACGGTGGAATACCAGCGCGATCGGGGCCTGGGGCTGACGGTGTACTTCGGCAAGCGCAAGGGTTCGGCCAGTACCGGGGACCTGAGCGCGCAGGCGGTGCGCGACACCGTGGAGAAGGCCTGCGCCATCGCCCGCTACACCGCCGAGGATGAGTGTTCGGGCCTCGCGGACGCCGCGGATCTGGCCCGCGATATTCCGGATCTGGATCTGTACCACCGCTGGGACCTGGAACCGGACCAGGCGGTCGAACTGGCCCGCGGCTGCGAGGCCGCCGGCATGGCGGTGGACAAGCGGCTCACCAATTCCGAGGGAGCCTCGGTCGGGAACCAGCGCGGCGTGCGCGTCTATGGCAATTCACATGGCTTCCTGTCGGGTTTTGCCAGCAGCTCGCATTCGATCAGCTGTGTGCTGCTGGCGAGCCAGGGCGAGGATATGCAGCGGGACTTCTGGTACTCCAGTGCCCGCGACCCCCAGGACCTGGAGGATGCCGCGGCCATCGGCCGGCGCGCCGGTGAGAACGCGGTGGCACGCCTGGGCGCGCAGCGGCTGTCCACCCGCCGTGCGCCGGTCATGTTCATCCCGGAGATGGCCCGCGGCCTGTTCCGCAGTTTCATCGGCGCCATCCGCGGCGGTGGCCAGTACCGCAAGACCACCTTCCTGCTCGATGCGGCAGGCCAGAGTGTGTTCCCGGACTTCGTGACCATCGAAGAGCGCCCGCATATCCGCAAGGGACTGGCGAGCAGTCCGTTCGATGGGGAGGGCGTGGCGACCCGCGATCGGCAGCTGGTGGTCGATGGCGTCGTGCAGGGCTACGTGCTCGACAGTTACTCTGCGCGCAAGCTGGGGCTGAAGACCACCGGCAACGCCGACGGGGTGCACAATCTGTTCATCCGCTCGACCAAGGCGGCGCCGTCACGCGCGGAACTGCTGCGCGCGCTGGGCACCGGCTTGCTGGTCACCGAGCTGATGGGCCAGGGTGTCAATCCGGTAACCGGCGATTATTCACGCGGCGCGAGCGGCTTCTGGGTCGAGAACGGGGCACTTGCCTATCCGGTTCACGAGATCACGATCGCCGGCAACCTGCGCGACATGTTCAAGGGCATCGCGGGGCTCGGCGGTGATGTGGATCACCGCGGCGCGCTGCATACCGGGTCGGTGCTCATTGACGATCTGACGATAGCCGGCGAGTAGCGCTCAGGGCGGCCGCGATCGGCGCTTCGTACTCGCCGGTCAGTTCATGGGTCAGCTCCACCTTGCTGGTCTGCAGGATATCAAGCAGCGTGCACCCGGCAACGCCGCCGCGCCGCGCCGCATCGATCCTCGCCACGATCTGACTCACACCCGGGATCGCGAGCGCGCGGCTCACCGGCTTGCCGCTGTGCAGATGGCGCGCGGCCTCAACGATGTCGATGATGTTCAGGCGCGCCGGATCCCGCGCCAGCACCAGCTCGTGCGCGGACAGCCGCAGCACCCGTGCCTGCTCCAGTGCGTGGATCAGCGGCGCGAGTGCGAGGCCGGTGACACCCAGATCGGTGGCAAGTCTGCCCAGGGTATAGCGCGGTCGGCCCGTGGCCGCGTTGTGGGCGATCAGAAAGGTGATGGTCAGGGCCAGTTGCTCGAGCTCCGCGGCAGACAGGTGCAGCTCGCGCAGGCCGAAGCGCAGGTAGCTGGGATTTTGGATGTAGAACGACAGCTGCGCGCCCGAGAGCAGGATCAGCCAGCCGAAGTAGGTCCACATGACCACGCCGATCACCGCGGCGAAGCCAGCGTACACCAGTGTCAGACGTGAGCTGTACTCGACGAAGCGCGTGAAGAGGCTGCCCACTGCGGCCCACAGGACGCCGGCCACGATCGCGCCGAAGAACGCCGGGCGCAGCCGCACCCGGGTGTTGGGAATGATCATGTACAGCACGGTGAACAGCAGCGTGACCATGACGTAAGGCGCGACGTGCACCCCCAGGCTCATGAGCCGCTTCACCAGCGGCAGCGAGGTGGCGAGCTGCACCGGACCTGCGATGATCGCCGTGTGGGACAGCGCGATGAAGCCCCCCAGCAGCACCGGACCTATCACCAGCAGGCTCAGGAACTCGCCCACGCGGCGACCGAGGCTGCGGGGCTGGGGTACCCGCCATACGTAGTTGAAGCTGTCCTCGACCTTCTGGATGGTTCCGATGAGCGACCAGGCCAGAAGCGCGATGCCCACCGTGCCGACCACGCCCCGGCGCAGGCGCCCGGCGAACTGCAGCACCTCGCGGGTCATGTTATCGGCGCCGGCACCGACCGGGCGGAAGAACTCCATCACGATGGGCTGCAGATCACGCCCCCCATGGCCGCCAAGCTGACGGATGACGATGAAACTGAATGCCAGCAGCGGCACCAGCGACAGCACCGTGGTGAACACCAGCGCCGTGGCCCGCATGTTGATGTCACCGGCGGCGAGGTCGCGGATCACGGCATAGGGATAGCGCCCGATGCGCGCCACGGCGCGCACGGTGCCGGGCCGTCCCGAGGCCCTGCTGAAGACAGCAGCGTCCAGGCGGTCCCATATCCAGTTGGACATGCGCGCTAGCCGGTGAGGCGTTGCAGGGCTTCGAGGTACTTATCGCGGGTGCGCGCGATGACCTGCGCGGGCAGTGCCGGCCCCGGCGCGCGTTTGTCCCAGTCCAGATTCACCAGATAGTCGCGGATGTACTGCTTGTCGAAGCTTGGCGGGCTGATCCCGACCTGGTAGGTATCGGCGGGCCAGAAGCGCGAGCAGTCCGGCGTCAGCACCTCATCCATCAAGGTCAGCTGTCCGTCAGTATCCAGACCAAACTCGAACTTGGTGTCCGCGATGATGATGCCGCGTGCGCGCGCGTACTCGGCGGCGAAGTCGTACAGCGCCAGGGCCGTGGAGCGGACCTTGTCCGCCAGTTCCGCGCCGATCAGCGCGCTCACCTCGCTGAAGGAAATGTTCTCATCGTGCGCCCCCACCGCGGCCTTGGTGGCCGGCGTGAAGATCGGTTCCGGCAGCCGCTGGGCGAGCTGCAAACCGGCCGGCAGCTTAATGCCGCAGACGGCGCCACTGCGCTGGTAGTCCTTCCAGCCGGAGCCGATCAGGTACCCACGGACCACCGCCTCCAGCGGCAGCGGCTTCAGGCGTTTCACGATGATCGCGCGACCCTCGAGCGTCGCCAGCTCCGCGGCCGTCAGCGGCAGCTGCGTAAGCGCACGGCCGGTCAGGTGATTCGGTACGATGTGCGAGGTCCGGCCGAACCAGAAATCGGAGATCTGCGTCAGCACCCGCCCCTTGTCGGGAACCGGGTCGGGCAGGATCACGTCGAAGGCCGAGAGGCGATCGGTCGTGACGATGAGCATGCTGCGGTCGTCGACGGCGTAGTTGTCCCGTACCTTGCCCGCGTGCAGGAGTTTCATGCCGCTGAGTGCGGTTCGGAAAACGGTACCGGAAGTCATCAAAGCTAATATATCAGCGTATGCAATGGATCGGAAAAGCGGTGGGCGGCTTGCTCGGCTTGTTGGCCGGCGGCCCGATTGGTGCGGCAGTCGGCGTCGTGATCGGGCATCAGTTCGATGCCAGTTCCGGCTCCGGGTCGGTGCGCGGCCCGGGCATGGGAGGCGGCGGCGGGTTGAGTGCGGCCCAGATCGGGGATCGCTTCTTTCGCACGACCTTCCAGGTCATGGGGCATGTCGCCAAGGCGGATGGGCGGGTTTCGGAGCAGGAAATCCAGGCCGCGCGGGCCGTCATGGCACAGCTGCACCTCACTGCCGACCAGGTGCAGGTGGCCATCGCCTGCTTCACGCAGGGCAAGGGGCCGCAGTTCGAGCTGCCCGCGGCCCTGGGCGGCCTGTACCGCGCCTGCGGTGGCCGCGCCGACCTGATGCATGCCTTCGTGGAGATCCAGATGCGCGCGGCGCTGGCCGGCAATGACCTGCAGCCCGCGGCGCGCCAGCTGCTGCAGAACATCGCCCTGCGGCTGGGTCTGTCCGGCATCGAATTCGCGCATGTCGAGGCGGTACTGCGGATGCGCCGCAATGGCTACGCCGGCGGCGGCGCCACGGCGGGCATCGACACCGAAGCGCGGCTCGCGCAGGCCTACAAGGTGCTGGAGTGCACGCCGCAGAACACCAACGAGGAGCTCTCGCTGGCGTACCGGCGCCAGCTGAGCCGGCATCATCCCGACAAGCTCAAAGCGAACGGCCTGCCCGATTCCATGATCGAACATGCCAAGGAGCGCACCCAGCAGATCATCCAGGCCTGGGAACTGGTCCGGGAACGCCGCGGTATTTGATGCTGCTAGAATCATGAGCATGCAACCGAGCTGGATCGCACCCTCCATCCTGTCGGCCGACTTCGCCCGCCTGGGCGAGGAAGTCGACGCCGTCATGCATGCCGGCGCCGATCTCATCCATTTCGACGTGATGGACAATCATTACGTGCCCAACCTGACCATCGGGCCGATGGTGTGCGAGGCGCTGCACCGGCATTCGCCCGACACACTGATCGACGTGCATCTGATGGTGAGTCCCGTGGATCGCATCGTCGCCGACTTCGCCCGTGCGGGGGCGACCAACATCACTTTTCATCCCGAAGCCACCGAGCATGTGGATCGCACCATCGAGCTGATCCACGATCAGGGCTGCACGGCGGGTCTGGTATTCAACCCCGCCACGCCGCTGCAATGGCTGGACTACACGCTGGGCAAGCTCGACCTGGTGCTCATCATGTCGGTGAATCCGGGCTTCGGCGGCCAGAAGTTCATCGCGCAGTCGCTGGAAAAGCTCAAGGCGGTGCGGGCGCGAATCGATGCGCAGACCCGCCCGGTGCGGCTGGAAATCGACGGCGGGGTGAAGATTGAAAACATCGGCCTGATCGCCGCGGCCGGGGCGGATACCTTCGTGGCAGGCTCCGCCGTGTTCGAAAGCCCCGATTACGCCGCCACGCTCAAGGCCATGCGCGCCGCCATCGACGCCGGCCGTTAGCGGCGCAGCCGTCCCGGCCTATTCGTCGTCATCGTCATCGTCTTCTTCCACGCGGACCGCCCGGATGGCGCTCACGGGCTTGTTGGTCGCAGGCACGATGACCGGACGGGTCTTGGTCTTCGGGCGGGCGTTGAAGACGACGATGGTCTTGCCGGTGGCGCGCAGCAGGCCCTGATCCTCGAGCACCTTCAGCACGCGGCCGGCCATCTCACGGGAACAGCCCACCAGGCGTGACAGCTCCTGGCGGCTGACCTTGATCTGCATGCCCTCCGGATGGGTCATGGCATCGGGCTCGCCGCACAGGTCCATGATCGCGTGCGCCACCCGGCCGGTGACATCCACGAAAGCCAGGTCGCCGAGCTTGCGGTTGGTGCGGTCCAGGCGCGTCGCCAGCTGCGTGGCGAGCTCAAAAATCAGGCCGGGGCTTTCGGCCGCGATCTGCCGGAAGCGCGGGTAGGTCATTTCCGCCAGTTCGCACTGGTTGCGGGTGCGCACCCAGGCGCTGCGCGTGGGTTGTTCGTAGAACAGGCCCATTTCACCGAAGAACTGGCCCTTGTTGAGGTAGGCGAGAACCATCTCGTTGCCTTCCTCGTCCTCGATCATCACCTCGACGGAGCCGCTGATGATGTAGTACAGAACGTCGGGCAGGTCCCCCGCATGGATCACGACCGTCTTCGACGGCACCGTGCGTATGCGGCAGTAGCTCAGAAAGCGATTGATCGCCGGAATGTCACTGAGCGGTTTGACGTTCTCTTCCATATCCAATTCCCTCGAGCGCATGCGCTCAGGCCAAGTTTTTATAGATAAGCCCAAAGAACTGCAAGCTGACTGTGCGTTGGGCGATGGAAAGTCCGCCTCAGAACCAGTAGGCGGTACGCGTCATCACCTTCGCGGTCCCCCGCATCAATCCTGCGATGAAGCCTGGCAGTTCGATCGCCCCCGCCGCGCGCGCCGTCGCCGCGTGCGCGATTTCGTCGCTGCGCATGGCATTCACCACCACGCGGCTGGTCACGTCCGCCTCCGGCAGACGTTGCAGATGTTCATCCAGATGTCCCTCCACCTGGCGCTCCGTCTCGGCGACAAACCCCAGGCTCGCGCCATCGCCGAATGCCGCAGCCATGGCGCCGATCGCAAAGGAGCCGGCGTACCACAGCGGGTTGAGCAGGCTCGGACCGGACTGCAGTTCCCGCAGGCGCTGTTCGCACCACCCCAGGTGATCGGCCTCTTCATGCGCGGCCTTGAGGAGCAGCTCACGGATGGCCGGGGAGCGGGCCACCAGGGCCTGTCCGTGATAGAGCGCCTGGGCGGCCACCTCGCCGGCGTGGTTCACCCGCATGAGGGCCGCGGATTCGCGGCGCTGGGCGTCATCCAGGTCGGGAGTAAGGATGGGGGCACCTGAGCCTAAGCGCCCGGGATAGGGGCGGGAAGCGTGAGCGGGGGCGGCGATTGCCCGCAATGCCCGGTCGGCAGCGGCAATAAACGGATCGAGGAGGCGCTCAGAACCCATCGGCAGGCCGCAACGCTGTAAGCATCCGTGCACTATAGCAGCCGTACGCGCCATAATCCCGACCGCAGCGTGACAGGTCCCCGCAGGGTCCCCGCAGGGGCGGATGCCGCACTGCAGCAACGGCTCAGAGGAGCCCCGGCCAGCACCCATATATATAGACTGTCACGCCCGCCGTGGCCGGCGGCGACGGGCACTTTGCAATGCCAGGCTTGCTTGAGTACACTTGCCGGCCTTTTTTGGCACGTCTGCAAGGCCCCCCGCCGCCGCAGCCGGTGCGGGCGGAGTTTTTAAGAAAATGCTTACTACATCAACGGTGTTCGCCAAGGCCGACCAGATCCGCGGCGATTGGTTTCTGGTGGATGCCAGCAACAAGACCCTGGGCAGGCTGTCGTCGCAGATTGCGCATCGCCTGAAGGGTAAGCACAAGGCGATCTATACGCCGCACATGGATACGGGCGACCATATCGTCGTGGTCAACGCGGAGAAGATCCGCGTCACCGGTCGCAAGCTCTCGGACAAGATCTACTATCATCACACCGGCGCCATCGGCGGCATCAAGTCCATTGCCCTGGACAAGCTGCTGAAGGAGCACCCGGAACGCGTGATCGAGTTCGCCGTGAAGGGCATGCTGCCGAAGAACCCGCTGGGCCGCCGCATGTTCAAGAAGCTGCACGTATTCGCCGGTGACAAGCACCCCCACAGCGCACAGCAGCCGAAACCCCTCGAGATTCAGGAAGCTTAATACTCATGGCCATCAGTCAGAACTACGGCACCGGCCGCCGCAAGACCGCCACCGCCCGGGTCTACATGACCCCCGGCACCGGCAACATCACCGTCAACGGCCGTGCGCTGGACGAGTTTTTCGGGCGCGTCACCGGCCGCATGATCGTGCGCCAGCCGCTTGAGACCACTGAGTTGCTGAACCGTTTCGATTTCACGGTGCACGTCGCTGGCGGTGGCATCACCGGCCAGGCCGGCGCGATCCGTCATGGCATCACCCGCGCGCTCATCCAGTATGATGAGACGCTGCGCAAGCCGCTGCGGGTCGCCGGGTTCGTGACCCGCGATGCCCGTGAGGTGGAACGCAAGAAGGTCGGCCATCGCAAGGCCCGCCGCGGTACTCAGTACTCCAAGCGTTAACGCCTAACGCCGCAAGAGGTCCTGTTGGGGGATCGTCTAGTGGTAGGACAACGGACTCTGACTCCGTTTACCTAGGTTCGAATCCTAGTCCCCCAGCCAAAACTAAAGGCCCGCCGCAAGGCGGGCCTTTTTCATCTGGCGAACTGCCGCTGATGCCAGTAGGGATAGGCAGCGGTCTTCTCGCTCGCGGCATCCAGTTTGCCGATCTGCGCGGCACTTAGCGTCCAGCCGATGGCGCCGAGGTTGTCGCGCAGCTGCTGCTCGTTGCGGGCGCCGATGATGACCGTCGCGACAGTGGGGCGCTGCAGCACCCAGTTGAGTGCCACCTGGGGAATGCTCTTGCCGGTTTCCTTCGCAACTTCATCCAGGGCATCGACCACCTTGAACAGCAGTTCATCGGGGATCGGCGGACCTACGTCGACAATGATTTTTGAATTCAGGCGGCTGACCTTCGGTTGCGCCTGGCCGCGGCGGATCTTGCCGGTGAGGCGTCCCCAGCCCAGCGGGCTCCAGACCACGGCGCCGACGCCCTGATCCTGCGCGAGCGGCATCAGCTCCCATTCGTAGTCGCGTCCGACCAGTGAGTAGTAGGCCTGATGCGCGACATAGCGGGCGAGGCCATACCGGTCCGATACCGCGAGCGACTTCATCAGGTGCCAGCCTGAGTAGTTCGAGCAGCCGATATAGCGGATCTTGCCGGCGGTGATCAGATCATCCAGCGCGCGCAGGGTTTCCTCCACCGGCGTCGCCGCATCGAAGCCGTGCAGCTGATACAGATCGATGTAATCGGTGCCGAGCCGCCGCAGGCTCGCTTCAACCGCGTTGATCAGATGCAAGCGCGAGGAGCCAACGTCGTTGGGTCCCGCGCCCATGCGGAATGTGCCCTTGGTCGAGATGAGCACCTGGTCGCGCCGGCCATGGATCGCGGCGCCCAGAACTTCTTCGGCGCGACCCTGCGAGTAGACGTCGGCGGAGTCGAACAGCGTCACGCCCGCCTCCAGACAGATCGACACCTGACGCGTGGCCTCCTCGACGCCCGTGGTGCCGAAGGCTTCGAAGACGCCGCCGCCGCCGAACGAGGCCGTACCGAAACTCAACACCGGGACCTTCAATCCCGAACGGCCCAGCTGGCGATATTCCATGTGATGTTCCTGCGATAGAATTGAGACGGTTCCGGCAGCATTATCGCACCTGACCCGGGAGAGAATCATGATCGCGCATACCGCTCTTCACGTCCGTGACTACAAAAAGTCCAAGGCCTTCTATCTGAAGGTTCTCGCGCCGCTCGGCTACCGCAACAACATGGAGTTCGGCGAGGCCGCCGGTTTCAACGACGGCAAGAACACGGACTTCTGGATCGGTCAGTCGGACACCGTCGTGTCCACGCATCTGGCGTTCGAGGCGAAGTCGGCCGCGCAGGTCAAAGCCTTTCACGAGGCCGCACTCGCGGCCGGGGGCAGGGATAACGGTCAACCCGGCTACCGGGACTACTCACCGGGCTACTACGCCGCATTCGCGTACGACCCGGATGGTCACAACATCGAGGCCGTCTGGTACGACCCCAGCAAGGAAAAGTGAGCCGCGCCAGCCGATGACCTGCTCATAGGGTCAATCGCTTCGTAGCGCCTCCAGACTCACCAGTGCACCGGCATCATCGACCGTGACCCGAAACTCGATCGGCTGACAGCACACCTGGCAGTCCTCGATGTAGGTCGAGGACCCGGCGCTCAGATCGATCAGCGTCTCGAAGGGTTCGCCGCAATACGGGCAGGTCACCACGTGAAACTCGGTGCCGCCCGGTGAGCCGGCCGGCCCGCCGACACCCGGCTCGATGACGGGTTCGAGCCCGTACAAGGCGTCAATGTCGGTCGGTTTGGCCATGCGCGCTATTTTTTCCAGGCCTTGATGGCTTCGCTGTTGTCGGCGCCATAGCCCAGCGCGTCGCGGGCCTGGTCAAAGCGGGCGCTGATGAGCCGCACCACCGGTGAGTCGAGTCCCAGCTCGGCGGTGAGGTCCGCCGCGATCTTCACATCCTTCGCCAGTAGCCCCAGCGCGAAGCCTGTCGAGTACTTGCCACCGACCACGTGCTCGCGCAGCACCAGGTCGGTATGGAAGTTGCGGCCGGTGGAGACGTTGAGGATCTCCACCATGCGGCCCGGGTCGAGGCCGAAGCGCTCCCCGGCGATCAGGGCCTCGGCACACGCGGCGAAGCCGGCGGCGGCCACGAAGTTGTTGAGGGCCTTCATCGCATGTCCGGTGCCCAGGCCACCGGTGTCGAAGAGACGATCCCCCATGGTGCTCAGCACCGGCCGCACGCGTTGGAGCGCGTCCTGGTCATCGCCGCCGATCATGATCGCGAGCGTTCCGGATGTCGCCCGCGGTACGCCGCCGGAGACCGGGGCATCGATCAGCACGATGCCGCGCTTTGCGAGCTCGGCACCGAGCCTGCGGGTTCCGGAGGGATCCGAGGAGCTCATGTCGATGGCAATGGTGCCGCTGTGCAGGTGCGCGGCCAGGCCATCGCGCAGGTACAGATCTGCGACCACCTGCCCCGTGGGCAGCATGGTGATGATGAACTGGGCGCTGGCGAGATCCTTGAGCGTCGCCGCGGCATGGCCGCCGCAGGCCGCGGCAACCTGCTGTGCGCGCTCGGGTGAGCTGTCGAAAACCGTCACGGCGTGTCCGGCCCTGGCGATGCAGGCCGCCATGGGCGCGCCCATGTTGCCGACGCCGACCACCGCGACCTTCATGGCTTGGCTGCCGCCGCGGCGTGCCGCGCGAGCACTTCGGCCGCGGCATTGAACGCCTCGACGCCACAGGGCACGCCGGCATACACCATGGTATGCAGGAAGGTCTCGCGGATCTCCTCGACGCTGCAGCCGTTGGCCAGCGCTCCGGCCACGTGCACCTTGATCTGGTTAGGCTTGGACAGCGCGGTGAGCGCGGCCAGGGTCAGCAGACTGCGCGTCTTGCGGTCCAGACCCGGACGGGTCCAGGTCTCCCCGAAGCAGTAGCGCGTGACCACCTCCTCGAGCGGTCGGTTGAAGTCGGTGGCCTGCGCAAAGCGCTCCTCGGCGCCCCCTGGTCCGAACATCTCGCGTCGAACCTTCATGCCTGCGGCAAATGCCGCCTCGTTCTTGTCAGTCATGCTTCCCCCACTGTTGGTAGAGATATTCGGTCACGTCGCTGATGCTCTGCTCATTGAGCAGCTCCGGATACATCTTCGGCATCGGCGGTTTCGGGCTCTTGATGTACGCGTTGGTGGCCGCGCGGTTCTGCCGGGTAACGGCCGCGCTGAGCTTGTGATCCGGAACCAGGTTGCCTTCCGGACCATGACAGGCGACGCACACCTGGCTGTAGAGACGCCGGCCGGCCGCCACATCCGCTGACCCGGGCGTCGTGGTGACCGGCGCGGTGGTCGGCAGCGTCCCGGGATTGAGCGCCATGATCACGACACTGGGCAGCCCGAGCGCCCCGAAGGCGTTGCGCGACACGTTGCCGTCGGCGAATGCGACGTACTGCCGGCCGCCCATCTCATAGGTGACCAGGCCACCGGCGAGTGCGCCGCCGGTTTGAACCTTGTTCACCACTGCGCC
>Ga0302314_10001671_pt1 | contig 41416 bp, 42 predicted proteins | sample III_Palsa_N2_3_FD_200533 | JGI IMG/M metagenome (GOLD analysis project Ga0302314, IMG submission 200533) | Peat permafrost microbial communities from Stordalen Mire near Abisko, Sweden - III_Palsa_N2_3 | ecosystem: Environmental > Terrestrial > Soil > Palsa > Peat permafrost | place: Sweden... | reverse complement strand
CGTCGCTGTTGCCGGGCAGATCCAGGCTGGCCTGGTAGAGCCGCTGATCGGTATGCAGCTGCACGGTCAGCACCACCCCGGCCTGCACATAGGGCTGCGCCTGGTCGATCGAGCTGGTCAGGAACACATGCGCCGCATGCGCGGCGGCCGCGCTTCCGTTCTGACTCGTGCCCTGTCCACCGCTCTGGGCATTGCCGGCGCCATCGCTCACCGTCAGGTCGAGAGGATTGGACTGCTCGCCGTCCCAGGTCAGCGGCGGCACTTGCAGGGTACCGGCATGTTTCGGCGCCAGCGTCAGCCGCAGCTCGCGCTGCGCCGACAGATGCCCGTTGACGAACTGGATGCTGGTGTTGCTGCTGCTGTCCAGCACATCGAAATCCTTCTTCAGCGGCGCCAGGTCGGGTTCGCCGCCGCCGCGGCCGTCGCGCTGCAACACCAGCTGCACCGACTCGCCGCTGGCCACCTCGTCGCGGTCGAGCGAGGCGGTCACCGCCGCCAGGGCGGGCAGGCTCAGGCCGCAGGACAGCACGGCGAGCACAATCAGGAATTTTTTCATGGCTGCTCGTCCTGCTGGTTCTTCTCTCGCATCATGTGTTCGATCATGAACTTGCGCCGCAGCAGGCCGCCCGGGTCATCCGGAATGCGCCGCAGCCACTGCTCCTGCGCCAGCTGCTTCTCGGTGCTCGGCAGCACGCGGCTGTCATCCGGCGCGGGCTGCCCGGCCGCGTCAGCCTGGCCGGCGATCTGGTTGGCCTGGTTCTGCGCCGCCGGCTTGTTGAGGCCGTTCGCGGCATCGCGCTGCGCCTGTGCCGCCTCGTCGGCTTTTTTCGCGGCGTCCTGCTGCGCGTCCTGTTGCGCTTGCGCCGGGTTCTGCGGCGATGGCTTGGCGGACTGGTTCCGATCGTCCTGTTGTCCCGCCTTGCCATTGCGCGCATCCGCCTGCTGCTGATCCTTGGCGTCATCCGGCTTTCCTGGCTGCGGCTTTGAAGCGGCATCCTGTTGCTGCGCATCCTTGCCGGATTGCGACTGGCCGCCGCCGGACGATTGCTGCTGCTGGCCCTGCTGCTGTTGCGATTGCTGTTGCTGGTCCTTCTGATCTTTCTGACCCTGATCCTTCTGGTCTTTCTGCTGCGAGGACTGCTGCTGCTTCAGCGCCTGAGCCACCAGGTCGCGGTTGTGCCGCGCATCGCGGTTGTCCGGATTGCTGGCGAGCGCCGCGTCGTAAGCCTTGAGCGCCTGTTGCAGATCGCCGGAACGCGCCAGGGCATTGCCGCGATCATAGTGCGCGTCGCTGTCGTCGAGCCCGCCGAAATCGCGCGCGGCGGCGGCGTAATCGCCCGCCTGCAGTTCAGCGTAAGCCTTGCGGCGCGGATCGGCATACGTCTGTGCGGCCGCGGCGGCATCGCCCTTACGCAGCAGCTGCTCGCCGCGCTGGTCCGGCGTGCGCCACAAACTCGACCAGGTGTTGGACCAGCCCCCCGTCGAGCCATCCGCCGCCTGAGCGTTGGCCGCCAACAGCAAACCGCAGAGCAGCAGGCCGCGCTTCATAGCCAGCCCCGCCGCGACAGCGCGGCCGCCAGCAGCAACAGCAGCGGCAACAACCACACGCCCGAGTCGCGCCAATGCTCGATATGGATGTCCTGCGTGGCGGCGGCGCCATCGGCACGCTCGCCGCGGATTTGCAGCCGGCCAATCAGGCGCGGCAGATCGGCGAGATCGACGTAGTCGCCGCCGCCGGCAGCGGCGAGCTGCTGCAGGCGATCCACATCCAGATGGGTCATCGCCGTCTGGCCCTGCGCATCCTGGGCGAAACCGCCGCCGGCAGCGCGCAGCGGCGCGCCGCCTCGGGTACCGACACCCACCACGCTGAGCCGCACCCCATGGGACTTGAGCTGCTCCGCGGCGCTGAACGCGGCGGCAGGATCGGCGAAGCCATCGCTGAGCAGGATCACCCGCTCGTCGCGGGCGCCGGCCTGTTGCAGCAACTGCCCGGCCTGCCGCAACGCCGGGGCCAGGTTGTCGCCGGCACTGGGCATGATCTCCGGCGCCAGCGGCGGCAGCAGGGCGCGCACCGTGGCCACGTCCTCGGTCAGGGGCGACACGGTATAGGGCTCGTCGCTGAACACCACCAGGCCGACGCGCGCATCGCGCGCCGCGCCGAGCAGATCGTCGAGCGCATAGCGGGCGCGGGTGACGCGGTCCGGCGTCAGGTCCGCCGCGGCCATCGAGGGCGACAGGTCGAGCACCAGCACCCAGGCTGCCGGCGCGCGGTATCCGGTCGCCACGTCCTGCTGCCAGCTCGGCCCGGCCAGGGCCAGCAGCGCCAAGGTCCAGGCCAGGGCCAGCCAGGGCCAGGGCGAGGCGCGGGCAACGCCGCTGCCGCCCTCCAGGCGCAGCGCGGTGAACAGCTCGGGATCGATCAGCCGCGACCAGCTGCCCTCGCCGGCGCGGCGCCGCGCCAGCCACAGCACCAGGCCCCACAGCGGCGGCAGCGCCAGCAGCCAGGCGGGGCGCAGGAAATGAAACGCATGCAGGGCGGCGCTCAGCTCCATGCGCGCTCCCGCAGCAGGATGGCCGGCAGGCTCAGCAGCAGGGCCAGGCCCAGCGGCCAGGGATACCATTCGGTACTCGGGCGATACCATTGCTCATGCCCGGCGCTCGGCTCCAGCTGGTCGATACGCGTGTACACCTGTTGCAGCGCCCCGGCATCGGTGGCGCGGAAATATGCGCCGCCGGTGGCCTGGGCAATGCCCTTGAGCGTGTCCTCGTCGAGATCGTCGTTGCCGCCGCCCAGGCCGAAGAAGCCCTGCTGCGCCGCCGCGCCGACGCCGATGGTGTAGATGCGCAGGCCGGCGTCGGCCGCCAGCTTCGCCGCTTCCAGCGGCGGCATGGCGCCGGTGTTGCTGCTGCCGTCGGTGAGCAGCACCAGCACCGTATCGCCCTTGGCGCCGGGCTTGCCATCGGCATCGGCGGGGGCATGCGTGGGATCGTCGCGCAGGCGCTTGATCGCCAGCCCGATGGCGTCGCCGATGGCGGTCTCGGTGCCGGCAACGCCGATCATCGCTTCCTGCAGGAACTGGTGCACCGTGCTCAGGTCGGCGGTCAGCGGCGCCTGCATATACGGCCGCGTGCCGAACAGGATCAGACCCACTTGGTCGCCGTGGCGGCGCTGGATGAAATCACCGGCCACCTTCTGCACCACCTGCAGGCGCGAATAGCCGCCGGCCATGTCCTGCGTCGCCATCGAGCCGGACACGTCCACTGCCAGCAGCAGGCGGCGCCCGGTGGTCGGCACCGGCTGTGCATCGCCCAGCCACTGCGGCCGCACCGCCGCCGCCAGCAGCAGCAGCCAGATCAGCGCGAACAGCAGGCGCCGGCCGCGCGGACCGAAGCGCAGGCCGGGCAGGGCTTCCGTGCCGACGCCGGCGGCGAACGGCAGGAACAGCGCCGCGCCCTGCGGCCGCACTGGCGGCAGCATTCGCGCCAGCAGCCAGGGCAGCGGCAGGAGCAGCAGCATCCAGGGCCAGGCCAGGTGGATCATCGGCGCCCCCTGAGGAAGCCGCGCGCGCCGCTCAGCCACACCGCGCGGCTGGACGCACGGCTCTGGCCGCCGTAAGCGGCGCGCAGCAGATCGCGGCCCGGCTCGCCCGACAAGGCCGCACCGCCGTGCGCGGCGACGAAGTCGATCCAGGGCTCGCCGCTCAGGCGCGCCACCGGCTCGCGCCCGAAGCGCGCCACGGCGTAGCGGCGCAGCAGATGCTCCAGTCCACGCGCCAGCGCCGCATCGTCGGCGCCGCCCTGTTCGAGTTGCCCCAGCTCGCGCAGCGCGGCCAGCCGCAAGCGGCGCACGGGATGGCGCAGCCAAAACACCAGTGCCACCATCGCAGCCAGCAGCAGCACGGCCAGCCCCCACCAGCCCGGCGCCGGCGGCCACAGGCCCGGCGCTGCCGGCGCATGCGCCGGCGCCAGCTGCGCCAGCAGATCCGGGGTCATGCCGCCCATACCGGCTCCCGCAACAGCGGCGGCAATACCGCGCCGATGTCGTCGGCGGTGTTGAGGCGCGTCAGCGGCAGGTCGAAGCGCCGCGCCAGATCGCGCAGGCGCCGCTCGCGCTCGGCCCAGGCGGCGCGCCAGGGCGCGCGGCTGCCCTCGCCGCTCAACCACCACAGGCGGCCCGGCAGGCCCACCCGGTAGTCGCCCGGCGGCAGGCCGGCGGACTCCAGCGGATCGGCGATCCACAGCAGGCGGCAGTCGCAATGCGCCGCCAGCCCGCCCAGCATCAGCTCGGCCGGCTCGTCGAGGCCGCTGAAGTCGCTGAGGATCAGCACCAGGCTGCCCGGCTTGACCAGGCGCCGCAGCGTGACCAGGGCGCCGCCCAGGCCCGCGGGATCGGGCTGCCCGGGCGCGCGCGGCTGCGCCTCCACCAGGGCCTGCAATACCGGCAGCACGCCGGCCTGGCGCGCGCGCGGCGGGATGATGCGCGGCTTGCCGCCGCTGGCCAGGACCGCGCCGAGGCGGTCGCCGCCGAGTGAGGCGGCCCAGCCGAGCAGGGCGGCGGCGCGCAGCAGCAGGGCCGACTTCAGCTGGCGCTTGCTGCCGAAGAACAGGCCCGGATGCAGATCCGCCAGCAGCCACACCGGGCGCTCGCGGTCCTCGCGGAACATCTTGGTGTGCGGCTTGCCGCGGCGCGCGGTGACGCGCCAGTCGATGCTGCGCGCATCGTCGCCGGGGGCGTACAGCCGCACCTCCTCGAACTCCAGGCCGCGCCCGCGCTGCGCGCTGCGATGGCCGCCCTGCAGGCGCGCCAGCGCCGGGCGGTGCGCGCGCAGGTTGAGGCCCTGGGCGGCCCCGCGCAGAGCGACCAGTTCGGGCAGGTCCGGCAGGATCATGGAGCCGGCACTTGGCCCAGCAGTTCTTCCACGCAGGCCTGGGCGGTGACGCCGCGCGCCTGCGCGGTGTAGTCGAGCAGCAGGCGGTGACGCAGGGCGTCCGGGGCGATGGCCTGCACGTCCTCGGGGCTGACATAGTCGCGCCCGTGCAGCCAGGCGTAAGCGCGCGCTCCGCGCTCGATGGCGATGGCGGCGCGCGGGCTGGCGCCCCAGCGCAGCCATTCGGCCAGCTTGGCGCTATACGGCGCGGGACGGCGCGTGGCGTCGACCAGGGCGGCGATGTACTCCGCCACCGAGTCCGCCAGGGTCAGGCGCAGTACTTCATCGCGCGCCGCGAAGACGCTGTGCTGCGACAGCAATCGCACCGGCGGCCGCAACTCCTCCGCCGCCACCGCCTCGCGCCGCGTCAACTCCATGATGCGCAGCGTGGTGGCGCGGTCCGGATAGTCCACCAGGGTGTGCAGCATGAAGCGGTCGAGCTGCGCCTCGGGCAGCGGATAGGTGCCCTCATGCTCGATCGGATTTTGCGTGGCCATCACCAGGAACAGCCGCGGCAGCGCATAGGTGGCGCTACCGACGCTGATCTGCCGCTCGCCCATCGCCTCGAGCAGGGCCGACTGCACCTTGGCCGGAGCGCGATTGATCTCGTCGGCCAGGATCAGGTTGTGGAACAGCGGCCCGCGCTGGAACTGGAAGCCGCCTTCCTCAGGGCGATAGATGTCCGAGCCGGTGAGATCGGACGGCAGCATGTCGGGGGTGAACTGCACGCGCTGGAAGTTGCCCTCCAGGCCATGCGCCAGGGCCTTGATGGCGCGGGTCTTGGCCAGGCCCGGCGGTCCTTCCACCAGCAGGTGGCCATCGGCCAGCAGGGCCACCAGCAGGCGTTCCACCAGGTTTTCCTGGCCGAGGATCTGTGAGTTGAGGTAGCCGCGGAGACTGTTGAACGCGGTGAGCGCGGTGTCGGCGGTCGTGTTGTTATCGGGGATACTGCGGTCTTCCATCCAGGGGCTCTCGAATCGCTTTTGCCAAGCAGGTAGTAGAGATTTCAACTTCGAATTAGTTCCCGGCCGCAGCGCTTGCGCAATCATGGCCGAGGACAACAAAAGGCCCCGCAGCGCGGGGCCTTGGTCGAGACGGGACGCCGGAACCTACTCGTCCAGGAACGAGCGCAGATAGTTCGCCCGGCTCGGATGGCGCAGCTTGCGCAAGGCCTTGGCCTCGATCTGGCGGATGCGCTCGCGCGTGACGTCGAACTGCTTGCCGACCTCTTCCAGCGTGTGGTCGGTGTTCATGTCGATGCCGAAGCGCATGCGCAGCACCTTGGCCTCGCGCGGGGTGAGGCTGGCGAGAATCTGGTGGGTCGCTTCGGCCAGCGACTGCGAAGTGGCCGACTCCAGCGGCGACACGGCGAGGCCGTCCTCGATGAAATCGCCGAGGTGGGAATCCTCGTCGTCGCCGATCGGCGTCTCCATCGAGATCGGTTCCTTGGCGATCTTGAGGACCTTGCGCACCTTGTCCTCGGGCATCTCCATCTTCACCGCCAGCTCTTCCGGCGTCGGCTCGCGGCCCATCTCCTGCAGCATCTGGCGCGAGATGCGGTTGAGCTTGTTGATGGTCTCGATCATGTGCACCGGGATGCGGATGGTGCGCGCCTGGTCGGCGATGGAGCGGGTGATGGCCTGGCGGATCCACCAAGTGGCGTAAGTGGAAAACTTGTAGCCGCGGCGGTATTCGAACTTGTCCACTGCCTTCATCAGGCCGATGTTGCCTTCCTGGATCAGGTCGAGGAACTGCAGGCCGCGGTTGGTGTACTTCTTGGCGATGGAGATGACCAGGCGCAGGTTGGCCTCGACCATTTCCTTTTTGGCGCGGCGGGCCTTGGCCTCGCCCAAGGTCATGCGCCGGTAGATGTCCTTGATCTCGTCGATGGAGAGCAGGTTGTCGCCCTCGATCTGCTTGAGCTGGGCGACGAGCTGCTCGATGTCGGCCTTGCGTGAGGCCAGCGTGGCCGAGTACTTGCGCTTGGCGCGCACCGCCTTTTCCACCCAGGCGGCGCTGGTCGGGCCTTCCTCGCGGAACTTGGCGAGGAACTCCTCGCGGCTCATGCCGGCATCGGTCACCGCCACGCGCATGATGGCGCGCTCCAGCGAGCGGATCTGCTCCAGCTTGCTGCGCAGGTTGAGGGTGACTTCCTCCACGATCTTCGGCGACAGGCGGAAGGTCATGATCAGGTCGGCCACCGCCTCGCGGCGCTGCTGGGTCTTCTTGCTGGAGCTGCCCAGGCGCAGCAGGGAATCCCAGGCCTGGTCGTACAGGGCCTGCAATTCCTCGAAATTCTTGGCGGCTTCGAGCGGATCGGGGCCGGTCTCGACGGCCTCTTCCTCCTCGCCGTCCTCCTTCTCCTTCTCGTCTTCCTCTTCCTCCTCCTCGACCTCGACCTCCAGCGGCACCTCTTCGGCGGCGGCCGCGGGCGCATTCGGGTCGAAGAAGCCGACCACCACTTCGGCCAGGCGCTTCTTGCCTTCCTTGGCCGCGTCGTAGGCTTCCAGCAGGATGGCTACGGTTTCCGGGTAGATCGCCATGGCGTAGAGGGCTTCGCTGAGGCCCTCCTCGATGCGCTTGGCGATGCGGATTTCGCCCTCGCGGTCGAGCAGCTCGACGCTGCCCATCTCGCGCATGTACATGCGCACCGGGTCGGTAGTGCGGCCGAATTCGGAATCGGCGGAGGCCAGCGCGGCGGCGGCTTCCTCGGCGGCTTCCTCGTCGTCCTCGGCGGCGGCGACGGTGGGCTCGCTGAACAGCTGGGTTTCGTCGTCCGGGGCTTCGTCATGGACCGGAATGCCCATGCCCTGGATCATGGTGATGACGTCGTCGATCTGCTCCGAATCGACCAGCTCCGTCAGGTGATCCGACACCTCGGCGAAGGTAAGGAACCCCTTCTCCTTGCCCAGGGCAATGAGATTTTTGATCTGTGACTGCTGGTCGGATGCGCTCATCAACTGTTTCTCAATGGCGGAGCCCTGTTGTAAGTAAATTCGGCCCAGAACTCAATGCCAGAATTCAATATGTTACCGTCAACCTACCCGATTTTAGACCAATCGTGCGTCGGAAAGTTGGCGGGTAATCTGCTCCAGTTCGGCCGTTTCGGCAGGGGCCAATTCCCGCTCGCGGGCCAGCTCCAGCAGGGTCTGGGCGCGACCGCGGACCGCCTTGCGGCGCAGCAATTCGATGGCGTCCGCGAACTCCTGCGCGATCGCCGCCTCGTCCAGCGGCACCTCGACGCCGATGATGCGGTTCAGGGCAGCCCCCTTGGGCATATCGCGCCACTGTTCGAGCAGCTGGCTAGCTCGACAATGAGGGTGTTCCTGGAAGAATTCAATCGCCTCCACCAGGATTTCGATGCCCGGCTGCGGCATGGCGGCCAGCTGCCCGACATGCTCGACTTTCTGCGCCATTTCCGGGTGTTCCAGCAGCAGTTGCAGGGCGCGCTTGATCGGGCGGGCGCCGGGCGCCTCGGCCCGTCCCGCGGGCGCCGGGCGGCCCGAGGTGGCGGCGCGCTCGCGGCCCGCCAGCAGGGCATCCAGGTCGGAGCGGCCGAGCCGGGTCAGGTGCTCCAGCTCGTCGACGATGACGCTGCGCAGCGGCCCCTCGCGCATCCGCTCCAGGTGCGGGCGCGCCAGGCCGACCAGGCGCGCGCGGCCGTCGCGGCTGCCCAGGTTGACCTCCTTCTTCAGCTCGCCCAGCAGGAAATCGCTGAGGCTCATGGCCTGCTCGACCAGCGCCCGGAAGGCGTCGGCGCCGATCTCCTGCACCAGCGTGTCCGGGTCATGGCCGTCGGGCAGGAACATGAAGCGGCATTCACGCCCCTCGTGCACCTCGGGCAGGGCCTGCTCCAGGGCACGCCAGGCGGCGGAGCGGCCGGCGCGGTCGCCGTCGAAACAGAACACCACGCGCTGCGTCGACTTGAACAGCAGCGACAGGTGATCGCGGGTGGTGGCGGTACCGAGCGTGGCGACGGCGTTGCGGATGCCGTGGTGCGCCAGCATCACCACGTCCATATAGCCTTCCACCACCATCAGGTAGGGCAGGTCGGCCTTGCTCGACTGCTTGGCCTCGTACAGGCCGAACAGGTTGCGCCCCTTGTGGAACAGCGGCGTCTCGGGCGAATTCAGATACTTGGCCGGATCGTTGGCCAGGGTGCGGCCGCCGAAGGCGATGACCCGGCCGCGGGTGTCGCGGATCGGAAACATCACGCGGTTGCGGAACACGTCAAAGACGCGGCCGGTTTCCTCCTTCTTCTTCAGCAGCCCGGCGGTCAGCGCATGCTCGGTTTCGCTTTTGAACTGCTGCGCCAGCGCGTCCCAGGAATCGGGCGCGAAGCCGATGCCGAACAGCTTGGCGGTATCGCCGCCGAGGCCGCGCTTCTTCAGGTAGTCGATCGCCGGCTGGTGGCTGCGCAGCTGGTTGCGGTAGAAGCGCTCCGCCGCCGCCAGCGCGTCCAGCGGGCCTTCCAGCACCAGCTGCTCGCTGCGCCCGCCCTCGCGCGGCACCTGCACCCCGGCGCGCTTGGCCAGCTCCTCCACCGCCTCGACGAAACTGAGGCGGTCGTTCTCCATCAGGAAATTGATGGCGGTGCCGTTCTTGCCGGAGGAAAAGCAGAAAAACATCTGCTTGGCCGGCGAGACGAAGAAGGACGGCGATTTCTCGTTGGTGAAGGGCGACAGTCCCTTGTATTCCTTGCCCGCGCGCTTCAGCTCGACGCGCGCGCCGACCACCTCGACGATGTCGATGCGCGACAGGAGATCCTGAATGAAGCCTTGGGGAATACGGGACACGGAAACCAGATCGTAGGGCGGGCCATGCCCGCCGTAAACAATACCAGCACCGCGGCGAAACGGCGGCCAAACCAAGGTAGGGTGGGGTAGGTCGGCCTTCAGGCCGACAATCACATCGCCTGCGCAGCGTCGCCCTGAAGGGCGACCTACGGCAGCAGGCTAGGCCAGCTTGGCTTTGATCAGCCCGGACAGCTTGCCCATGTCCGCCTTGCCCGCCACTTTCGGCTTGAGCCAGGCCATCACCTTGCCCATGTCCTTGCCGCCGGCGGCGCCGGTTTCGGCAATGGCCTGGGCGATGAGGGCATCGACTTCGGCGGGGGTGAGCTGCTGCGGCAGATAGCCGAGCAGCAGGGCAATCTCCTGCGCTTCCTTGTCGGCCAGCTCGGGACGGTTGCCGCTGCGGTATTGCGCTTCGGAATCGCGGCGCTGCTTGACCATCTTCTCGATGGCGGAGATCACCACCGCGTCGGTCAGCTCCACCGCGTCGACCACTTCACGCTGCTTCATCTCGGCGGTGAGCATGCGCAAGGTGCTGACGCGCGCCTTGTCGCCGGCCTTCATCGCGGTTTTCACGTCTTCCGTGATGCGAGTCTTGAGGTCGGTCATGGGCTTGAAGTATGTCGTCCTGACAAGCACCGCGCCATCCATGGCGCGGACTGTTCAGAAAAGCGAGGGTACTACTGAATCAGCGTACTACTAATTCAATACATCCGAACCTGGCGGGAGGTCTCGCGCGAAACGCGCTTGGCCTGACGCTTCACGGCAGCAGCGCGCTTGCGCTTGCGCTCCTGGCTCGGCTTCTCGAAGAACTCGTGCGAGCGCAGGTCGGTGAGGACACCGGCCTTCTCGCAGGTGCGCTTGAAACGGCGCAGTGCGACTTCAAACGGCTCATTTTCGCGGACGCGGACGCTCGGCATATGCCATCACTCTCGAAACAAAAAAGGGTTGCCCCCATTAAGGGAGCGAGATTCTAAGTGTTTCCCGGCCGTAAAGCAAAGCTTACCCCTTTCCCTCACAATACCCGCCCCATGCCCTCCCCTGGCACCATCCTCGGCATCGAGACCTCCTGCGACGAGACCGCCGCGGCCGTCTATGACGGCGAGCGCGGGCTGCTGGCGCACGTCCTGCACAGCCAGGCGGCGATGCACGCCGAATACGGCGGCGTGGTGCCGGAGCTGGCGGCGCGCGACCATGCTGGCCGCATCCACGCCCTGGTGGCGGAAACCCTCCACGCCGCCGGCCTGGAACGGAAGGATATCAACGGCATCGCCTACACCGCCGGCCCGGGACTGATCGGAGCCCTGCTGGTGGGCGGCGCCTTTGCCGCCGGGCTGGCGGCGGCCACGGGGGCCAGATTGATCCCGGTGCACCACCTGGAAGGGCATCTGCTGGCGCCGATGCTGGAGGCGCGCAAGCCGGAATTCCCGTTCCTGGCCCTGCTGGTCTCGGGCGGCCACACCATGATCGCCCGGGTCGACGGGGTTGGCCGCTACGCCATCCTGGGCGAAACCCTGGACGACGCCGCCGGCGAGGCCTTCGACAAGACCGCCAAGCTGCTCGGCCTGCCCTACCCCGGCGGGCCACAGCTGGCCAGGCTGGCCGAAAGCGGCAAACCCGGCCGCTTCCGCTTCACTCGCCCGATGACCGACCGGCCGGGGCTGGAGTTCAGTTTCAGCGGCCTGAAAACGGCGGTGCTGACCGCCCTGCCCAAGGACGCCGACACCCAGACCCGCGCCGACCTGGCCCTGGCCTTCGAAGAAGCGGTGACCGACACGCTGGCCATCAAATGCAGCCGCGCCCTCAAGGAAACCGGCTTGAAGCGGCTGGTGGTGGCCGGCGGCGTCGGCGCCAACCGGCGGCTGCGCGACAAGTTCGCGGCGATGGAGCAGCGCGGCGAGGCCGAGATGTATTTCGCCCGCCCGGAATTCTGCACCGACAACGCCGCCATGATCGCCTACGCCGGCTGGGCCCGTTACAGCGAAGCCCAGGCCGGGGGCGGCATCCTGGCGCGGGCGCGCTGGCCGCTGCACGAACTCACCCCACCGCTGACGAGCGCCGCATGAACCCCCTGGATCACATCCTCATCAGCGGCCTGCAGGCGCGCGCCATCATCGGCGTGCACGCCTGGGAGCTGCACCAGCCGCGCCCCCTGCTGATCGACGTGGAACTGGGGGTGGACGCCAGGGCCGCCGCCGCCACCGACCGCCTGCGCGACGCGGTGGACTACAAGGCGGTATCCGACGACATCATCGCCTTCGCCGCCTCGAAGGAATTCCGCCTGATCGAGACGCTGGCGGAATCGCTGGCGCGCCTGCTGTTCGAGCGGCATCCGATCCTGTCGCTGCGCTTGACCATCGGCAAGCCCGGCGCGGTGCCGGAAGCGCGCGGCGTGGGAATCCGCATCGACCGTCGGCGCGAAGACTACGCGGTGTGCGGCCGCTGATCCTGACCTATTATGGTGCGCGCGAACTCCGCCAGGTCCTTGTAGATCGGCACATCGTCGGGTTTGCGCTTACTTTTGGTGCGCTCGCCCTTGCCGGTTAGCACCAATACGGGGCGTGCTCCGGCGGCCCGGGCAGCTTCGATATCGGATTCGGAATCCCCCACGAAGGGCACCCCTTCCAGGCTGATGCCCAGCCGCCGCGCCAGATCCTTCAGCATGCCCGGTGCCGGCTTGCGCATCTCGCTGGCCTCATCCGGATGGTCCGGCGCGTACTCGATGCCGCTGATGCGCCCGCCCACTTCCGCCACCGCCCGCTGCAGGCGCTCGTGGATGGCGAACAGGGCATCGAAATCGAACAGGCCGCGGCCGATGCCGGACTGGTTGCTGGCGATATAAACCTGGTAGCCGGCCTGGCACAGCAGGGCGATCGCCTCCAGGCTGCCGGGAATCGGCACCCATTCGGCCACGGACTTGATGTACTCGTCCGAGTCCTCGTTGATCACGCCGTCCCGATCCAGAATCACTAGTTTCATGCCGGCACTGTGCCGGGGGTGCCGCACAGGGTCAAGAACGGTCCTTGTCGTAGGGCGGCCTGTTCTTTTTGTAGGGCGGCCTGTGGCCGCCGGCTTTTCGTTTCAAGCAGCAGCGCGGCGGCGGCCACAGGCCGCCCTACAAAAGCAGCGGCAGCGGAGGGGGCAAAAAAAATCGCACCCCGCCGGGAATAAACCCGGAAGACCACCGGTAAACATCCTGGAACCCCCAAAGCCAGGAGATGGCCGTGTCGAAAGATGAATTGAACCTGTCGCGTCGCAATGCCCTGAAGTGCATGGCCTATGGCGGAGCCGGCACGCTGTTTGTCCTGTCCGGCGGCGTGTTCGCGCCGGTGGATCTGGCCTGGGCCGCGGCCGACCGGCAGCGTGTCGCCGCCCTGGGCAAACCGCTGTTCCTGCAGATCAGCGATACCCATATCGGCTTCGCCAAGGACGCCAATCCGGATGTCAACGGCACCCTCAACCAGGCCGTCGCCCTGCTCAACGCCATGCCCGAGCAGCCGGCGCTGGCCATCCACACCGGCGATATCACCCACCTGTCCAAGCCTGCCGAATTCGACCTGGCGCAGCAGCTGCTCGGCCGTTTGCGCACCACCGAGCTGCACACGGTGCCGGGCGAGCATGACACCGCCGACGCCACCGTCAGCGAATACTTCAGCCGCTTCGGCAAGGCCTCCAACAACAAGGGCTACTACAGCTTCGATCACGCCGGCGTGCACTTCATCGCGCTGATCAATGTGCTGGAGTTCAAGGCGGGCGGCCTGGGCACCCTGGGACCGGACCAGCTTGCCTGGGTCACCGCCGACCTCAAGCACCGCTCCTCCAGCACGCCCATCGTGGTCTTTGCCCACATGCCGCTGTGGACCATCTACGAGCCCTGGGGCTGGGGCACTTCCGACGCGGACCAGCTGATGAGCCAGCTGCGCCGCTTCGGCTCGGTCACCGTGCTTAACGGGCACATCCACCAGATCGTGCAGAAGGTCGAGGGCAACATCACCTTCCACACCGCGCGCTCCACCGCCTATCCGCAGCCGGTCGCCGGCGAAGGCGCCGGTCCCGGGCCGCTGAAGGTGCCTGCCGAGCAGCTGCCGCAGATGCTCGGCGTGACCAGCGTGTCGGTGGTGAAACATCCGCATTCGCTGGCGCTGACCGACAACACCATCGGCTGAGGAAGACACCCCATGACTCACCATGAGAAATCCGGGCGCAATGCGCCGCGGCGGGACACCGCGATCAACGGCCTCATCGCCTGCGCGGTCGCCGCGGCCCTGTTCGCCGCCGGCGCATCGTTCACGCCCGGAACGGCATTCGCGCAAACCGCCGCGGCGGCAAGCACCCCTAAGGGCGACGCGGCGCGCGGCAAGATTCTCTACCAGGGCTGCGAGAGCTGCCACTCCATCGACGACAACGACGTCGGCCCCAAGCATCGCGGCGTGGTCGGCCGCCGCGCGGGCAGCATCGCGGACTATGCCTATTCCCCCGCCCTGAAGAATTCCGGACTGACCTGGGACGAGGCCACCCTGGACCGCTGGCTGATCAATCCCAGCGCGCTGGTGCCGGGCACCAAGATGTTCTTCAGGATCGACGATCCGCAAAAGCGTGCGGACATCATTGCTTACCTCAAGGAGCAAAAGTAAACGGACCGCTTCCCAGCCAGCGCCGGAGGCCATCGCCGAAGACTTGCATACCGGCGCCGATCAACCGATATTCCCTCAGCGAAACCAGCGGCAGGGTGCGGCAAGCAGGTTGCCGCACCCCCAGCCCGGTCGCATGAAATAGAGGGGGTCGGTTTGAGCGATGTAGACGCAAGCCGTCGTTTCGAGGCGATGGCCTCGCCGCACCTGGACGCCGCCTACAACCTGGCCCGCTGGCTCACGCGCGACCCGCATGATGCCGAGGACGTGCTGCAGGACGCCTATCTGCGCGCCTTCCGCTTCTTCGGCGGCTTTCGCGGCGGCGACGGCCGCGCCTGGCTGCTGGCCATCGTGCGCAACACGTTCTACACCTGGCTCGAGCAGCGCGGCCGCCGCCAGTCCGAGGTGGCATACGACGAGGCCACGCCCGGCCTGCATGCCGCGGAGGCCTGCGCCGACCAGGGCCTGCACGGCACCGATCCGGCACAGCTGCTGCTGCGCGCGGCCGACCAGCAGCTGATCGAAAGCGCGCTGCTCAAGCTGCCGCTGGAATATCGTGAAATCCTGGTGCTGCGCGAACTGGAGGAGCTGTCCTACAAGGAGATTGCCGAGGTGGTCGGCGTGCCGTTGGGAACGGTGATGTCGCGCCTGTCGCGCGCGCGCCTGCAACTGCGCCACCAGATCGAGGCGATGGACCAGCCATGAACATGAACTGCGAAGAAGCACGCGAGCTTCTCCCCGCCTACGGCGACGGCGAGCTGGACCTGCCGCACGCCCTGGCCCTGGAAAAGCACCTCGACGGCTGCGCCGACTGCGCCGCCGCGCTGCGCACCCAGCGCGCGCTGAGCCAGGCGCTGCGCAAGGCCCCCTACCATCGCGCCCCGGATGCGCTGCGTGCGCGCCTGCGCGCGCAGCTGCCGGCTGAAGCAATCGCCGAAACGGCTACGCCCCCGATTGCGGCACCTAACGCTCCGGCGACACCCCTGCCCTGGGCACAGCCGCGCCGCCGCCGCGACTGGTCACGCTGGGCCCTGCCCATCGCCGCCAGCCTGGCGCTGGCGGTGGGGCTCAACGTGATGCTGGCGACGCAGCGCTCGCAGCAGTCCCTGCGCGACGAGCTGGTGGCCGGCCATGTGCGCTCGCTGCAGGTGGAGCATCTGTCCGACGTCGCCTCCAGCGACCAGCACACGGTCAAGCCCTGGTTCAACGGCAAGCTCGACTATGCCCCGCCGGTGCGCGACCTGGCGCAGCAGGATTTCCCGCTACTGGGCGGACGCCTGGACTACATCGCCCACCGCCAGGTGGCGGCGCTGATCTATCGCCACCGCAAGCATTTCATCAACCTGTACATCTGGCCGGCCCAGGACGGCGATGCCGCGCCCGACCATCACAGCAGCGAGGGCTACAACCTGGTGCACTGGCGCCGCGACGGCATGGAGTATTGGGCCGTGTCCGACCTCAACGGCGAAGAGCTGAAACAGTTTGCCGAGTTGCAGATCGAAGCGGCGACGGACCAGACGGCGAACCGGCCGAATACGTAAACACCCCTCATCGTCATACCGGCGAAAGCCGGTATCCAGGAACTTCAACCGTAGCGCACGACCTCTTGCCGAGGGGTCTTATCCGGGCTGCATACGTAGGTCGGCTCAAGCCCAGCGGAGCCGACAGGCTTCGGCGCAGACGTCGGTTCCGGGCGCAAGCGCCCTTGAACCGACCTACAGGACCTGCGCCAATTTCCGTTCGCCCCGAGTGCCCGCGTAGCGGGTGTATCGAGGGGCCAGTGCGCGCTGGCCCCTCGATATGCGTTGCTTCGCGACGCACTCGGGGCGAACGGAGTTAGCCGCTTATCCCGGCAAGCAGGACAAATCCGCCACCTCGCGGCACAGCGCATCCAGCCGCGCCAGCAGGGCCAGGCGGTTGCCGCGCACCTCGGCGTTGTCCGCCATCACCATCACCCCGTCGAAGAACGCATCCACCGGCTCCTTCAGCGAGGACAGGGCCTGCAGCATGGCGCCGTACTCGGCCTTGGCGCGCAGCGGCGCCAGCGCCGATTCGACCCGCTCCAGCTCGGCCAGCAGATCGTGCTCGGACTGCACCTCGAACAGCCGCGACTGCACCGCATCCGCACCCTGCCCGCCCGACTGGCGCAGGATGTTGCGCGCGCGCTTGTCGGCGGCCGCCAGCGTGGCGGCGGCGGGCGTGTTCTGGAAGCTGCGCAGGGCGTCGAGCCGGCGCACGAAATCCAGCGGGCGCGAGGCGCCCATCACGCGCACCGCCTCGAACTGGTCGGCGGTGGCGCCGCGCTCGATGCAGTAGCCGCGCAGGCGCTCCACCGCGAAATCCCACAAATCATTCAGCACGCCGTCGTCGCGCTTGCCGGCCGGCTGCGCTTCCAGCGCGGCCTTGAGCGCTTCACGCAGATCGAGGTCGAGGCCGCCTTCGACGCAGATGCGCAGCGCGCCGAGCGCGGCGCGGCGCAGGGCATAAGGGTCCTTGCTGGCGGTCGGCTTCTGGCCGATGGCGAAGATGCCGGCGAGGCTGTCGAGCTTGTCGGCCAGCGCCACGATCTGTCCGGCGCGAGTGGAGGGAATCGGTCCGCCCGCCTGGGTCGGCCGGTAATGCTCGGCCACCGCCTGCGCCACCGCATCCGGCTCGCCGCCGGCGCGGGCGTAGTAGCCGCCCATCAGGCCCTGCAGCTCGGGGAATTCGTAGACCATCTTGGTGACGAGGTCGTTCTTGGCCAGCTGCGCCGCGCGATCCACCGTGGCGGCGTCCGCGTCCACGCGCGCCGCGATATCGCCGGCCAGCCGGCGCACACGCGCAACCTTCTCACCAGTGCTCCCCAGATCCTTCTGGAACGTCACCGTGTTCAGCTTCTCACCGTAGGCTACCAGCGGCTGCTTGCGATCCTGCTCCCAGAAGAACAGCGCATCGGTCAAACGCGGCCGCACCACGCGCTCGTTGCCGGCGATGACCTGGGTCACATCCTTCGATTCGATATTGGCGACGGTGATGAAATACGGCAGCAGCTTGCCGGCCGTATCGAACAGGGTGAAATAACGCTGGTTGGTTTCCACCGTGGCCACCACCACTTCCGGCGGCAATTGCAGGAAGCGCTCCTCGATGCGGCCGGAGATGGCCACCGGCCATTCCACTAGGGCGGTAACTTCGTCGAGCAGGGACTCGTCGATGCGCGGATCGCCACTCAATTTCGCGGCTTCGGCTTCGATCTGCCGCTTGATCTCCTCACGACGGCTGGCGAAGTCCGCCCACACCTTGGCCTCACGCAGCAGTAGCTCGTAATCGGCCGGGGACTTCAGCGAGATGGCCTTGGGCGCATGGAAGCGATGGCCATAGGTCTTGCGCCCGGCCTTGAGGCCGAAGCGTTCGAGCGGCACGATCCTGCTGCCGTACAGCGCCAGGATCCACTGCACCGGCCGCACGAAAGTTTCCTCGCCCGCACCCCAGCGCATGCGCTTGGGCACCAGCTGGTCCATCTGCTTCAGCGTTTCCTCGAAGATTTCCGCGAGCAGCTCCAGCGTCTTGCGGCCTTTCTGCTTCTTGCGGAAGACCAGATTGCCGTTTTCCTGCTTCAGGTCTTTGAACTCGACGCCGCAGGACTTGGCGAAGCCCAGCGCCGCCGGCGTCGGCTGGCCATCCTTGAACGCGGCCGCCAGCTGCGGCCCCTTGCGCTCGATGTTCTGGTCGGCCTGGCGCTCGCCGACGCCGTCGATCAGCACGGCGATGCGCCGCGGCGTGGCAAACGTGCGGCTCTCGCCGATGGCGACGCCGCGCTTGGCCAGGCCGCCGCCGATGCCCTGTGCCAGGGCCTGGCTCAAGGGCTGCACAAAGCGCGCGGGCAGGTCTTCGGTGCCCAGTTCGATCAGCAGGGATTGGTTCATGAGCTAAAAGTTTTCAGGTAGGCGACCGTTCCGCATGCTGCGGCAGGCCGTCGAGAATGTCGTACCACTCGGCCTTGGAGCCGACGAAGTTGTGCGCCTGCGGCTTGAAGCCGATCGGCGTGTCGAGCGTGCCCATGCGCAGGCGCAGCAGGCCCGGCTTGTCGGCGGCGCGGCTGAACAGCGGCGAGCCGCAGTTGGCGCAGAACACGCGCTGCTTGCCGGGCGAGGACTCGTAGGCCTTGAGCAGTTCCTCGCCCTGCAACAGCTTGAAGGCCGCGACATCGATCGGCGCATTGGTGCCGAAGGCGGTGCCCTGGGCCTTGCGGCACTTCTGGCAGTGGCAATAGATGAACTGGCCGAAAGCGCCGCTGTACTCGTAGCGCACGCCGCCGCACAGGCAGCTGCCGCTGTAGGTGCCGGTCATGGGAACTCCGCGGCGGCTGCCTAGGCCGCCTTGAGCAGCGGGAAGCCGAGCTTCTCGCGCGCGGCGTAGTAGGCCTCGGCGCAGAGCCGGGCCAGGGTGCGCACGCGCAGGATGTAGGCCTGGCGCTCGGTGACGCTGATGGCGCCGCGGGCATCGAGCAGGTTAAAGCTGTGCGAGGCCTGCAGCACGCGCTCGTAGGCCGGCAGCGGCAGGCCCTGCTCGATCAGGTGCTGACACTCGCGCTCGGCCACGTTGAAGCGCTCGAACAGCGCGGCAGCATCGGCATGCTCGAAGTTGTAGGCGGACTGTTCCACTTCGTTCTGCTTGTAGACGTCACCGTAGGTGACGATGCGGCCGCCCGCGTTCGACCAGACCAGGTCGTAGATGCTTTCCTTCTTCTGGATGTACATGGCCAGGCGCTCGAGACCATAGGTGATCTCTCCCGCCACCGGCCTGCACTCGAGGCCGCCGACCTGCTGGAAGTAGGTGAACTGGGTCACTTCCATGCCGTTGAGCCAGACTTCCCAGCCCAGGCCCCAGGCGCCCAGCGTCGGGCTTTCCCAGTTGTCCTCGACGAAGCGGATGTCGTGCACCAGCGGGTCGAAGCCGAGCAGCTTGAGCGAATCCAGGTACAGCTGCTGGATGTTCGGCGGGCTCGGCTTCATCAGCACCTGGAACTGGTAGTAGTGCTGCAAGCGGTTGGGGTTCTCGCCGTAGCGGCCGTCGGTGGGGCGGCGGCTGGGCTGCACATAGGCCGCATTCCACGGCTCGGGGCCGATGGAGCGCAGGAAGGTGGCCCAGTGGAAAGTGCCGGCGCCGACTTCCATGTCCAGCGGCTGCACGATGACGCAGCCCTGACGGGCCCAATAGGTCTGCAGCGTCAGGATCAGGTCCTGAAAGGTCATGGCTGGCGGCGCGGGTTGAAAAATGGCCCGGCAGTATATCAATGTGCTCCGGCAATCTGCCCTGGAAGCAATGGCAGACAGCCATCTCGCGCAAAGACGCAAAGCCGCCAGCAAAAGCCGGCTGCTATTGATTTTTCATTTGCGTCTTTGCGTCTTTGCGCGAGACGCTTTTAGCGGGTTCTTCCTGGTGCCTGAGCCGGGAGCGCTTCGTCGTCTGGCTTGCCGACCCGCACCAGACTCAACAGCGGCCCGGTGATGCAGGTGGTGAGCAGCGCCATGATCACCAGCATGGTGAAGACCCGCGCCGACAGGATGCCCAGGTCGTAGCCGACATTGAGCACGATCAGCTCCACCAGGCCGCGCGTATTCATCAGGGCGCCGAGGCTGAAGGCCTCGCGCCAGCCGGAGCCGGCGAGACGCGCCGCCAGCAGGGTGCCGCCGAGCTTGCCGGCCACCGCCACGGCCACAATCAGCGCGCACAGCAGCCAGTCCTGCGCCCCATGCAGCAAACCCACCTGGGTACGCAGGCCGGTGAGGGCGAAGAACAGCGGCAGCAGGCCCACCGCGCTGAAACCATGCAGGCGCTCGCGCAGCGGCCCGCGGAAGGAAGCGCCCGCCGGCATGGCGGTGCCGGCAAGAAAGGCGCCGAACAGGGCGTGGATGCCGATGATCTCGGTGCAGGCGCCGCAGGCGAGCAGCAGCACCAGGGCCAGGGCCACGGCGGCCGCGTCGCCGCGGTCGGCGGCGAGCATGGCGCCGAAGGCACGCTGCAACAGGGGTTTGACCAGCAGGTGCAGACCCAGGGCGAACAGTATGGCCAACACGGCCGTCGTTCCCGCCGCAGCCAGACCGTGGGCGTGAACCAGTGCCACCACCAGCGCCAGCAAGCACCAGGCGGTCACATCGCCGATGGCGGCGCAGGCGATGGCCAGACGCCCCAGCGGCGCATGCAGCAGGCCGCGCTCTTCCAGGATGCGCGCCAGCACCGGGAAGGCGGTGATGCTCATGGCGATGCCGAAAAACAGGGCGAAGGCGGGGAACGGCACCCCCGGCACGGCCAGCAGGGGAAACGCGGCCACGGCCAGGCCCATGCCCAGCAGGAACGGCAGCAGCATGCCGGCGTAGCTGATCAGCAACGCGCTGCGCGCTTGCCGCCGCAGGTCCGGCAGGTCCACCTCCAGGCCTACCGCGAACATGAACAGCAGCACGCCGATCTGGCTCAGCAGTTGCAGCGGCGCCAGCGCCGCCGGCGGAAACAGAAAGGCCAGGGCCTGCGGCCACAGCAGCCCCAGCAGGGACGGCCCGAGCAGGATGCCGGCGAAAATTTCGCCAATCACCGCCGGCTGGCCGACGCGGCGGAAGCCCCGGCCGAGCAGGCGTGCGGCGACGATGATCACCACCATCTGCAGCAGCAACATGGTCAGCGGCTGCTGCAGCCGCTGCGCCAGGGCCGGCGCTGCGTCCGGCGGCAGCGGTCCGCCGGCGGCAGCCGGAAACAGCATTCGCCCCCACTCGGCCAGCGCGCCGATGGCCAGCGCCGAGGCCAATACCGCGGCGGCGTAATACGGCATCAACTTGCGCATAACGGCGGGCAGGTACTGGTCGGGCCTGGAAGCTGGAAACGGTGTCATGCCGGCCGGCCAGGGGTCAAATGCCGGGCTTCAAGGCAGCGTCATCCCACGGGCCAGCGCCCGTGTTAGGCTCAAAAGGTCTTTCATCATGACGAAAGCGGGTCATGACGAAAGCGGGGAACACCCATCCAGCCACGTTCAAGAGGAGAACCACGATGAAAGGGATCGTCAAAGGGATAGTGGGAGCCGTCGTTGTCGCCGTCTGTGCCGCCGCCCCGGTTTACGCCGCGGATGCCCCGGCCACCGCCACTCCGGCGGTGAACTCGCAGCAGCAGAAGATGAAGGACTGCAACGCCCAGGCCAAGACCAAGGCGCTCACCGGCGCCGACCGCAAGACCTTCATGAAAACCTGCCTGAGCGGCAGCACTGCGGCCGCCGCGGCCGCGGCACCCGCCGCCGACGCCGGCGCCGCCGTCTCTTCGGCCAAGGCCACGCAGCAGCAGAAGATGAAGGACTGCAACGCCCAGGCCACCGCCAAGACGCTCAAGGGCGACGACCGCAAGACCTTCATGAGCACCTGCCTCAAGGGTTGAGACGGGAGCGCCGGCGGCAGCCCGCCGGGGTTATCGGCGGGGCCGTCGGCGACCTTCGTATAATCCGCGCCTGCGGCGTTTCCGGCCGCAGGCTTTTTTACCGGCCGAATCCGTTCCAACGCTAGTTTTTGGCATAGTTTCTGCTTCAATTCGGTGCACTTCCGGTCAACCGGCAGGCACTAATTCATTAAACATCCCTCGCAGGAGACACCACCCATGTCGGGTAAAGAAGTTCTCAAGACCATTTCGGAAAAGAGCGTGAAGTTCGTCGACTTCCGCTTTTGCGATACCCGCGGCAAGGAACAGCACGTCACGGTGCCTTCGCACACCGTCGATGAAAGCCTGTTCACCGAAGGCAAGATGTTCGATGGCTCCTCGATCGCCGGCTGGAAGGGCATCAACGAGTCCGACATGATCCTGATGCCCGACGCCGGCACCGCCTTCATCGATCCGTTCTTTGAAGAACCGACCCTGGTGCTGACCTGCGACGTGATCGAGCCGTCCTCGATGCAGGGCTATGGCCGCGACCCGCGCTCGCTGGCCCACCGCGCCGAGGCCTACCTGAAGAGCACCGGCATCGCCGATACCGCCTTCTTCGGCCCGGAAAACGAATTCTTCATCTTCGACTCGGTCCGCTACGGCGCCGACATGTCGGGCTGCTTCGTCAGCATCGACTCCGAGGAAGCGGCCTGGAACAGCGGCAAGGAATATTCCGAAGGCAACACCGGCCACCGTCCGGGCGTGAAAGGCGGCTACTTCCCGGTGCCGCCGGTCGACGCGCTGCAGGACATCCGCTCCGCCATGTGCGAGACGCTGGAAGCGGTCGGCATGGTCACCGAAGTGCACCATCACGAAGTCGCCACCGCCGGCCAGTGCGAAATCGGCGTCAAGTTCGGCACCCTGATCAAGAAGGCCGACGAAGTCCTCAAGCTGAAGTACGTGGTGCAGAACGTCGCCCACAGCTTCGGCAAGACCGCCACCTTCATGCCCAAGCCGATCGTCGGCGACAACGGCAGCGGCATGCACGTCCACCAGTCCCTGGCCAAGGACGGCAAGAACCTGTTCACCGGCGACGGCTACGGCGGCCTGTCCGAGACCGCGCTGTACTACATCGGCGGCATCCTCAAGCACGCCAAGACCATCAACGCCTTCACCAACCCGGGCACCAACAGCTACAAGCGCCTGGTGCCGGGCTTCGAAGCGCCGGTGATGCTGGCCTACTCGGCCCGCAACCGCTCCGCCTCGATCCGCATCCCCTTCGTCAGCAACCCGAAGGGCCGCCGCATCGAAGTGCGCTTCCCCGACTCGACCGCCAACCCCTACTTCGCCTTCGCGGCGATGCTGATGGCGGGCATCGACGGCATCCAGAACAAGATCCACCCGGGCGAGCCGTCCGACAAGGATCTGTACCACTTGCCGCCGGAAGAGGACAAGAAGATTCCGCGCGTCTGCCACAGCCTGGACATGGCGCTGGAACACCTCGACCAGAACCGCGGCTTCCTCACCGCCGGCGGCGTCTTCACCGACGACCTGATCGACGCCTACATCGAGCTGAAGATGCAGGAAGTCACCCGCTTCCGCATGACCACGCATCCGATCGAGTTCGATATGTACTATTCCCTGTGAGCTTCGCTCACCAGGAATAGCGGCAGGGCTGCTTTTTTAGCCCCCTTGAATCCAGGGGGCTGAGTTTCCGGAAAGCAGCTGCGAGACACGCAACAGAGAAAAGGCCCCCGTTGGGGGCCTTTTTTATTGGTTTCGTCGGCTAAGTTGTTGCGAAACATTGCGAAGTACCGCAAGCTCCGCCGCCATGAAACTGTCATCATCATTGAGCCCCGTCGTCGAACAGGGCCTGGGCGAGGCTTCCCCGCGGCTCGCCGTCGCCACACATAACAGCAGCACCACCAGCCGCTGGCAAACCCTGCCGCATGAATGGGCCTTCGGCGGCATGCTGTTGCTGCTGTTCATCCGCCTGGCCTGGCAGGCCGGGCATACCGGCGATTACGCGCTGCTGTTCCTCGGCTATTTCCTGTTCGGGGTGAGCCTGAGCTGGTGGTGCAGCCGCAATCCCACGCCGCTGCGCTGGCGGGTGCGCCTGGCCGCCTACTTCACCTTGATGGGCCTGGTGTTCTACACCCTGCCGGCGGCGGTCCGGCTGCTGCAGGTGCCGACGGCGGACAGCCTGCTGCAGTCGATCGATGGGCAGCTGCTGAACCTGCCGGCCGCCGACTATTTCAAGAGCCTGCAATCGCCCCTGCTGACCGACGTGATGGTGCTGGCCTACCTGTTCTTCTTCTATTACCTGCTGTTCGGGCCGGGCTATTACTGCTTCAGCGATCTGCACCGCTTCCGCCTGTGCATCACCGGCCTGTTCAGCATCTATGCCGTAGGCCTGCTGAGCTATTCGGTGATGCCGGCGGGCGGCCCGCACCTGGCGCTGCACTTCGCCGCGCCCCTGCCGGCCGGCCCGGTGGGCCGGCTGATGCTGCCGGTGATCGACGGCAGCAGCAACGGCGTCGATGTGTTCCCCAGCATCCATGCCGCGGTGTCGGCCTATCTGCTGGGCTTCGATGCGCTGTATTACCGGCGCCGCTTCCGCCTGCTGCTGCTGCCTTGCGTGCTGCTGTGGCTGTCGACCATCTATCTGCGCTATCACTACCTGATCGATGTGGCCGCCGGCTTCACCCTGGCGCTGGCCGGCCTGGGCGTGGTGTGGCTGTACCAGCGCTCGCGCCTGGCCTATGCGGTGGAAAGCGAGGCCGACCGCGCCATCGCGCTGCAGGCCACCGCCCGCTGAAGCCGCAGCGGCGGCCGCCTGCCGCCGCCGGGGCCGCCGTCCGCGGAATCCGGGGCGAACTCCCGGCAAAGCCATGCGGCCGGCCCGCTTCAGGTTTACAGCATCGCAAGCCCGCGCTATTTTCGGCTCATGCGTAAAACCATCGCCCTGATCCTTGCCTGCCTTGGCTGCGCCATGGCCTCCGCCGACGACGTTTATCGCTGGGTCGACAGCAACGGGGTGGTGCACTACTCCGACAAGCCGCAGGCGCCGAACGACAAGCCGGTGGTCCTGCCGCACCTGCAAACCTATGCGCCGGGAGCGGCCCCGGCCGGGCTGGCCCCTGCCTCGGCCGGAGGCGGTCCGGCCAAGCCGGCTGCCCCCGCCATCGCCATCACCTCGCCGGAGCCGGAGGAAACCATCCGCGACGCCGAGGGCAAGTTCACCGTCACCGTCAGCGCCAGCCCGGGGCCGGGCGAGGGCCTGATCTTCTACCTCGACGGTACCGCGCAGAACGAGCAACCGACGCCGTCCACCGCATTCCTCTATACCAGGGTGGAGCGCGGCCAGCACAGCGTCGCCGCCGCCCTGATGGGCGCCAACGGCCAGGAACTGGCGCACTCCGACACGGTGACCATCTTCATGAAGCCTCCCTCCGTCAATCACTAGGGGACTGTTCACCCCCTTTCCGGGCATCCGCCTCCCGGGCACCGATGCTGGCGCGCATCTTGCGAGCTGCCATACATGAAATTCTCCGTATTGAACCGGGGCCAGCCTGCCGCCATTCTCGACGGGCTGACCACCGCTGTCATAACGCTCGACCATGCGCTGCGCATCACCTACATCAACTCGGCGGCCGAAAGCCTGTTCGGTCTCAGCCGCCATCACGCACTGGGCGAATCCCTGGCCGAAGCGGTGGCGCGCTTCGCCGAACATGAGCCGCGGCTGCGGCGCGCGTTGGAAACCGGCAGCGGTTTCATCGAGCGCGAGCTCAAGCTGCACCGCAGCGGCGAGGAACCGATCACCGTCGATTGCACCGTCACGCCGCTGCTCGGCGGCAAGCCGGGGCTGATGATGGAGATCCTGGCGCTGGACCGGCATCTGCGCATCTCCCGCGACGAGCTGCTGCTGACCCAGCACCAGGCCAGCCGCGAGCTGATCCGCGGCTTGGCGCACGAGATCAAGAATCCGCTGGGCGGCATCCGCGGCGCGGCACAGCTGCTGGAGCGCGAGTATCCGGACAGCGAGCACCGCGAGTACACCCGCGTCATCATCCGCGAGGCCGACCGCCTGCAGAACCTGGTCGACCGCCTGCTCGGCCCCAACCGGCTGCCGCAGAAAGCCGACGTCAACGTGCACCAGATCCTCGAGCACGTGCGCCAGCTGGTCGAGGCCGAGGCGCCGACCGGCATCGTGGTGCTGCGCGACTACGACCCGAGCATTCCCGAAGTGCATGCCGATCGCGAGCAGCTGATCCAGGCGACGCTCAACGTCACCCGCAACGCGCTGCAGGCGCTCGGCGGCAGGGGCAGCGGCATGATCGTGCTGCGCACCCGCACCCGCCGCCAGGTCACCATCGGCGGCCGCCGCCACAAGCTGGCGATCCAGATGGACATCGAGGACAACGGCCCCGGCATCCCGCCCACCCTGATGGAGAAAATCTTTTACCCGATGGTCACGACACGCGCCGAGGGCACGGGCCTGGGCCTGCCCATCGCCCAATACCTGATTCACAGCCATGGAGGGCTGATCGAATGCCAGTCACAACCGGGACGCACGGTGTTTTCCATGTTCCTGCCGCTGGGAGATACCCTGTGAGCGACGTCACCAAGGTCTGGATCGTCGACGACGACGAGTCGATCCGCTGGGTGCTGGAAAAGGCGCTGCAGCGGGTCGGTATGGAAGTGCAGAGCTTCCCCGGCGCGGCGGAGCTGCTCGACGCCATCCAGGAAGACACGCCGGACGTATTGATCTGCGATATCCGCATGCCCGGGGTCAACGGCCTGGAGCTGATGGAGCGGGTGCACACGGCCAAGCCGGAGCTGCCGGTGATCATCGTCACCGCCCACTCCGACCTCGAAGCCGCCGTCGCCGCGTTCAAGGGCGGCGCCTTCGAGTACCTGCCCAAGCCGTTCGACGTCGACGGCGTCGCCACGCTGGTGCAGCGCGCGGCGGCCAAGCGCGTCGCCGTGAAGGCGACCGCGCAGGTCTCGGACCGTCCCGCCATCATCGGCGCCGCGCCGGCGATGCAGGATGTGTTCCGCGCCATCGGCCGCCTCGCGGCCTCGCAGATCACCGTGCTGATCACCGGCGAGTCCGGCACCGGCAAGGAGCTGATCGCGCGCGCCCTGCATACCAACAGCCCGCGCGCCGGCAAGCCCTTCATCGCCATCAATACCGCGGCGATTCCGAAGGATCTGCTGGAGTCGGAATTCTTCGGCCACGAGCGCGGCGCCTTCACCGGCGCGCAGATGCAGCGCAAGGGCCGCTTCGAGCAGGCCGACGGCGGCAGCCTGTTCCTCGACGAAATCGGCGACATGCCGGCCGACCTGCAGACGCGCCTGCTGCGCGTATTGCAGGACGGGCAGTTCTACCGCGTCGGCGGCGTCTCACCGGTCAACGTCGACGTGCGCATCATCGCCGCCACCCACCAGAACCTGGAAAAGGCGGTACAGGAAGGGCGCTTCCGCGAGGACCTGTTCCACCGCCTCAACGTGATCCGCGTGCGCATCCCGCCGCTGCGCGAGCGGCGCGAGGACATCGCCCTGCTGCTGCGCCACTTCCTCGACGCCGCCGCCAAGGAACTCAAGACCGAGCCGAAGCAGCTGCTGCCCGAGGTGCTGGAGCGGCTCAAGGCTTACGACTGGCTGGGCAATGTGCGCCAGCTGGAGAATGCCTGCCGCTGGCTGACGGTGATGGCGCCGGGGCGCGACATCCACCTGCAGGATCTGCCGCCCGAACTGCGCCAGGCGACGCCCGCCGGCGCGGCGCCGGTGGAAGCGGTCGCCGCCGACGCCGCACCGCATGCTGTCGCGCCGGCAGCGGCAGGCGCCGCCGCCGGCCCTTCCTGGAACGAGTCGCTCGGCCGCTGGGCCGAAGCCCGGCTCGCCGCGGGACAGAGCGATCTGCTGGGCGAGGCGGCGCCGCTGTTCGAGCGCACCCTGATCAATGTGGCGCTGGCCGCCTGCAAGGGGCAGCGCCAGGAAGCCGCGCGGCGTCTTGGCTGGGGCCGCAACACGCTGACGCGGAAGATCAAGGAACTGGGCATCGAGGACTAGGCGGTCGGCAATTCCATCTCGCCGTTCCGCCCTCTCCCCACTCTTGCCGTTCCCCCTCTCCCTACGCAGTGGGGAGAGGGCCGGGGTGAGGGGCGCTTTTCTACTTGAACCTCTTCCACACCCCGTTCGTCCCGAGTAGGCGCGAAGCGCCGTATCGAGGGAGGGACCAATTGCACACTCACCCCATCGTCATCCCCGCGCAGGCGGGGATCCAGTTCTGACCGGACGCGCCGCAACCACCCCTCCCCCTGCCCCCTCCCGCAAGGGGAGGGGGGACTGAAGACAGGGACAGGACTAGGAGAGGGGCGCTTCCGAGGCTGCAACATCCGCAACGCGCACCACCAGCTTCCCAAAGTTGCGCCCCTGCAGCAGCCCGATCAATGCCTGCGGCGCGTTCTCCAAACCATTGACCACATCCTCACGCAGCTTCACCCGGCCGTTGCCGATCCATTCGCCCATGTCGCGGCGGAAAGCGTCGAAGCGCGTGGCGTAATGATCGAGGATGATGAAACCCTGCATGCGGATGCGCTTCTGCAGCAGGGCCGCCGTCAGCTGCGGCAGCCGGTCCGGACCGGGCGGCGACGTATCGTCGTTGTAATGCGCAATGAAGCCGCACACCGGCACGCGGGCGCCGATGTTGAGCAGCGGCAGCACGGCGTCGAACACCGCGCCGCCCACATTTTCGAAATAGACGTCGATGCCGCGGGGGCAGGCGGCGGCGAGCTGCTCGGCCAAGCGCGGATCGTGACGATCGAGGCAGACGTCGAAACCGAGTTGCTCGACCGCGTAGCGGCACTTGTCCACACCGCCGGCGATGCCGACCACGCGCGCACCCTTGAGCCTGGCGATCTGCCCGACCACCGCGCCGACGGCACCGGTGGCCGCAGCCACCACCACGGTTTCGCCCGCCTTGGGTTGGCCGATGTCGAGCAGGCCGACGTAGGCGGTAAACGCGGGCATGCCGAGTCCGCCCAGCGCCAGGGACGGTTGTGCCATCTGGCCGAGCGGCGTCAGGTCGCTGCCGTCGGATAGAGCATAGTCCTGCCAGCCGGCGCCGCCGAGCACCAGATCGCCGGCGCGGAAATCCGCATGCCTGGAGGCGACGACGCGGCTGACGGTGCCGCCCGCCATCGGCTCGCCCAGCTGCACCGGGAGCGCATAGCCCGGCCCGATTTCATCCATCAGATTGCGCATGTATGGATCGATCGACAGGTACTGCGTGCGCAGCAGCACCTGTCCCTCGCCCGGCGCCGGCACTGCCGCCTCGTCAAGACGAAAATGCTGCGGCGCCGGCAGCCCGTTCGGGCGGGCGGCGAGCAGAACACGGCGATTGACGGCATCACTTTGCGGCATGGGCTACTCCTGTCTGGCTGGAAAGGTGTGATGGCATGCGGGCCAGGCGGCCACCGCCGCGGATTGGGCATCGCCGGAGACGGTAGGCCCACAGAATTAGACCGGTCGTCTATAAAATGGGCACAAAAAAAGCGGAAGGGCATCGAGCTCTCCCGCCTCAGGCGTGCTCGGGCAGGCCGAGCAGCTTCCGCGTATCGGCCATGGCCCGGTCCAGCGGGGCGCGGTCGCGGGTGATCTTGGCCAGCAAACTGGCTCCGAGCCAGTTCTGGTAGAGCGTGACGGCGACCGCGTGGGCATCGCCTGCGGCCGGCAGCGAGCCGTCGACCCCGCCAGCCTTCACGCGGGAGGCCAGGCGTTCGACGATATGGCCGGTGCCGCGCTTGAGCGCCGCGCGCATGCTTTCGGACAGATCGCACACCTCCGCGCCGAGCTTGACCACCATGCAGCGGCTCTGCGCCTCGTCGCCGGTCTGCGAATCGAGCCAGTCGTCGAAGTAGGCGATCAGGCGCTGCGCGGCAGTGCCCGGCTCCGCCAGCAGCGCATCCGTCCGTGCCAGGTAGTCGGCGAAATAGGCATCGAGGACGGCTTCGCCGAAAGCTTCCTTGGAGCCGAAGTAGTGATAGAACGAGCCCTTGGGCACCCGCGACGCCGTCAGCACCTCGTTCAGGCCGACCGCGGTGAAGCCCCTGCACAGGAACAAGGGTCGGGCCACTTCGAGGATGTGGCGGCGGACGTCGGTGGCAGCGGTTGCGCTCATGTAGGCCACTTTAAATTATATTAGACCGGTCGTCTACAACCTGTTCTGCGCACTAGCCGACAACGCCGGGGCAAGGCCGCAGCATCTGCGGCCGCAGCCGTTGCGGATTGCCGGGGATCGGTGCGGCCACCACGGCGGTGCGATGGAAACCCTGCCGTTGGTAAAACGCTTCCGCCAGAGGCTCGGCGTCAACGCTGACGGCACTGGCGCGATGTTCGATGGCCAGCGCCCAGGCCTTGTCCATCAGCAGGCTGCCGATACCCAAGCCCTGGTAGGCGGGCGCCACCCATAGGTGATCCAGGTGAGCGCCGCCGCCGGCCAGAATCAGGCTGAAGAAGCCAGCGATGCTGTCGTCGTCACGACAGGCCACCCACACCAGGTGGTCATGGATGATGCGGGCGTCAATGCTCAGCTCGGCGCGCCAGCCTTCGATCAGCTGCGGCGAGTAACCCAACGCCGCTTTCGCGGTCAGCGCGATCCCGCTCAACTGCGCGGCATCCTCCGCCACGGCGGGGCGCAGCCGCACCACCTGGTTCACGCAGTCTCATCCCCGGCAATATGCAGCGCATGCTCATGCCCGTACTTCTGTCGCAGCCAGCGCAGCTGAAACGTGTACTGCGCGGACCGCGCCAGGTCATGCAGGTACCAGGCGTTGACCGAGCCGCCGACCAGGGCGCCGACCAGGGGCAGGGACTCGCCGGCCTTGCGCCAGCCGAGATTGCGGGCCAGGCTCTTGCCGAGGTTGTTGAGGCTGAAGGCGACGCTGTCCTTGGCCAGTTCGCGCTGCGCGGCGCGGCTGATGCCGTCCACGCCGGCGGCGGAATCCACCGAATCGTCGGACTCGCCGACCGAATCGATGGCCTCCAGCGCCTGCTCCTTTTCCTCCATCGAATTGGCCGAAGCCAGGGCGAACACCGCCACCGGCAGGCGGCGCCGCTCCGGCGCGGCGAGATCCTCGCCGTAGCACAGGCCGACGCGATGGATGGTGCGAAAGGTCAGGGTCAGCAGGGTCGGCAGGTCGGCCACCAGGCCGAGGCCGCCGGCGATGCCGAACAGGGCGCCGCTGCCGCCGCCCAGCGCGGCCGCGCGCCGGCTGATCCGCCGCGCCAGCTGGTCGCAGGTTTCCAGTTCGACTTGGCGCAGCGCTTCGATGTCGGCGACGCCGGCGCGCTTGAGAATGGAGCGGCGATCGGTGAAGCGCACCGCGGTGGCGTGCGCCGCATCCAGCGCCAGCCGCAGGGCCAGCGGCGGCACCATTTTCTCCACGGCGTTGGTCAGCGGGCCGGTGGCCTGGCCGATGGTGCGCGTCGCCAGGCCAGGCTGCCGGCCGCGCCAGGCACGGATCAGCGCCAGTTGCTCGTGTTCGTACTGATTCAGGGGGCTCATCTCAGGTCCTTTTGATCGGCAGCATAACAACTCGGGCTCTGTAGACCGCCATTGGGCCGTTTAAATCGCTCTCTACATACCCTCAGACCGTGACAATCATAAAATGGCCCATGTGCCTGATCTCCTTCGCCTGGAACGCCCACCCCGAGTACGCCCTGGTGCTCGCCGCCAACCGCGACGAATTCCATGGCCGGCCCAGCGCCGCGCTGGCGCGCTGGGCCGACACGCCCGGCGTGATCGGCGGCCGCGACCTGCGCGAGGGCGGCAGCTGGCTGGCGCTGGCCGAGGGCGGGCGCCTGGCCGCCGTGACCAATGTGCGCGAGCCGCATCAGGCGGCGGCGCCGCGCTCGCGCGGCGCCCTGGTCCGGGATTTCGTCAACGGCGGCGGCACGGCGATGGAACAGGCGGCGCGGATCAGCGCCGCCGGCGATGCTTACGGCCCGCACAATTTGCTGCTGTGGGACGGGGCGCAATTGGTATTCGTCAGCAACCGCAACCAGGCACAGCCGCAGGCGGTGCGGCCGGGCCTGCACGGCATCTCCAACGGCCCCTATGACGCACCCTGGCCGAAAGCACGGCGGCTCAACGCGCGCCTCGGCGAATGGCTGTCCGCACCAGGCCAGACAAACCCCGAGAATCTCGAACCGCTGCTCGAAGCCCTGGCCGATGAGCACGGCGCCACCGATGGCGAACTGCCGCAAACCGGCGTCGGCCTGGAACTGGAACGCCGGCTGGCCCCGGCCTTCATCCGCGGCGATGCTTACGGCACGCGCGCCAGCACCGTGCTGCTGATCCGGCGCGACGGCCGGGCCGTGCTATTCGAGCGTAGCTTCGGGCCGAACAAGAAGCCTCTTGGCGATGTGCGCCTAGAGCTGCGGCTGCCCGCCACCACTACCACGCCCTGACCGAATCCCGGAGCCGCCAGCAATGCCCGACACGCGCGAAACACTGCCGCAGGACGACTACCTCTGCGCCCGGCTGCGGCGCATCGAGGTGGAGGTGCAGGTCGGCCTGCATCCCTGGGAGCTGCATCCGGAAAAGCCGACGCGGCTGTGGGTGGACGTGGAACTGTACTCGTTCAATCCGCCACACCGCCCGGCGGGCCTGTATGAAGTGATCGACTACGACCGCGTGCGCAACTACGTCCGCGCCTGGGAGCGGAAGGCGCACACGCCGCTGCTGGAAACGCTGGCGGAGGAGCTGGTCGAGTTCGGCTTCGACGACGAGCGCGTCGACGCGGTGCGCGTGTCGCTGCTCAAGCCGGACATCTTCAACGAGACGCATGGCGCGGGCGTCGAGCTGTTCCGGCGCCGGGTGAAGCCCGGTGCGGCTTTGCCGGCGGTTAAAGCAAAGCCGCTCGCGCAGAGACGCAAAGCCGCGAAGAAAGCCAAGTAGCCCGGGAAGTGCGTAGCGCTACCCGGGAGCCGCTCGGGCGCGCCGCACCCCGGCTAACGCGGCGCGTTTGCCGGGCTACCAGGCTGAATCACGGCTCGTAGCGCAGGAACACCAGCGAGGAAAAGTGCTCCATCTCCGAGCGCTCCGAAACCACCAGGAATTCCTCCTCGATCCGATAGGACTCGGAGAATTCCCCGATCAATTCCGTGCCGGCTTCGCTCAACAGGGACTTGTCGTTCTCGGTGGCGCTGTCGTCGAAAATGTAGCGAACCCGGACCGCGTCGAAATCCAGCTCGACCGAAACCGCGATCAGTGACTGCGGCACGCGCGCCAGCAGGGCGCGTTGCGCGGCAAGCATGAGACCTGCTTCTTCTTGTGTCATTTAGCTTGCGCTCCGTCAAAGCGGGGATGTTACGTGAGAATGCGGCGCGCGTAGCGGTGTAGGGCGGCCTGTGGCCGCCGGCTTTTCGTTTCAAGCCGCAGCGCAGCGGCGGCCATCGTTCCATTCGAGTGCAGCGCGGCGGCGGCCACAGGCCGCCCTACAAAAGCCCCTCTCCCCCGTCCACCGCCAGCGTTGTTCCTGTGACGAAGGCCGCGGCGGGGCTGACCAGGTAGCGCACCGCCTCGGCGATGGCCTCGGCGCCGCCCAGCCTCTGCAAGGGCACGCGAGCCAGGTGTTGTTTCTGCCGTTCCGCATCGACGCTGTCGTCGATCGGCCACAGGATGCCGCTGGGCGCCACCGCATTGACCCGCACCTCGGGCGCCAGCTCCAGCGCCAGCACCCGGGTCATCGCCTCCAACCCGGCCTTGGCCGCGCAGTACGGCGCCCGGGCCGCCAGCGGCTTGCGCGCATACAGGTCGCTGATGTTGACGATGGCGCCGCGCGCCTTGCGCAAGGCCGGCGCGCAGGCCTGGGACAGGAACAGCGGCGCTTTCAGGTTGGTGCCGATGAGATCGTCGAAGGCGCTTTCGCTGATGCTGCCCAGCGGCGTTTCGTAATAGGTGGAGGCGTTGTTGACCAGCACATCGAGACGCCCCCAGTGTTCCAGCGCCTGCTCCGCCAGTCGCGCCAGCTGATCCACCGCCAGCAAATTGGCGCGCAGGCTCAGGGCGGAGTACGGGCGCAGCAGGTTCAGCTCCGCCGCCAGGGCGCGGGCATCGGCACCGGAGGCGCGGTAGTGAATGGCCACGTTCATGCCGGCGCCGTGCAGGCTGCGGGCAATGGCCGCGCCGACCCGGCGGGCCCCGCCGGTGACCAGGGCCGTCCCGCTCAAACTTCCTTCGTTTTGCCCGCCCTCGCGCAAATCCATGGCCGCTCCTTTATCCTGTTACAGCGTGTCGAAAGGCACGCCCTCCTGCCCTTATTCTACGGATCTGATCGTGAGCGACCTGCTGCAAGTCATCCTGCTTGGCCTGATCGAAGGCATTACCGAATTCCTGCCCATTTCCAGCACCGGCCATCTGCTCATCGCCGAGCACTTCGGCCTGGGCCAGCGCAGCGACGTGTTCAACGTGGTGATCCAGGCCGGCGCCATCCTCGCGGTGATGCTGATCTACCGCGCCCGCCTGTGGGAACTGACCCGGAATTTCCACAAGCCGGAGAACCGCGACTACTCGCTCAAACTGATCACCGCCTTTCTGATCACTTCGGTATGCGGCTTCATCCTGGTCAGCAAGCTGCATTTCAAACTGCCCGAGGAACTGGGGCCGGTGGCCTGGGCGCTGGTCATCGGCGGCGTGTGGATGATCGTGGCCGAATGGCTGGCGGCGAAGAAAGTCGACAGCGCGCGCATCACCTGGACCGTGGCCATCGCCGTAGGCCTGGCGCAAGTCGTCGCGGCGGTGTTCCCCGGCAGTTCGCGCTCGGCCTCCACCATCTTCATCGCCATGCTGCTCGGCACCAGCAACCGCGCCGCCGCGACCGAGTTCGCCTTCCTGGTCGGCATCCCCACCATGTTCGCCGCCAGCGGCTACGAGCTGCTCAAGGCGCTCAAGCAGGGCGGCGCCAGCGGCGAGAACTGGACCGACCTGGGCATCGCCTTCGTCGTCTCCACCATCACCGCCTTCATCGCGGTGAAATGGCTGCTGGGCTATATCCGCAGCCACCGCTTCACCGCTTTTGCCGTGTACCGCATCATCGCCGGCGGAGCCCTGCTGGTGTTTCTGGCGCGGATTCCGGCCAGCGCGGCGGGCGGCTAGCACGTAGGGCGGGCCGTGCCCGCCGCAGCGCCCATGTCCGGGCAAAAAGCCGGCGGGCACGGCCCGCCCTACAAATTCCAAGCCAGTAATACCGATTGGTAGGTCGGGCTTCAGCCCGACAAGTCGCCCTGAAGGGCGACCTACATCGATGCCGCGCGCTCACCCCAGCCATTCATCGAACAGACGCCGGCCCCAATAGAGCCCCACGCCGCTGCCGACCGCACCGAGCACCACGGCCGCCGGCAGCGCCCATAGCGCGCCCAGCCACCAGCCGAACCAGCCCAGTGCGGTGGTGCCGATGAGGGCGAACAGGGTGCGCATGGCGGCGGGTACGCGGCGCTACAGCGACATGCAGGCGGCTGCGCGCAGCCGCAGCACCGCTTCCTGCGCGAACTGGGTCTTGTAGCGCTCGGCGATCTCGGCCACCGCCTGCTCGCTGCGCGCATCCGCCGGATGCACCAGTTGCAGCACATGGGTCTGCTCGTGCGCAGTGCTGCCGTCGGCGTTGCGCCACTGCCCCTGCGCTTCGAGCAGGCTGAAGCCCTGCGGAAAGCGCGGAGCGATTTCCGCGCTGACGAAGCCGGCCCATTCCTGCGCCGTCACATCCGGGCCATGTGGCCGCCCGGTGCCGAAATACAGCGTGTCCTGAATCGCCGCCTGCTGGCCTGGCGCGCACGACGGCGCGGGGTTGGCGGCACAGGCCGCCAGCAAGGCCGCCGCCAGCGGAGCGATTCGCCTCAAGCGGCGCGCTCCCCGCTGTCCTGGCGAAAGGTCTGCAGCCGCTGCGTGCGCCGCTTCTTCAACTCTTCGCCCACCGCCACGCCGCTGAAGCCGTCCTTGACCACCTCGCCGGCCTGGATCGCCGCGGCGGCCTCGCGCGCCGCGCGCAGGTAAGCCACCGGCGGATAGTCGCAATTCTCCTGACCGAGACGGCCGCGCGCATCGCACAGGCAGGCGTCCAGCGCCTGATCGAAGAATTCGCCGCGCTTGAAGGCGCCGAGCCGCTCCAGCATGTCCAGCAGGGTACCGGCGCGCAGCTCGCGCACGCGATGCACCAGCAGATGATCGCGGGTCACCGCCAGCGCCAGATCGCGCTGCGCATTGGGCACGCGCAGGCGCGCGCAGAACTGCTCCACCAGCGGCAGGCCGCGCATATCGTGCATGCGGTGGCTGGGCAGTTCCGCCTTCGGCGTCACCGCCTTGCCCAGGTCGTGCAGCAGGGCGGCGACGCGCACCGGCAGCGGGAAGCTCAGGCGCGCACCGACGTCGATGCACATCAGGGTGTGCACCAGGGTGTCGACTTCGGGATGGTAGTCGGCGCGCTGCGGCACGCCGGACTGCGCCTCCAGCTCCGGCATCACCCGCGCCAGCGCGCCGCAGTCGTGCAATACCTGGAAGTACACGCTGGGTCGATAGCCTTCTTCGGCACGGCCGTCGCCGGAGAGAGAGCGCTCGGTTTCCTTCCACACCCGTTCCGGCACCAGGTGATCGGCCTCGCCCTGCTCCACCATGTGCCGCATCAGGTCCATGGTCTCGGCGGCGACACGGAAACCCAGCGGCGCGAAGCGCGCGGCGAAGCGCGCCACGCGCAGAATGCGCACCGGGTCCTCGGCGAAGGCGGGAGAGACGTGGCGCAGCACGCGCGCCTCGAGATCGCGCTGCCCGCCGTAAGGGTCCACCAGCGCGCCATGCTCGTCCCGCGCCATGGCGTTGACGGTGAGGTCGCGCCGGACCAGGTCTTCCTCCAGCGTCACGGCGGCGCCGGTGTGGAAGGTGAAGCCATGGTAGCCGCGCCCGGACTTGCGCTCGGTGCGCGCCAGCGCGTACTCCTCTTTGCTCTGCGGATGCAGGAACACCGGGAAGTCCTTGCCCACCGGACGGTAGCCGGCGGCAACCAGGTCTTCGGGATCGGCGCCGACCACCACCCAGTCCTGCTCGCGCACCGGCAGGCCGAGCAGGGCATCGCGCACGGCGCCGCCGACCAGATAGGACTTCATTGCGCGGCCGGGGCAGCAGTGCCGCCGTCAGGTGCCGCATCCGCTGGCGCGGCTGCCGGTGGGGCCACGGGCGCGGTCACCGGCATGGCGATCTGCCCCAGCCAGGCGTCGAGCTTCTGCGGCTCGCCGCTGCGGCGCCAGCCGAACACCACCGAATGCCACAGCACGCGCTGCACGTAGTCGCGCGTCTCGTTGTAGGGAATGTTCTCGATCCACACCGCGGCATCGCGCGGCGCATCGGGCAGCCAGCGCGTGGCGGCGTTGGGCCCGGCGTTGTAGGCGGCGATGGCCGGCGGCGCCTGCTGGCCGAACAGGTCGAGCAGGTCATGCAGCTCGGCGCTGCCCAGCGGCACGTTGACCAGGGGATCGAACAACTGCGCGCGCGTCGGCGGCGGCCGCCCCCAGCGCTTCGCCACGCGCTGCGCCGTGTCGGGAATCATCTGCAGCAGGCCCAGCGCACCGGCATGCGACACCACCTCGGCGTCGTACAGGCTCTCCTGTCGCAGGATGGCGTAGATCAGATCCTCCGGCACCTGGCTCAGCGCGACGGCGGTATGCACGGCCACATCGTAGGGCTTGGGATAGAGCAGCTGGTAATCGTTGAACACGCCCTGCTTGCTGGCGCTGGCGATGCCCTGCTCGTACCAGCCCCAGCGCATCGCCAGCGACACCGCCTGCAGACGCCAGGCCGGATCGAGGCCGTCGACGCCGGTCTGCCACTCCACCGCCGCCAGCGGCTTGAGGTCGCACAGCAGCAGCTCGTGCGCGCGCACGAACGGCGGCTCCTGCGCGATCTGCGCGCCGACCGCGGTATTGATGGTCAGCGGCTGCGGATGCGGCGCGAACGGCTGGCCCAGGCGGGCGCTGGACAGCGCAGCGTAATAGTTATCGTTGGCGGTGAGCTGCGCGTAGACCGCGCGCGCGGCGGCGGCATCGCCCTGCACCTCGCCAGCGCGCGCCGCCCAGTAGCGCCAGCGCGGCAGGTTGCCGAGCGAGGGCGGCATCGCCGCCAGGGCTTGCGCCGCCCGCGGCCAGTTGCCGGCCCACAGCGCCGCGCGCACCGTCCACTCGGCACTGCGCTCGTCGACATCGCCGGCGGCGATGCGGGCGAACCAGTCCAGCGCTTCGGGGCGGCGGCTCCAGGCCAGGCTCAGCGCCACCGCGCGCGCATAGGTGCTGGCACCGGCCGCATCGAGCTTGCGCGCGTCGAGCAGGGGCTGGTAGCGCTCCATCGCCGCATCGGCATCGGCGCGGGCCAGGCGCGTCCAGCCGTCCAACTGGGCGGCTGGCTCGACGGTGAGTTCCGGCTGGGCGATGAGGCGATCGATCTCACGCTGCGGCTGCTCGATCAGGGCGGCCCATTGCTGCACCGGCGCCGCCATCTCCGGCGGCAGCGTCCGCGCCAGGTTCTGCGCCAGGCGGTAGTTGCCGGCGGCCAGGGCCAGCCGCGCCCGCTGGTCGACCAGGGAGGCCGGCAGCAGCTTGCGCGCGCGCAGCCAGTCGAAGGCCGGATCGCACTCCGCCGGCATGTCGCGGCCGTTGAGCCATTGCTCGACGATGGCCGGCGCCAGGTCCTTGGTCTGGTTCAGGGCGATGCGCGCCTGCAAGGCGTTGCAGCGCAGGCTGGCGTCGGCGCCGGTATCGGCGTACTGGGTGTAGAACATCGACCAGGACTTGCGCCGCGCCAGCTCCGGCAGCCAGGCGCGCCGCAGCGCGCGGCCGACCGGCTGCTCGCCGTTGTCCTTGAGGAACTGGCCGATGCGCACGTCCACCGCATTGGGATCCGGGGCCAGGCGCAGATCGCGCTTCAGCCGCGCCGCCTGCAAATACGGATACAGGGGATAGGCTTGCAGCGCCGCGCTGTCCTGCGGCGGCCCTTCCGGCAGCAGGGCGCTGGCGGTGGTGTAGTCGCGCAGGAATTCCTGCCGCGCAGCGGCATAGGCGTCGTCGTCGGCGCGCGCCGGCAGGGCGGCGCAGAGCAGCGCGGGCAGCAGCAACAAAGGGGCGGATTTCAGCCGCATCGGCGGATTCGGGGCCTGTTGACCATTATTGGAGTGCAACCGCGGCAGCGAGTTTCGTGCGGCCGGAAAATTGCGGCGGACGCACGCCCACCCGCTCATTGTAGGCGGCCACGGGGCCGCACCGGAATGGCTGCGCCATTGCCGCTCTTGCGGATTGCGGAAGCACACCGGGAAACAGCATCAGGATTTCCGCGCTTGCGCGCGAAGACTCAAGCCTCGGACAAACTCAGCGGGCTTCCACGCACCGGTCGGCGCGCGGAAGCCCGCTTGCGATCAGGACCAGTCGTCCCCGCCGCCGCCGGCGCTGTCGCTGCTGCTGTCCCAGGAGCCGCTGTCGCTGACGCCGAAGTCGTTGCCGCCCATGTCGGCATTGGGATCGCTCTGCGGCTCGCGATAGGTGCCGGAATCGGCGCCGTCGAACGGCCGCCGCTCACCGCCGTCGAGCAGGCGATGCGCCAGCTCCTCGCCCGCCACCACGCCGGCGCCCACCGCCAGCCCGGTGCCGAGGCTGCCGAGCAGGCCGCCGCCGGCCGGAGGCGGATAGCCGCCGCCATAACCGCCGCCGTAGTTGCCGCCGGGCGCCCCACCGTAGCCTGGCCCATAGCCGGGCATGACGGCCTGCTGGCGCCGGCGCAGCAGCGCCCACACGATCGCCACAATCAGGAAGATGCTGATCACCAGCCCCCAGGGAAAGTGGGCCCGCGCGGGAGCTTGCGCAGCGCTGTACGGCGCGGCATTCGTCACTACGGGATTAGGATTGGCCGTCATGGCCCGCGCCTGCGGATACAGCTCCGCGCGCAGCGCGCTGACCGCCTCCGGCTTGGCGAAGGGCAGGCCCGGGGAAAGCTTTTCAGCAGTCTGGAATTCGTCGCGGGCGGGGCCGAACTTGCCCTGCTTGGCGTCCAGCTCCGACTCGACGTAATGGGCCTTGGCACTGGCCGGATGATCCTTCAGCACCTGCGCCATCATCTCCTGCGCCTGGTCCAGATGGCCGCTGCTGGCGGCCTCGTAGATCTGGTGCATGCTGGCATCGGCGTCGGCATGGGCAAAGCCGCCGCTGAGGCTGGCGCAGGCGGCAAACAACAGGATCAGGATCGGTTTGGACATGGAAACTCCGGGGGAGGTCTCGATGATGCTTGGACAGCACTCAGGTACAAAATGTTGCCGTCCGCGTGGAATTCAAGCGCCGGCCGGCCGCTGCAGCCCCTCAGGCCCGGCCGGCGGCGCGCAGCCGGGCCAGTTCGGCGCAGCCGAAATGGATGAAGCACAGGCCCGAATACACCGGCGCAACCAGGTTCAGCAGGGGCACCAGCTGCACCAGGGAGGCGACGCAGCCGAGCAGGAAGAACTGGCCGCCGGCGCGGCTGCGCAGAATCGCATACTCGTCGCGGCTGGCGTGCTCGGCCAGGGCGTCGTAGCGGAACAGGCGGTCGTTGAGCCAGCCGTTGAGCAGCACCGGCAGGACGATGGCGGGAATGCCGAACAGCCACAGCGGCAGAGTCACCAGCCATAGCAGCAGGTAGGCCAGGGTCGACGCCAGCGCATTCCAGATGCTGCCGGTGACGGTACCGCCCTTGCGCCGCTCCAGTTGCGGGTAGTCGCGCCCGGCGACGAACTCGACCATCAGCGGCATCGCCAAGGTGGCGGTGATCAGCAGCGCGCTGGCCTGCACCAGCGGCGGCAGGATCAGCAGCAGGGCGATGGCGACGCTGAACTCGCTCACCACATGCAGCACCGAATCGCCGAGCAGATTGCTCAGCGCCGGCACCGCGGCCAGATGCTGCAGGCCGTTGACCAGGTCATGCCAGAAGAAAAAACCGAGGAACGACCACAGCAGCACCGAGCCGAGCAGCGGCCACAGCACCAGGCCGAGCATGCGCGCGGTGAAGAAATCGCGGGTGGCCTTGGCCAGAGCCTCAGTCATGCTTGATGGTCCCGATATCGCAATACGTTGATGACAAACGCCGCGGGAAACCAGGTTTCCCCTCTCCCGCTTGCGGGGGACAGCCCCGACACGGTGCCGCGTAGCGTGGGTGCGGGAGGGGCTGCCCCTGCGCACACTCCCGCACCCACCGTTCCGGGCACCGTGTCGTGTGCGCAGGGTGGCCCGAAGGGCCGGGAGAGGGCCTTGGTGCGAGCAGAAAGCCCCTCTCCCCTAACCCCTCTCCCACAAGTGTGAGAGGGGAAAGCGCGCGGCAACTCATGCGTCTGCTTTCTTTTGCCGTAGCTCTAGGCTTCCGCGAGCTGCGCCACCGCATCGCGCAGCAGGCGCACGCCGCGCACGCCGCCGTTGAGGATGCCGTCGCGCAGGATCTGGATCGCCTGCTGGCGCGGGAAGCTGCGCCGCCACACCAGGCCGATGCGCCGCGTCGGCGCCGGGGCGGCGAACGGCACCGAGGGCAGCGGGTGCGGCTCGGCCGGGCGGTTGTCGACCGAGCCGCGCGGCAGCACGGTGATGCCCAGGCCGCTGTCGACCATGTAGCGGATCGTCTCCAGCGAGCTGCCGG
>Ga0302314_10001670_pt1 | contig 41431 bp, 34 predicted proteins | sample III_Palsa_N2_3_FD_200533 | JGI IMG/M metagenome (GOLD analysis project Ga0302314, IMG submission 200533) | Peat permafrost microbial communities from Stordalen Mire near Abisko, Sweden - III_Palsa_N2_3 | ecosystem: Environmental > Terrestrial > Soil > Palsa > Peat permafrost | place: Sweden... | reverse complement strand
ACGAGGCGATGAGCGCCCTCTCTCCGCCGGAGCAGGCCGGCGACCACGCCCCGTACGCGCTCTCGGCACCGGGCAACCTGGAGGCCGCACTGGCGTCCGCCGCCCTGATGGTCGTGGACAGCGGCGAGGTGGTGTGCCATTGGCGCTACGCGTCCATGGACGACGCCGTCCGCGCCCTCCTCTGCTCCGCCGGCGGCGCCCGGGCGAGGGAAGCGGCAGGCGAGCACGCCGTCCGCGAGGTCCTCAACCAAGCCCTAGTGCAGTTCCAGAACGCTCAGACCGGCGTTGTGACCATGAAGAACACGTTCCGCTGGATAGCCGCGTGCCGGTGAGCCCCGTCAGTTGCTGCCAGAATCAGTGGCGTGGTGGATATTCCTGGTGCTGCGGTCGTCCCGCACGGCCAGCGTGAGATTCCCGCCGAGGGCGTCGCTATTACGAGGCCAGCTCCTTCATAAAGTCCCGGCAGGTCGTAATGCACCGATCGCAACCGGAGCACGGCGTTATCGTTCTTGAGTGATCAGCAGCGAAGGGAGCCGACTGGGTGAGCGGGCCGCTCGCCGGCTCGCTCAGATAGGACGATGCGAGATCGGGCCGGGCCTGACCGACGCCGAGCTTGCCCGGATCGAGCGGGAGTACGAGCTTGAATTCGCCGACGATCACCGTGCGTTCCTCTCAGCGGGACTGCCGTTCAGCGTCCCTCGGGAGAAAGACCAGGCGTGGCGCCAGCCGTGGCCTGACTGGCGGGACGGCGACCCCGGCGACCTGCGGCGACGGCTCGACTGGCCCATCGAGGGAGTGCTCTTCGACGTGGAGAGCAACGCCTTCTGGCAGCCGGCCTGGGGCGAGCGCCCGGCCGACGGCGGCAAGGCCCTGGACCTGGACCTGGCGCGATCGCACCTTGCCCGGGCACCGAAGCTGATCCCGGTCTACGGGCATCGCTACCTGCCCGCCGGGCACGGCACCTACGGGCACCCGGTGCTGTCCATCTACCAGACCGACATCATCGTCTACGGCACCGACCTGGCCAGCTACATCGACAGCGAATTCAGCGGCTCCGGAGTGGTGATCGACGTAGCCTGGACACCGCCGCCGATGGTCCCATTCTGGAGCGAGTTCGTCTGATCCAGGGAACTTGCCTCAACCGCGGCAGGCACGATGAACCCATGACCTTTGACTGGACCCTGTGGGAGCCCGTTCCCGGCTGCTGGAGCATCCGCCCGGTGGGCGAGCCGGAGCACGCCCCGATCGCGTCGCTCGTCCTCCACGTCAACCGGGAGGCACTCCACCACCTGGCGGAGGTGTCGCTGCTGCGGGACCTCTACCGCGCGACTGGGGGCGCGCGGTTCGCCTGACGCCGCTATGGCCTGTGGCAGGGCGGATGGTCACGAGGGTCCGGCGAGCGCCCGGCAGGCGAATCTCGCTTCCGGTGCCTTCGGTGTCTATGGCACAGTCCTGAGTGTGCCATTGGACGATCTGCCGGATTGGTTGCCGGCTTGGTGCCGGGCTCAGCTGGGTGACGAACCCGTTGGCGTGCTGTTCCGGCTGCACCAGGTCTCGATGGTGTTCGGTCTCCGGTTGGCCGACGGTAGGGACGTCGTGGTCAAGGCGCGCGCCGACGAGGGCCGGGCCGTGTCGTGTGTCGCGGCGCAGGCCCGGTTGGCCGAGCGCGGGTTTCCGTGTGCCCGGCCGCTCACGCCGGTGGTCGGTGTCGGTTGGCTGGCTGTGCACGCCGAGGAGCTCCGGCCCGGTGGCGAGGTGTTGCACGGGGACTCGCCGGACATGATCATGCGCTACGCGGCGTTGTTCGCCCGGCTGATGGGCGAACTCGCCGACGTGACCGTTGCGCCGCCGCTGCCGAATCCGCCCTGGGTGCGTTGGGACCACGCAGATTCCGGAGTGTGGCCGGCGATCGACTTCCTCGATAGCCGGGACCAGAGCGTCGTGCCCGCTTACGTCGTTGAGACGGCCGAGCGGACTCGGGGACGGCTACTGGCCGCCGGCCTGCCCTGCGTGCTGGGGTACGCCGACTTCGAGGCGCAGAACCTGCGATGGCGGGGGCGGGAGGTGTGGGCGGTGCACGACTGGGACAGCCTGGCGTGGCAGCCGGAGGCGGCGCTGGCGGGAGCGGCGAGCGGATCGTTCGCCAGTGCCGGGCCGCCCACGCTGGCGCCGATCGAAAGCTCCGAGGCGTTCCTGGTGGCCTATCAAGACATTCGGGGACGTCGGTTCACGGCCCTGGAGTTGGAGATCGCGTGGGCGGCCAGCTTGTGGATGGCTGCGTACAACGCCCGGGAGGAAGCACTCTACCGGGGTGCCCCGGTGTGCCGCGATGCGCTCCGGGCACAGGCAGCCGAGCGCCTCCGCCGGGCTGATGCGTAGCGCCAGTACGCCTCACTGAAGGAAGTGGCTGGCGGCCTGGTTGAGGGCTGCTTGGGTCTGGTCCCAGAGGTCACGGACGAGGTCGGCGGCGGGGGCGGCGGCTGTCAGCGGGTAGGCCTGGCCGGCCCACAGGTTCACGTAGCCCGCCAGGCCGGCCTGCCGGGCCGCCTTGCGCATGGGCGACGTGAGGTGGTGCACCTCGGGGTAGGCGGCCGGGGCGGATTCGGAGTGGGCGCGCAGAAAGTCGTTCTCGATCCCGCGCGCGGTCCGGCCGCTGAACGCCCGGGTGAGCCTGGTCGGGGCGTCGGCGTGCAGCGCGAACCGGTGCACCGGCGCGGTCGCTGCCTCCGAGGAATCGAGGAAGGCGGTGCCGAGGGCGGCGGCCCGGGCGCCCAGGCACAGCACCGCGGCGATCGCCTGGCCGGTCGCGATGCCGCCGGAAGCCACCACGGGCGTGGCCACGTGCGCGGTGATGAGCTGCAGGAGGGCGATGAGCCCGACCGCCTCGTCGGGGGCGTCGCTCGTGCCGCCTCGGTGCCCGCCCGCCTCGTACCCCTGGACAACCAGCAGGTCCGCGCCGACAGCGGCCGCGCGGCGCGCATCGTCGAGGCTGGTGACCGTCACCCAGACTTCGGTTCCCCGGGCGCGCAGCTCGGCGATGACTTCCTCGTCCGGGATCCCGAACGTGAACGACACCACGGCGGACGGGGCGCCCAGCAGGTAGTCGATCTTGGCGTCCCAGTCGTCATCGTCGTGCCGCAACTCGCCCAGCTGTGCGCCGACGCCAGACACGTGGCCCTCGATCTCCGCCGCGAACGCGCGCACCCGGGCCACGTCCCCGGCCGGCCCGGGAACGAACACGTTCACTCCGAACGGCCGCTCCGTGAGCTCGTTGGTCCGGCGGCACCGGTCCGCCAGCTCGGCCGCGGACAGGTAGCCGGAGGCGAGAAAGCCCAGCCCGCCCGCGTTGCTCACCGCGGCGGCCAGCTCAGGCGTGGACGGCCCGCCCGCCAGCGGCGCGAGCACTAGGGGGATGTCGCAGCGGTCGAGGATCATGCTCCCATCCTGCACCAGCAGGACGCGCGCGCAGCGTGGGGTTGGTCACGGCGGACCCGCAGCCACCCAGGTTGGCTGGTTACGTTCGCGCCGGGTCAGGATTCGCCGCGTAGCGCCTGCCGCCACGGGGTCATGTTCAGCCCGGGGTACCGTTGCGCCGTGCCGGCGAGGGTGGCCTCGGTCCAGTAGGGGTGACCGGGCGGCGGGAAGCCGAAGAGCGCGAGCTGCCGTGGCGTCGCCCGGTGCGCGAACCGGTACCAGCCGGGCTCGTGGCTGCGGCTGGCCCAGGCCATCCGCTGCCCCCACTCGGCGCGGGCCGGCCGGTAGGCCAGGTGGATGGTGTAGCGGGCGCCGCGGGGCAGGGTCAGGGCGGTGCCGCGGTGGAAGGTTGCCGGCCCCCAGGCGACGACCGTGCCCGCCGGGCCGGCCGCGCGGACCTCGTCACCGTAGAGAACATCTCCAGCTGCCGGAACCGCGGGTCGTCGGCCGGGGCCATCAGCGTGTGGTTGAGGTAGTCCCGGTGCAGCGGCTGATCGTAGTCGGCCGCGCCGGTGTACTTCGCCCACGCCTCGGCCGAGGAGATCCGCAGGTCGCTGTCTGCCAGCAGGGTCTGCGCGAGGTCGACGACGCGGTCGCTGACGGCGAGGAGGCTCAGCTCCGCCAGCGCAGGCCCGAGCTCCGCCGCCGGGACGAACCCAGGGAGAATCACGAACCCGTGCGTCTGCCACTCCCGCGCGGCGCGGCCAAGATCCACCGCAGCAGCCTCCCGTGCGACCCCGCTTCGCCGCAACCGGTTTTTGGCCGACCGTCTAGGATTGCGCGGTGGACGCGAACTGGGTGGACGAGGCGGACCAGGTCGAGATCCCGCTGGCCGGAGGTGACGTCACCGAGGGTGTGGTCCGGGTCGGCGACACGGTGCGACGGCCGCTCGGGCCGCACTCGCCCCTGGTGCATGCGCTGCTCACGCACCTGGAATCGATCGGCTTCGAGGGAGCGCCGCGGTTCCTGGGCATCGACCGGTCCGGACGTGAGGTGCTCAGCTACCGGGAAGGCGAGGTGGCCGGAAGGCCGCGGCCGCCCTGGATCGCCGACGAGACCCGGCTGGCGTCGGTTGGACGGCTGGTCCGCGCCTACGACGACGCGGCGGTCTCGTTTGCCCCTCCGCCGGACACACCGCTCGGGATAAAGCCGACTGAAACTCCCGGAATCCCGCCCGCCCCGGCGTATCCGACCGAGCTGATCGGGCACGTTGACATCACGCCGGAGAACGTCGTCTTCCGTGACGGCCGCGCGTACGCGCTGATCGACTTCGACCTGGCCAAGCCCGCCACCCGGGCAGACGAGATGTTCAACGCGATGATGTGGTGGGCGCCACTGTCCGATCCGGGTGACGCCGATCCGCTGCTGCGGCAGGTCGACGTGCCCCGCCGGGCCCGCATCCTCGCCGACGCGTACGACCTGTCCGGCGCCGACCGGGAGCGGCTCATGGAGGTGGCGGTGCTGCGCACCCGGCGGTCCTGGTATCTGATGAAGCAGCACGCGGAAACCCACGGCGGCGGCTGGCGGCGGATGTGGGACGAGGGCGTGGGCGACGTGATCAAACGACGCGAAGCCTGGCTGGAGCGGCACGCGGCAGCGCTGACCGCCGCGCTCACCGCGCCGTAACGGTTGTCAGCGCAGGAGCTCGATCACCGTGGCGAAATCGGTCATGCTCGTTTCGAGGACGCCGAAGTAGGTCAGGCCGTGCTTCTCGCGGTATCGCAGCAGGGTCTCCGCCACCTGCGCGGCGGATCCGGTCAGGACCCCCGGCAGGGCGCGGATCTGCTCGTCGGACAGGCCGGGGAGCACCCGGCGGGCCACGGTCAGGTCCGGCTCGCCGGCGGACACGCTCACGGCGAAGACGAACAGGTTGAGCTCGAGCTGGTCGAACCGGTCGGGCGCGGCGGCGCGGAGGAACTCGATCCGGTCCGCCAGCACCCGCTCCGGGTCGCTCTCCGGCGTGACCACGGTGAAGCCGACGATGTCGGCCTCGCGCGCCGCCAGCCGCAGCATGCGCTCGCCGCTGGCCCCCAGCAGCAGCGGTGGCATCGGGTCGACCGAGCGGCGCAGCTCGGCGATGGTGTCCTCGAGGTGGTCGATCCGCTGGCCGGCGCGCCCGAAGGGCAGCCCGGCCTGCTCGAACTCGGCGGCGTTGTAGCCGGTGCCGATCCCGAGTTCCAACCGCCCGTCCAGCAGCCTGCTGGTCTCGGCGACGTCCCTGGCCAGCAGCGCCGGACGGTAGAAGCCGGCGTTGAGCACGAAGGTGCCCAGCCGCGGGCCGGGCACGGAGGCCGCCGACACCAGGGCGGGGAACGGCGCCGACAGGCCGAGGTGATCGGGCACCTGGACGATGTCATAGCCGAGGTCGGCGGCCTGCCGGACCTTCGACTGCCAGGCGGCGGAGGCGCCGCCGGGGAACAGGCTGACGCCGAAGCGGAACGGATGCGTAGACACGTCTTTGCTCCTTTAGTTTTCGTCTGGTCAGGGGCCGTCCGAAGCCGGCCGGCGGGCGGTGAGACCACGCGTGCGTTAGGGATGAAATCTCGCGCCGCGGGCAGGGACGCGCGGCCCATGCAGCGAGTCTGCCTGCGGCAACGGCATGAGAGAATCGGTCGAATGACTGCGCATGGGCACGGCGAGACAGTGGCGGCGGGGATGGCGGAGCGGTCCGCGCGCAGGATGCTGCCGGGGGCGGCCGCGTTCTGGATCCTGGCCGGGATGTTCCTGATCTTGTTCTTCGCGTCGGCCGCCGCGTCGCCGCTGTACGGGGTGTACCAGGCCCGGTTCCACTTCTCGGCCACCACGCTGACCGCCGTGTTCGCCGTCTACGTGCTGGTGCTGCTGGTCACGCTGCTGGTCTTCGGGTCGGTGTCGGACCACCTGGGCCGGATTCCGGTGATCATCACCGCGCTCGTGTTCAGCGTGGCCGCGTGCGTGGTCTTCCTGATCGCCCGCGACACCGGCGCGCTGTACGGGGCCAGGGCCCTGCAGGGCGTCGCGACCGGCCTGGCGAGCGGGCCGATCGGCGCCGCGCTGATCGACCTGCAGCCACAGGGGACCCAGCGGGCACCGCTGGTGACCAGTTCTTTCTCTACCCTGGGGCTCGCCCTGGGGTCGCTCATCACCAGCGCGCTTGTCCAGTACGCGCCGGCCCCGACCCACCTGATCTGGTGGGCGCTGCTGGTCGTGTGCGCCGTCAGCATCGTCGCGATGGGCTTCGTGGCCGAGCCCGGGTCCAGGCGCCCCGGCGTGCTGAGGTCGCTGCGCCCCCGGGTCGTCATCCCGAGCCAGGCCCGGGGTGCCTTCTTCGGGGTGCTGCCGTCGCTGCTGGCGGTCTGGGCGCTCGGCGGCCTGTTCCTCTCGCTCGGGCCGTCGCTGGCCGCCCAGGCGACCGGCTCGCCCAATCTGGTGCTGGGCGGGGCGCTGATCTTCCTGCTGTTCGGCACCGCGACCGCCGCCGCGTACGCGGCGCAGAACATCGGCGGCCGGACGGTGTTGCTGGCCGGCTGCCTGTTCCTGGTCGCGGGCATGGCGGTGACGTTCGGCGCGATCGCGACGACCACGTCGGCCGCCTTCTTCGCCGGGGCGGCGGTCGCGGGCATCGGCTTCGGCCTGGTCAATCTGGGATCCTTCCGCCTGATTACCGCTCGGGCCACGCCCGACCAGCGTGGTGGCCTGGTGGCCGCGATCTACCTCGCGGGCTATCTCGCGTTCAGCATCCCGGCGCTGATCGCCGGGGTGACGACCACGAAGTACGGGCTGCACCCCACCGCGCTGGTCTACGCGGCGGCGCTCGCCGTCCTGGCCGCGATCGCGGCCGGCGTCCTGGTGCTGCGCCCCGATGGCGACGGCGCGCCGGTCCCCCGTCCCGGGCGGTTACGCCGCAGGTCGCGGGCGGTAAATCGGTGAAACCGCGGTGTAGCCGTGGTGAAGCCGCCGCCGCGTAGCTTCCTCATTGTGAGCACCATGCGGCAAGGGAGAACGATGAGATGACAGCGATAGACGCTATTGACGCCACCGGCCTGGTCAAGGTTTTCGGTCAGCTGCGCGCGGTCGACGGCATCGACCTGCAGGTCAACCAGGGCGAGATTTTCGGCGTGCTCGGCCCGAACGGGGCGGGGAAGACGACGGCGCTGCGGATGCTGGCGACGCTGCTGCCGATCGACGCCGGGCGGGCCCGCGTGTTCGGGGTGGATGTCGCCCGCGAGCCGCACCGCGTCCGCCAGCTGATCGGGATCACCGGGCAGTTCGCGTCGGTGGACGAGGACCTGACGGCGACCGAGAACCTGTGGATGTTCGGCCGGCTGCAGGGGCTGCGCTCGGCCGACGCGCGCGCCGCCGCCAAGCGCCTGCTGGCGCAGTTCGATCTGGAGGAAGCGGCGGACAAGCCGATCGCGCAGTTCTCCGGCGGGATGCGGCGGCGCCTCGACCTCGCGGCCAGCCTGATCACCCGGCCGCCGCTGATCTTCCTCGACGAGCCGACCACCGGCCTTGACCCGCGCACCCGGGGGCAGATGTGGGACACCATCCGCGGCCTCGTCAACGAGGGCTGCACGGTGCTGCTCACCACTCAGTACCTGGACGAGGCCGATCAGCTGGCCGGGCGGATCGCGGTGATCGACCGCGGCCGCAAGGTCGCCGAGGGCACGCCCGACGAGCTGAAGAGCTCGGTCGGCAACTCGACGCTGCAACTGCAGCTGGCCGAGGGCGCCGATCAGGAACTGGCGCGGTCGGTCGTGCGCCGGATCGCGGGCGCGGAGCCGGTCCTGACGCCCGAGTCGCGGCGGATGAACGTCCCCCTTGACACCGCCGACCGGGCGGCCGACGTGCTGATCGGGTTCCGCCAGGCCGGGGTGTCGATCACCTCGGTCAGCGTGGACAAGCCGACCCTGGACGAGGTCTTCCTCGCGATCACCGGCCACGGCGCCGATCCCGAACCGCCTGTATCGGATGGACCAGACGGACCTGACGGACCAGACGGTCCTGACGCGGCCGCCGAGTCCGTCGTCACCAACGAAACCGCCCTGGAGGTCCAGTGAGCACCATGACCGCGGGCACCGCGCCCGCCGGGCTCGGCCAGCCGCCCGCCATCGACCCGGCCGCCGTGGTCGCCCGCACCCGTCCGCGCGTCACCATCGCCGAGACGATCAGCCAGACGCTGACGATGGCCTGGCGCGCGCTGAAGAAGATGCGGCGCAACCCGGAGCAGTTCTTCGACGTCACGCTGCAGCCGGTGCTGTTCACGGTGATGTTCGCCTTCGTCTTCGGCGGCGCGATCGCCGGCCACGTGCAGGACTACCTGCCGCTACTGATTCCCGGCATCGTCGCCCAGACCGTCCTGACCACCTGCATGTCCACCGGCGTGCAGCTGCGCGAGGACATGGACAAGGGAGTCTTCGACCGGTTCAAGGCGCTGCCGATGGCCCGGATCGCCCCGCTGGCCGGCCCGATGGTCGCGGACCTGGTGCGCTACCTGATCGCGGCCGGCCTGACGTTCGTGACGGGCGTGGTCATCGGCTACCGGCCGGGCGGGGGCGTCCTCGGCGTGCTCGGGGCGATCGCGCTCGCGATGTTCACCGGCTGGGCGCTGGCCTGGATCTTCACGTTCATCGGGACGATGGTCAAGAGCGCGCGGTCCGTCCAGGGGATCTCGTTCCTGTTCCTGTTCCCGCTGACCTTCCTGTCCAACGCGTTCGTGAAGGTCACCAGTATGCCGGGCTGGCTGCAGGCCTTCGTGAAGGTCAACCCGGTCTCGTACCTGGTGTCGGCCGCCCGCGCGCTGGCCAACCAGGGCATCATCACCAGCGACGCGGGCTGGACGCTAGTGGCCGGCCTGGTGGTGATCGCGATCTTCGCGCCGCTGTCGGTGCGGAGCTACCGGAAGCACCTGTGACCGGCCGCGCACGTCGATGGCCGGGACATCGCCCGGCGCTCAGCCGGGAAGCCGCTCCACCGCCAGCCGGGCCTGCGTCAGCAGGCCCGGCTGCGGGCAGTCCCGGTACTCGGCCTCCAGCCGGGCCAGCAGGCCGGGCGCGGCGTCCTCGGCCGCGGGCGTGATCCGCTCCCAGCGCATGGTGGGGACCGTGCGGTTGTAGGCGAACCGGTCGGCCAGCGCGAGCAACCGCAGCGCGTCCTCGGCCGGCGCGGCGCGGCGCAGCAGGGCCCACGCCCCCAGCGCGAACAGCACCATCCCGAACGCCGGGAGGTCAATGTGCGGGTTCTCGGGGGTCAGCGCCCGCGGCATGCCCGTCCGGCACGTGCGGAACAGCTCCTCCCCGTGCGCCACATCGTCGTCGGCCGCGTAGTGAGCATGAGCGCTCAGCGCCATCGCGTCGCCGAACAGCGCCCACGGTTCCGTCCCCGTCCGGGAGATTCCCGGCAGCTCAAGCTCCCCGATCTGGGCCGCGCACTCCCGGTAGGCGCGCAGGCCCGCGCCGACGTTGCCGGCGGCGAGCGCGAGTTCGGCCCGGCCCGCCTGCCGCCAGAGGGCCGCACCGAACGTGGCCGAGTTCTCGACAATCCGGTCCACCTGGTCGAGCTCATCGGCCGCGTCCGCGAGCCGCCCGTCGTCGATCGCGCAGAACGCCAGCAGCGTGCGCAGCTGAATCTCGTCATCGCTGGCGCCGATCCGGTGAAATACGGGCAGGGCGGCCCGGGCATGCTCGATCGCCGCCGCGCGGTCACCGACGTGCATGGTCAGCTCGGCTAGCAGGGTGTGCGGCATCGCCTTGGCCCAGGGGCCGTCCTCATCGCGGACCAGGGCCAGCATGTGCTGGGCGGCCTCGATCGCGCCGGCCGGGTCGCCGGCGTTCTCCCGCTCGTGAGAGAGCAACTGGGTGGCGGCGACCGCCGTGTGCCGGTCCGGGTCGGCGGCGAGCGCTACCAGCCGCGCCGTGAAACCGCTGAAGCCGCCCTGGTCGGAGCTCCGCGGCCCGAGCCGGCGCGGAAACTCGGCTCCGTCGGCCGGGTCGAACGCCAGCAGCACCCGGGCCAGGCCAGAGAAGTAGACTTTGCCCCCGGTGTCGGGGCCGAGCTGACGCAGCAGGGCCATCAGCGAGCGGTCGCCGTCGCCGCCGATCATCATCGAGTTGCTCACGGTGACCGCCACCGCCGCCCGGGCGACGTCCGCGAGATCCGGCGACGGCTGCCAGCCGCGGACCGCCTCGGCCACCGCGCCGGCCAGGGCGAGCAGCCGAACGTGGTCGCCGCGCATCGTCCAGAACGGCGCGAGCGCGGCCAGCAGCTGGACAAGAGAGCCGCGGTCCCCGTCGGTGATCGCGCCGCGCAGTTCGTCGGCCAGGTTGGTCTCCTCGGCCTGCAGCGCGTCGACCGCCGCGAACTGGCCGACCCCCGCGATCCGGGCAAATTGCGCGGCCGCGTAGCCGGTGGCCCAGCCGCGCTGGGCGGCCCGGGCGCTGGCGTCCTCGGCCGCGGCCGCCAGCCGCATCCGGCCGAACTCGCGCACCGTCTCCAGCATCCGGTAGCGGATCCCGGCCGGGGCTTCCCTGACGCTCAGCAGCGACTGGTCGACCAGGCCGCGAACCGCCTCGAAGGCGCTGGCCCCGAGCACGGTCTCCGCGGCCTCGAGCGTGAACCCGTCATAGAACAACGCCAGCCGGCGCAGCGCCCGCTGCTCGTCGGCGTTGAGCAGGTTCCACGACCACTCGATGACCGTGAGCAGAGCCTGATGCCGGTCGGGGGCGCTGCGGTCGCCGCCGCGCAGCAGCGCGAACCGGTCCTCGAGGCGGCGGTCGATCTCCTCGACCGACATCGCGCGCACCTTGGCCGCGGCGAGCTCGATCGCCAGCGGCAGGCCGTCGAGCCGGGTGACGATGCTCGCCACGACCTGCTCGTCGAGGCGGAGGCCGGGCCGGGCCGCGACCGCCCGCTCGCGGAACAGCTCGGCCGCGTCCGCCGCCTTCAGTTCGCCGAGCGGGTAGACGCGCTCGGCCGCGATCGCGAGCGGCGCGCGGCTGGTGGTGAGCACCCGCAGGTCGGGCGCGGCCGAGATCAGGAACGCCACCAGCTCGGCCGCCGCCTCGATCAGGTGCTCGCAGTTGTCAAGCACCAGCAGGCCAGGCGACTGCCCGAGCCGCTGGGCGATGCGCGCCCTGATGTCGGCCCGCTGCTGCGCCGTCAGGGCACTGCGGCTGCTGACCGAGTCCCGGACCCCCAGCACGGAGCCGACCTCGACCGCGACGTCCTCGGCCGCGGTGACGCCGGCCAGCTCGACGAAGTGCACCATGGGCACGGCGGCGTCGCGGGCGAGCACGTGGGCCAGCCGCGTCTTGCCCAGGCCGCCCGCGCCGACGATCGTCACCACCCGCGAGCCGGCCATCAGGGCGCGCAGCCGCAGCAGGTCGTCGCCGCGGCCGATCAGCTCGGTCGCGTCGTAGCGCACACCGCGGCGGACCGGCCGGTCGAGCGCGAGCAGGCCGCGGTGCGCGCGCTGCAGCGGCTCGCCCGGGTCGGTGCCGAGCCGGTCGCGCAGATCCCGCCGGTACCGTTCGAAGCGTTCGAGCGCCACCGCCGGGCCGCGGACCTCGGCCTCGCTGCGCAGCAGGTCGGCCAGCAGCGGTTCGTCGCGGGGCGACTCGGCGTGGGCCGCCTCGAGCGCCGGGAGCGCGTCCGCGTGCGCTCCGGTCCGGCTGGAGGCGCGGGCCAGGATCACCCGCCCGGCGGCCGCGTCCGCCGCCGCCGCCCGGCGGATCTCCGCCAGCGGGCCGTATTCCTCGTCGCTCACCCCGGCCAGGCCGGCCGCCAGCGCCAGCGCCTCGCGCGCCAGACCGGCGGCGCGGGCCGGGTCCCGGTCGAGCGCGGCCGCCGCGTCACGGACCAGGCCGGAGAGCCTGCCGCTGTCGACCTCGCCCGGCGCGGCGCCCAGCCGGTAGCCGACACCGTCGCGCACGATCGCGTCCGCGCCGCACGCGCTCCGCGCCCGCGACACCAGCACCTGCAGGCTCTTCATGCCATTGCTTGGCGCCTCGTCCCCCCACACCTGCTCGATCAGCTCGGCCGGCCCGACCGGGCGGCAGTCACGCGCCGCCAGGGCCGCGAGCAGCGCCTGCGGGCGATCGCCCGCAACCGGGATCCCCCGCCAGCGCACGTCCTCAAGCAGGGTCAGGGCGATGCTCACGAGTTCAGTCTAGGAGCGGCGCCCGTTTAGTACGTCAGCTGGGGAACTGTGCGCGCGCACGCTCAAGCTGGTCGGTCCACTCGCGCGGCCAGCCGAACGCGCGGGCGGCCTGGGTGCGCAGGTCGGCGGCGGCGGCGGCGCTGGTGAAGTGGATGTACTCGCCCCAGTTCAGCCGGCGGGTGTACGTCCCGTCGGAGTCGCGGGGGAAGTGCGCGGCCAGCTGCCGGAAGAACCGGTCCATGACCGCGGCCTGCCCGCAGTCCCGCCACAGCGGGTAGAACCAGTCGCGGAACCAGCGGGTGCCCGGCCGCGGGAAATCGTCAGCATTGCTGATGAACTGGCGGTGGACCCGCCGGGCGTCGCGGTGCATGCCCAGCGCGGTGTAGAGGTCGTAGATGTAGAACTCGGCCCACTTGCTGTCACCCCAGATGTCGTAGGCGGGAGACCCGTGGGTGCCGTTGTTGGCGCTCTCGACGGTATGCCCTATCTCGTGAGCGGGCAGCTCGGGGGCGAGGGTGTTCCGCTCCCGCCAGCTGTCAAGGCCGCAGTCGCTGACGTTGTGGTGATCGTGGACGGGGCTGACGTAATAGCCGGCGTGGCCGCCGCCGTGCCGCCCGCCATGGTGGATGGAGTAGATGCGCGGGTCGGGGCCGAACGCCTCGCCGTAGGTCGCCTTGGAGTACCGCCAGACCTGGCCGATGTAGCGCGGCAGCCACCGGGCGTCGGCCAGGCGGACGTCGCCGTCCAGGTAGATCGCGCAGTCGCCGTCGTCGTAGTAGAGCCGGAGCAGTTGCCGGTGGTCGAACCAGTGTTCCTGCCAGGTGTCGGGCGGGCTGCCCGCCCGCCGCTCCTGCTCCGCTTCCACCCGGTCCTCCCGCCTCGCCGTGCAGCAGTCTGCTCATTACCCAGACCGAGGGTGATCAGAACGGATTCTGCGGGCGCAAGGGCAGCCCGTCGCTTCCCCGCTGACCGCTGACCGTACGGTGGTTCCAGCAACGACCATCGTCTGGAGGCACACGGACATGAGCATTGAGCGAGAGAAGCAGGTCGCTGCGGAAGCGGCCGCGGAACTGGTCGAGCGCGGCATGACCGTCGGCCTTGGCACCGGCACGACCGTGGCGTACCTGCTCCCGGCCCTGGCCAAGCGATCACTCGACATCGTCTGCGCCGCCACGTCGCCGAGAACCGAGCACGCCGCGCGCGAACTGGGCCTGCGGATCGAGCCCGTCACCAGCATCGACCGGTTCGACATCACCATCGACGGGGCCGACCAGATCTCGCCCGACGGCTGGCTGGTCAAGGGCGGCGGCGGCGCCCACACCAGGGAGAAGATCGTGGCCGGGGCGGCGGACCGCTTCGTCGTCATCGCCGACTCCTCCAAGCCGGTCCCGGCGCTGCACGCCCCCATCCCGCTTGAGCTGATGTCCTTCGGGCTGCGCGCCACCCTGCGCCGGGTCGCCCCGGCCGCGCTGCGCGACGTCCCGCTGAGCCCCGACGGCGGCGTGATCGCGGACTACCACGGGCCGGTCGAGGACCCGGCGGCGCTGGCGGTCCGGTTGTCATCGACGCCCGGGCTCGTCGCCCACGGCCTGTTCCCGCCGCAGATGGTGGCGATGGCGTTCGTCGGCCGAGGCGAGTCGGCCGACCGGATCGACTTCGCCTCCGGCGGCTGAGCGGCTCGTGACGGACACCTTCGAGTTCTCCCTGACGGTCAGGTATATGGAAGTCGACGCCCAGGGGGTGGTCTTCAACGCCTGGTACCTGACCTACTTCGACGAGGCGTTCACCGCTTTCCTGGAGTCACGCGGGCTGGGCTACCAGGCGCTTCGGGACGGGGGACTTGACTTCCAGCTGGTCCACGCCGACATCGACTGGAAGGCGGGGCTGCGCTTCCAGGACACCGCGGTGATCGCGGTGTCCACCGCGCGCCTGGGCCGGACCAGCTTCGCGATCGACTTCCAGGCCAGCCGGAACGGCGACGAGGTGGCCTGCAGCGCGCGCATCGTCTACGTCGCGGTGGCGACAGACGGGTCAGGCAAGCGCGAGATCGCGCCCGAACTCGCCGCCGCACTCGGAGCGCCCGCGCCCCTTCGGCCGCTCTTAGCCCCGTCTGCGAATCGGCTTCGGGCATACGGCGGGCGCGCTGCGGGTACACGCCTGCGAAGGCGCGGTCATCACTTCGGGGAGTGGAACAGGGCAATGGATCACGACACCAAGATCCGGACCGGGATCGAGCAGCACTGGTCGGCCTCCGAGAGCGGGGACGGCGACGTCGAGCACGCGATCTACGCCGACGACGCGATCCTGGACTACCCGCAGTCAGGTGAGCGCTTCCGCGGCCGGTCAAAGATCGAGGCGCAGCGCGGCGGGAACCCGGCCGAACGGCACTTCACCGTCCTGCGCATCTCCGGCGGCGGCGGCCTGTGGGTGAGCGAGTGCATCATCACCTATGACGGCGCGCCCACCTACTCGGTGAGCATCATGGAATTCACCGACGACCTGGTGAAACACGAGACCCAGTACTTCGCGGACCCCTTCCCCGCGCCTGCCTCACGGGCGGCGCTGGCCGAGAAGATCCCGGGTCACGACCAGGTGTGAGCGCCGGCCGCAAGGTCGTCAAGCCGACGCCTCCTGAGCTGATGGAGGACACCGGCACCGGGCTGGACTACGGCACCCGGCCCGACCGGGTGCCGGGCTACCTCGTCCCGAACGACCGGTTCTACATCCGCAGCCACGCGCCTACCCCGCACGTGGACGTGGCCGACTGGACGCTTCGCATCGAGGGCAATGGCGTGCGCCGTCCGGTGGCCTACAGCTACGACGAGCTGTGGAATCGGTTCCCGCTGGTTTCGGTGATCCGCACGATCGAGTGCGCGGGTAACCGCCGGGTACTGCTCGGCGACGAATTCGGGTCCCCGTTCAAGGGCACCCAGTGGGGACGCGGCGCGATCGGCACGGCCGAGTGGACCGGCGTCCGCCTGCGCGACCTGCTTGAACCGGCGGGCCTGCGACCGGGGGCGCGGGAGATCATGCCCGAGTCGCTCGACGAGATCCGGGCCCGCCGGCCGATGCCGCTGGCCAAGGCGCGAGCCGACGACACCATCGTCGCGCTGGCGATGAACGGGGAGATCCTCCCGCCCGACCATGGATTCCCCGCCCGCATGGTGGTGTCCGGCTGGCTTGGGGCGGCCAGCATCAAGTGGCTCACCCGGATCGAGGTCAGCCAGGAGCACCTGTCCGTGCCGTGGAACACCAAGGACTACGTGCTGATCGGCCCGGGCTATCCATCCGACGGCCCGGCCAGCGGCCCGGCGATCACCACACTGCCGATTTCCGCACTGGTCGAGCTTGCCTGGCCGGCCCGGCTGCGGCCGGGACCGCAGCTGATCCGGGGCCGCGCGTTCGCCGGCGAGAACGCGATCGCCACCGTCGAGTACCGCATCGACGACGGCCCCTGGCGCTTCGCGGACCTGGGCTCCCTGGCCATCCCCGGCGCCTGGGCGCGCTGGCAGTTCGCCTGGACGCCGGAACCGGGCGATCACATCCTGCAGGTCCGCGCCACCGACGAACGCGGCAACACCCAACCGGATGCCTCGGAGTGGAACGAGCTCGGCTACCTCCAGCACTCCGTGCTATCGCACCCGGTGCACGTCGACCCCGTGCACGTCGAGCCCGTGCACGTCGACCCCGTGCACGTCGAGCCCGTGCACGTCGAGCCCGTGCACGTCGAGCCCGTGCACGTCGAGCCCGCTCCCCCGCGCCCGTAAAGCAAACCCTTTTGTCCTGAACGGTCCCGTGCTTCGCGCTGTCCCGAAAGGTAAAAGCACGGTCCGGCGACCGGAAAAGCGGGGCCGCGAGCGGTCCGCCACCGCGCCGGAAGCACTACCGCGACCCCAGCGACCCCGCACGCATCAAACCCGCAGAAGGCGCCTTGGGGCGTTAGTTGCACGCCTCACCGTGCCGTTTTGTTTCGAATGACCGGTTTGTCCCGTGCAACTAACGCCCTAAGAGATGAGCGCACAGCCTGCAAGGCCCCGCGACCCCTCCACGTAAGCCGCCTCAGCGGGCACTCCCTCGCGTAGCCGAAGGCTTGGTGGCTCACCGCCCGCTCCCAGGAAGCTGACGGACTATCGGACGATCAGCACGGTTTTGCCCGGTGGGCGGGGTCCGTGGGCGCTTTCGAACGCCCGCCTGCCGTCGCTGACCGGGAAGGTCTGGCTGACGACGGCTCGGAGCCTGCCCTGGTCCACCAGCCCGGCCAGCTTCGTGAGTTCGGCGGCATCGGGCGTAACGACGAAGAACATCGCGTGCGCCCCGCGGGCGGCCGCCTTTTCCTGCGACGGCGGGCCGCCGAGGGTCACCAGCCGCCCGTCGCGCCGCAGGAGATCGTACGAGGCCTCCAGGACCGCGCCGCCCACGGTGTCGATGACGACGTCGAAGCCGCCGGATATCGTCGTCCCGGCAGCCGCGAAGGCCTGAGCGCCGAGGCTGCGGATGAACGCGCCGTCGCGTTCGCGCCCGGTCGCGGTGACCTGGCCGCCGAGGATGGCCGCGAGCTGCACGGCGTACACACCGACGCCGCCGGCCCCGCCCTGGACGAGGACCTGGTCACCGGCCTGCAGGTTCGCATGGTCGACGAGGGCTTGCCAGGCGGTCAGCGCCGCCAGCGGCAGGCTTGCCGTCTCGGCTTGGGAGGCGGCTGCGGGCCTAGCCGCGAGGTGGGCGGCCGGAACCGTCACGTAGCCGACGGCCGCGCCGTTCCGGTCGAAGTCGATCAGCCCGAACACTTCGTCGCCGACGCCCAGGCCGGTGGCGCCGGGTCCCAGCGCCGAGATGACGCCGGACACCTCGTGCGCGGGAATGACCGGCGTGCGGTCCCGGCCGTCGCGCCTGGTCCAGGACAGGTCCCAGGTCAGCTCGGCGAAAGTGATGCCCGCGGCGTGCACCGCGACCAGCGCCTCCCCCGGGCCTGGCGTCGGAACCGGCGCCGACTCGTAGACGAGCTCCTCCGGTCCGCCGCGCGCGTGCGCCCGCAGCGCCATCATTGCCGTCATCGCTCCTCACCTCCTCGCCCATTAAATCAGCGCGGCTTCAGAGGGGCCGGCGCTTAAATCAGCGCGGCTTCAGAGGGGCTGGCGCGGCTAGCCGGACACTTGGCGCAGGAGGTCAAGTACCTCGGTGTCGAGACGCTCGGCGACCTGCGTCGCGGCCGGGTCGTCATAGCTGGCGATCGCGCTGACCACTGAGTCGTAGGCAACGCGGGTCCCGCCGTCGGGCAGCTCCTGGATCAGGAGGGTGACCGGCGCGTACGAGCCGGCGTCGGGCACGTGCCTGGTCATCTGGCCCATGGTGACCGGGTTGCCGGCGATGATCCGGACCAGGCGGCGCCCGGCGCTGCTCTTCGCCTCGGGATCCAGGGCCAGCGCCCCGTCAAGGTCGAGCTCGAGGAAGCGCATCAGCCCGGCGCTGCCCTCCGCCTGATGGACCAGCGAGGCGAACTGGTCGTAGGTCGTGCTCGCCGCGAGCTCTTGGAACAGCTTCCCGATGTCGGGCTGGCTGATACCACCGTAGATGCCGTTAATGACGTCCGCGAAGGGCCGTTCGCTGGTGAAGACGTGACGGCGTACCCGGACCTCAATGACGTTTTCCGATGCCAACGTTCCCTCCTCGCTGCCGTGCCTGGCCCGGTCGGCGGCCGCGTTACCGGCCGCTGAACCCCATCGTGGCCGAGTCGGCGACCGCCGCGCACCAGTCTGGTGACTGCACCCCAGCGGCCCGGCGGGCTGCAGTCACGATCGCCCGTGCCTTCCTGGTGCCGGAGCCGACGATGGCGCAGGCGCCGAACGGCGCTTCCTCGAACGCCGGCTGACGGAACTCGGGTCAGGGCCATAATTGCTGCTATGTGGCCCATCCGTCCTCCGCACTGGGTTGGCCGGACCGATGAGCTCGCGGTTCTCAGCGCTGCCATGGGGACGCTGGCCCGCGGTGAGGGAACCGTGGTCTGGATCGAGGGCGAGCCCGGTATCGGCAAGTCGTCCCTGGTAGCCGAGGCACTGGCTGTCGCGGGCCGGCCAGCGTGGGATGTCGGGTGGGGCGGAGCGGATCAGCTCACCGGGCGGCTGCCGCTGCGGGTGATGCAAGACTGCCTGCAGGCGCACATCGGTTCGCCCAACCCGCGGCGGGCGCACGCCGCCGACCTGCTGCGCAGCTGGCGACAGGGAGCGCTCTCTGGCGGCGACGCTTCGACGGATGGCATCGAGGTGCTGCTTACGCTGGCGGACGAGTTGTGCGCGGCCGCCCCTACGGTGCTTGTCCTCGATGACCTGCAGTGGGCGGATGAGGCGTCGCTGACGGTCTGGCACCAGCTGGCCGCCTCGATCAGCCAGTTGCGGCTGCTGCTGATCGGGACCTGCCGGCCGACGCCGCGCCGGTCGGAGGTGCAGCAGGTCCGCGCGAGCGTCGTGCGTCGCGGCGGTCAGGTAGTCACGCTCGCGCCGCTGGCCGACCCGGATGTGACCGCCCTGGTCACGGTCATGGTCGGAGCGTCGCCAGGAGACGGGCTGCGCCGGCTCACGGCGCAGGCGGCCGGCAATCCGCTCTACGTGCGCGAGCTCGTCGATGCCCTGCTGCGAGAGCAGGCAGTGCGGATCAGCCCCGTCGCCGAGGTCGTCCCGGGCGCGGGACGCCTGCCGCTCTCGCTGGCGGCGGTGCTTGACGACCGGCTCAGCTCGGTGTCGGCCGAGACGGCGCAGCTGCTGCGCACCGCCGCGCTGCTTGGCGGGCGGTTCGCGGCCGCCGACCTGGCCGTGGTGCTCCGCCGGCCGGCCTGGGACCTGGCCCCGAGCCTGCAGGAGGCGGTCGCGGCCGCCATCCTCGACGGCTCGGGGGCCGAACTGGCCTTCCGGCATCCGCTGATCAGGCAGGCGCTGTACGAGGGAACGCCGCAGGCGCTGCGCACGGCGTTGCACACCGAGGCGGCGCGCGAGCTCGCGGCGGCAGGCGCGGATGCGCTGAGCGTCGCACAGCAGCTGTCGGCCTCGGGGCGGCCGGGTGGCGACTGGGCCAGGGGCTGGCTCGTCGAGGCCGCGCCCGTGCTGACCAGGCGGGCGCCGCAGCTAGCGGTGGAAGTGCTGCGGGGAGAGCTGGCAGAGACGCCCGGCGGCGAGGGCCGGGACGCCCTGGCCGTCAGCCTGGTCCGCGCCTTGCTCACCGTCGGCGTCCATTCGGAGGCGGTCGGGCAGGCCACCAGGGCGTTGGCGGTGATGACCGACCCCGCGCGACGGTGTGAGACAACGTGGATGTTGGCGCAGGCTCAGGTCAGCGCAGGGCTTGGCAACGACATCGCGGTTGCCACCATCAGGCAGGCCCTCGGGGCGGCCGACGTGCCCCGCGTGTGGGAGGCTCGGCTGCTCGCCGGGCTTGGAGTGCTTGAACGGGTACCCGCAGGCGTCGTCGTCAGCCGCACGTTCGCCCGTCAGGGGCTGACCATCGCGGAGCAGGTCGGCGACCCGACAGCGACAGCTCAGGCCTTGTTCGGCCTTTGGCTGGCCAATTCCGTCGAGCGCGACCATGTGGCCGCGCTCGACTCAGTCGAGCGAGCGCTGTCTGTTATGGGCGACAATCCCGGCCATGACGATCTGCGCACGTCCTTCCTCGACGCCCGTACCTTGACGCTGCAGAACCTCGACCAATGGCAGCAGGCCGAGTTGGCGCTCAGGCGATCCCGCGAGTTCGCCCAGCGGAGCGGGCGCGCGGACCGCGCGACCGGGGTCACCGCAGCGGTGCTGCGGTACTGGTTCGGCCAGTGGGACGACGCACTGGCCGAACTGGGCCCTGAAGCCCCCGACACGCCCCGGCTGGTCTACGCCTTCCTGCGTGAGCGCTGGTCCGCACTTTTGTTTCACGGGGTGTCCGCGCTGATCGCGGGGCGCCGGGAACAGCGCACCATCGCCGGGCGGCACCTCAAGGAAGGTCTGGCGCTGCCGATCGAGAAGCTCAGCGACCGCGAGAACCAGGATTTCCTGCTCGCCGCGCACGCGCTTTCGCTCGAGCAGGCAGGAGATCTCCGCCAGGCCATGCTCAGGCTGGCCCGGATACTGCCGCGGCGCAGCAATGAGAACACGCTGATCCACCAGTGGCTGCCCGACCTGGTCCGGCTGGCGCTCGCGGCCGGGGACCGGCCGATGGCGCAGGCCGCGGCAGAGGCCTGTCGGCAGGAGGCCGCGGCCGAGACCCGGCCGGCCCGGGCGGCCGTGGCCAGCCTGCGATGTTACGGACTGCTTGAGGCCAACGCCGATCGGCTGGCGGAGGCGGTGGCGCACTACCGATCGGTCGGCCCGGCGGTGGAACTGCCCGCCGCGCTTGAGGATCTGGCGGTGACGCTGGCCGAGCACGGGCAGGACGAGGACGCACGGGCCGCGCTGAACGAGGCCGTTGACCTGTACGAGGGCATGCAGGCCCGATGGGATATCCGGCGGGCCGAGAGCCGGCTGCGCCCGCACGGCATCAAGCGAGGCGCGCGCAGCCGCCGCAGGCTGCGCCCGACCACCGGTTGGGAGGCGCTCACTCCCACCGAGGTCAAGATCGCCGCCCTGGTCGCCAGGGGCGACTCAACGGCGGACGTCGCCCTCGCCATGTTCCTGTCCCGGCGAACCGTGCAGACTTACATCTCCAGGATCCTCACCAAGCTCGAGGCGAAGAGCCGGGTGGAGATCGTCCGCGAGGCGCTCCTCCAGGGCGTGTCGCCCTAGCGGCGCGATCGTGGCCGGCGGCCGGTCAACGGCGGCGGCTGTTCCGATGAGGTAACTGCCGGGACGGATCCCACCCGGTGGCCGGCTGCCCTGGCTGCTCGGTCGGGGTGATCACGGCGTGGAGCTGGAGTCGTCTCGCTACGCCGAGCTTGGGGAAGGACCGGTGCAAGTGGGATGCCACGGTCCGGGGGGACAACTGCAGCCGCCGGGCGATCTCGCGATTGGTTAGCCCCTGGGCCGCCAGTTCGATGATCTCCCGCTGCTGCGGGGTGAGTGCGCCCAGCCCGGCCGCGCCGGGCACGGCGCCGGGGACCGCGATGCCGCAGGCACGCAGCTCGCTCGCCGCGCGATGAGTCCACGGCCGGGACGCTAGCGCGCGGAACGTGTCGTGGGCGGCGATCAGGACCTGCTTGGCCTGGTTGATGCGGCGGTGCCGGCGCAGCCATTGGCCGTATTCGAGGCGGAGCTGTGCCCGTTCGAACGGCCATTGCTCGCCCGCCGGGTCGCTGAGCACGTCGTCGGGGTAGGCGTCCGGGGTCGATGGGTCGGCGAGGATGCAGTCGGCTCGGGCGAGCAACTGGCGCAGCCGGGGCGTCGGCGGCGAAGTCGCTGCCGCCTGCCGTTCGGCGATCTGCTTGAAGATCTCGCGTACCTCCGGGCCGCAGTCGGCCCGGGTCGCGGCGAGCGCGAGGTCAGCGGCTGCCAGGTAGGACACGTGCGGGTGGTAAGGAGTTCCGTCGTTTCCGAACAGGTGGCGCAGTTGCTCGAAGGCGGTGAGGTAGTCGTCGTTCGCGAGCGCGCACAGGCCGAGTGCGTGCCAGGCGCGCGCGGTGATCAGCCTGCTCTGTTCGGGGTCGGTGCCGAGGGCGGTCAGGACGAGCCCGTGGGCATGGTCGGTGTTCCCGCGGGCGGCCTCGATCGTCGCGGTGATAAGGGTGCCGGCCGCCGGGGTGATGTCGCCCGGCGGGTCGGTGCCGGCCCCCGCGATCAGCTCCAGTGCGTCGTCCCAGCGCCCGGCGTCGAAGTAGGCCCAGCCGAGCGCCGCCAGCGAGCCGCCGCTAGCGGCCCGCAGCGCGGGATCGGCGCACGCGTCCCGCGCGGCCTCCAGGAGCCGGATTGCGTCCCAGGTCTGGTCACGCAGCCAGGCGGTTGCTCCGGCTTGGTGCAGGCCGGTCTCGCTGGACACCGCCTGGCGGATCTTGCGGAGGAGAGCCTCGGCCTCTGCACTCTGGCCGGTGACCGCTAGCGCCCAGGCGCGCTGCGCCTGGGGTTCGGTGCCCGCTGCCAGGGGCAACGCCGCCAGCAGGTCCGCGACGCCGTGGATGCTGTCGACGTCGCTGGCCTGATAGGCGGCGGTGGCGGCGAGGCCGAGGGCATTCCAGGCGGCGTCGGTGTCGGCGTCGGCCGCGGCGTGCTCGCGTGCCAGTGCGAGCATGGTCTGCGCGGCGCTGGCGTAGTGTCCGCCCCAGGCCAGCGCCCGTCCGGTGACGTGCAGGCACCGTGAGCGGAGGCCGGGGTCGTCGGCCAGCGGCAGCGCGCGGGAAGCGAGATCTCGCGCCCATTCGGTCTGCCCCGTCGACACCGCAGCCTCGGCCGCCGACAGGAGACGTCGGGCCCTGGTAGCCGGGTCAGGGCTCAGGCGGGCGGCCCGCTCAAGCATCAGTGCGCGGGCGCCGGGCCCGCCCCGGCGTTGCGCCTGCGCGGTTGTTGCCGCAAGCAGCGACGCGATGTCCTCGTCCGGCCGGAGCGCTGCCGCCGCCAAGTGCCAGGCGCGGCGATCAGGCTGGTCGTGAAGGAGGTCGGCCAGCCGCCGGTGGACCGCGGCACGGCTGGCAAACGGCGCGCGGTGATAAACGGCCGACCGGATCAGCGGATGACGGAACCGTATCCCGGTGGTGTCCACGCTCACCAAGCAGGCTTCCTCAGCGGGGGCGAGCACCGACGGGTCGGCCCCGGGCCAGGCCCGGGTAACCGCGTCGCGATCAGCGCTGTCGGCCGCCGCGGCGAGCAGCAGGGCGTCCCTGGTCTGCGCCGGCAGCTCAACCAAGCGGGCGGTGAACACCGCGGCGAGCCGATCGGTCAGCGGCAGCGGCATCCCCGCCCACGTGCGCTCGGCGGCAGGGTCGCCGGTGACGGTGCGGGTCAGCTCGATCAGCGCCAGCGGGTTGCCTGCCGCCTGAGCGAGCACCTGCGCGCGGGCCCGGCCGCGAGGAGAGCAGGGCTGCGCGTCTAGCAGGTCACTGGCCTCGGCCGCGCTCAGCGGGCCGAGCCGCAGTTCGGGGAGGCCACCCTCGAAACCCGGGGGCGGCTCATCGCCCCGGGTCCCCAGGATCATGCTGACCGGCTCACCGTCCAGGCGATAGGCGGCGAAGGCGAGCGCGTCGAGCGAGGCCCGGTCGATCCACTGGGCGTCGTCAATGACCGCCACCAGGCCCCGGCCGGGCTCACCGCGCTTGGCCAGCAGGTCCAGCAGGCCAAGGAGGGCGCCGCCGGCCAGGTCACGGCCGGGCACGACGGCCGCACCGGTCATGCCGACAGCGGCGAGCAGCTGCGCAACATGCGGTCCGGGCAATGCCCGCAGCTCAGCCAGGACGGGACGGAGCAGCTGCCGCAACCCAGCAAGCGACAGCCCGGACTCACGCTCCCGTCCGACGGCGGACAGCACCCGCAGCCCGCAGGCACCAGCATGTGCGGTGAGGTCCGCCAGCACAGCGCTCTTGCCGATGCCGGCCTCGCCCAGCACAACCAGCGCGCGGTCGGCGCCTTCGACAGCGGGACCGGCCAGCGCCCGTATCCGGCTGATCTCGGCGGACCGGCCGATCAGCGGCTGCCAGCGCACGGCCCCACCCGCCCCCGCTGCCTGACGTGCCCGGAACCCAGGCCCTGCGGGCTGCGATCTCCAGAGGCCGACATAACCCCTCCCTTTCCTGGGGCTGGCAGGCCACGAAACACCTCGGTAGCCCTTATTGTCTCTGAGACGACGGGCGGGCTGACATCACTTGTTCACGCCATTCATAACGTGGCGCTACTCGCCGATCTCCGCATAGAGGGCCAAATCGAACTCCTTGCCGCCTGTCAGGGCTGCTTGGCGCGGACGCTTTCTCGATGCGCCGGCGGGCGGTTTAGGGCCGCTTGACTGCAGTCCGCATGGTCAGGCAAGTGCAGCCGGCATGTCGATACCCCCGTGATCGGCATGCCCTGACGATGGTGCCGAGCGGCGGCTTTGGGCCGCGAGTCTGAACGAGCAGAGGAGCAGACGATGTCTTCAACCAAGCCGAGCATCGTGTTCGCCCACGGCATCTGGGCCGACGGTTCGTGCTTCAACAAGGTAATCCCTCCGCTTCAGGCGGAAGGCTACGAGGTGTTTGCCGTGCAGTACGGTCTCGACACCAACGTCGAGGACGTCGCCGCGACGGTGCGGACGCTGGGGCGGGTCAGCAGCCCGGCCATCCTCGTGGGCCACTCCTACGGGGGCTCCGTCATCACGGCCGCGGGCACCGACGACCGCGTCGTCGGGCTGGTCTACATCTGCGCGCTCGGCCCGGACGAGACCGAGACATCGCAGGGGCAGCAGGACAAGTTCCCCAAGACGGATGTCTTCGGGCAAGTCGAAGTCGCGGACGGGCGCGTCTGGATGCTCCCGGGGGGCGCCCAGTACTTCTGCGGTGACCTGTCCGAGGCGGATCAGAAGCTGGTCTACGCGACCCACTTCGCGCCGGCCGCGGACCTGTTCCTGCACAACGCGCCGGGCGTCGCGTGGCGGACGAAGCCGAACTGGGCCATCGTGGGCGCGAACGACCACACCGTCAACCCTGAGCTGGAGCGCGCGTCGGCCAAGCGCATGGGCGCCACCACCTACGAGCTCGACAGCAGCCACGTCCCGATGCTGTCCCAGCCCGACCGGGTGCTCGAGGTGATCCGAGCCGCCGCCAACGGCGTCTAGATAGGCCGAGCCTCAACCGGGCCGAACTCGGTAGCGTATGCGCATGCCGGCCGCAGAGTTCTCCACTGACAGCGAACGGGATGCCCTGTGCGGCTTTCTCGACAAGCAGCGCGATGCCTTGATCCGCAAGGTAGCGGGCGTGTCCGAAGACGACGCGCGGAGGGCTGCGACCGTGAGCTCACTGTCACTGCTGAGCCTGCTTAAACACTCGGCGGTCTGGGAGCGCAGATGGTTTCAGATCATCTTCGCGGGGCGCAACTTCCCGGATGAGTGGCCGGTGGCGGAGGAGGATAAGGGCGCGGAGTTCCGTCTCACCGGCGAGGACACGGTCGAGAGCGTTCTGGCCTTCTACCGGGAGCAGATAGCAGCCTCCCGGGAGATCACCGCCAGCCTTGACCTCGGCTCGCCGTGCTCGTGGCCCACGATGGCGCACCGGAACCTGCGCTGGGTCGCGCTGCACATGATCGAGGAAACTGCCCGGCATGCAGGCCACGCGGACATCATCCGCGAGAGCCTCGACGGCAGCCGCGGGCTGTGACCTCGCGTACTCGCTGAGGCTCACGCTCAGGCGGGCCTCAGGCCGCTCCAAGCCAGCCGGTGTGCTGAGCAGAATTACCAGTCAACGATCTATGGCCGCACCAGGGCGGGCCGATCTATGGCCGCACCAGGGCGGGCGCAGCGCTTCCCGCTGGCCTGACATGAACAAGCGTCAGGCCAGCGGGGTCGCGTCCCGGGGCGGAACCCTAGACGCCTCGGATGGCGTCGCGGATGACGTTGATCACGAAGTCGGGGTGGGACAGCATCGGGACGTGGCTGCTGTCGATGTCGTAGGTGGTGGCGTTCATGCGCTTGGCGCAGAAGCGCTCCAACTCGGGGTTGACGGCGTTGTCGTTGTTGGCGACGATGTACCAGCTTGGCTTGGTCTGCCAGGCGACGCCGGCGGCTTTGGTGCCGAACAGCTCAGTGGATGGCGGGGCGGCGGTGGCCCAGACGATCTGCTGCTCGGCCTCGGTCAGGTCCCCGCAGAAGTCCGCAGTGGCGTCGTGGGGCATCCAGACGCGCCCGTCGGCGACCTTGACATGGCGGAACAGGGCCGTCTCGGGAAACTTGGCTATCAAGCTCGCCGTGGTCTCGTCGGCATCCGGAGCGACTGCCGAGATGTAGACCAGGCCGACGACGCGGTCATCGATGCCCGCGCCGGTGATGACCGCGCCACCGTAGGAGTGGCCGATGAGGATGGCCGGGCTGCTGACCTGGTTCAGGTAGTAGCGGGTCGCGGCGACGTCCTCGACGTTGTCGTCGAGGGGGTACTGCGCGGAGATCACCTCGTAGCCCTCCGCCTGGAACGCGGGCATCACCTTGTTGAAGCACGAGCCATCGGCAAGAATCCCATGGCAGAACACCAGGCTCGGCTTGGTTCCAGAAGACATAGTCCGTCTCCTACTCGTTTGGACTCGCGGCCGGCGGCCGCCGATCACCTCCATCGTCACGGCGCGCGGATCACAGCGGTATCGACATGCGCACTGCACTTGCGCCCCATGCGGGCCTGCAGTCAGAGCCCGTTGATCCGCCCGCCAGCCTGGCTCTGGACATCACGCGAATGCGTGATCCCTAGCCCCGACCAGACTGAAGCGAACGGCCCGCGACAAGCCTCGTAAGGTGCACGCGGGAATTGACTCCGAGCTTCTCGAAGACGTGACGAAGATGAGAGTCGACCGTGTGCGGGGAGATGAATAGCTTGTCGGCGATCTCCTGGTTGGTGCAGCCATGGGCGGCAAGATTGACGATCACGGACTCGGTTTCTGTCAAAGCATCCCAACCAGTCTTCGGACGATCGGTTTTGGCTGAACGCCGTCGAACGCCCAGTCGGCGAAGCCGGCCCCTCACCCGGGTGGCGTCCCAGCCCGCCCCGACGCGGGTCGAAATCGTCAGCGCCTCATCGAGCGCGGCGACCGCCGCCACTTTGTCGCCGTGTTGTGCCAGCACTCGGCCGAGGTCTTCGAGCGCGGACGCGTAGGCGAGCGGGCGAGGTCCGCCCCGATAGAGCGAAACTGCGCGCTCAAGATCCTCCGCAGAGTCGCTCCAGATCCCCCGCACGTGCGCTGCGGCGGCGGCGCACGAAGCGACATCCGGATTGAGGCTCGCGCGTCGTTCAGCAATCGATATTCCGTGTTCCGCGAGCTCCTCGTCACCGACCGCCGCCGCGATGCGCACGCGTTCGGCGTCGTAGGCGACCTCGTGCGGGTAAAGCGGAAACATCGACAGCCGCTCTTCATGCCCAAAGAAGCAGAGCCACCCGTGTGCCTGCATCGGGTCGCCCTGAGACAGGGCGAGAAGCGCGAGGTACCACATCGCTTGGTGCCGGACGGAAGGCGCCCGGGCCTGCAACATAATCTTCGCGATCTCGGCAACCTCGAGCATCCCGGACTTGTCCCCGGTGTGGATCTTGAGTACGCCGAGCGATACTGCCGAGGGCGCGTGGAGGGCTCCGGCGATGAGATGGGCGTCGGCCCGACTAAACCGGCCTTCAAGCGCAATCGCAGCCTCGGCGAATTTACCCATCTGCAGCATCTGGCGGCCCCGCGTCGTCTCAAAGATGCGCAGCGCCCAATTCCGGCGGTCACGTTGGGCGGCGATCACTCCGGCGTCGATAGCTTGAAGCGCGTCCTCATACCGGTCGATCGCGGCGAGAATCCAACATCGCAGTATGTGCGCGAGGCGCGCCTGCGCGTCGCCTCGGCCATTGAGTTGGCGGCGCTCTGCGGTCAAGATAATCTCTAGCGAGCGCCCGAAGTCGAGTAGCTGGTAAGCCAGCCCCGACTCTGGAAGCTCAAACGCGAGTCGGCATACTTCGCTAGCGCTCGCGTACGCCGCCTCGCGAGCGCTTGGCTCCACCTCCAGCGCCTCCTCCGGCCGGCCGGCCACGCTGAGGCTGTGGTACAGCGCAGCCCAGAGTTCCGCGCGTAGATCCGCAGACGAAGACGGGAGCGCGAGGCCAGCGCGGGCGTTCTCCGCCCGGACTTCAGGAGAGAGATCGAACATGCTGGCAAGGCTGACCCGCACCCGCGCCTCTTCCTCAGGGGGCATCGCCTGCCGCAGTGCTGAATCGGCGAACTGTCTTCCCTCCTCCGCGAGTCCCGCAGCGAAGAGTGAGACAACCCTTTGGGCGACCAATGGGCCCCGAAGAGGGTGCGGCGCTGGGGTCAGCTCAAGCGCCTTAGCGGCAAGCTCGGCTGCGCCGGCCGGATCGGAAGCACCGAGGACCCGGGCTGCCTTGAGCGCTGTCTCGATCGCGACATCATCGCCCGGTTCTGCGCTAGCGACGAGTTGGGTAGCCACCTCTACCGGAAGCGCGCCGCGGGCAAGCAACACCTCCGCCGCCCGGCGGTCGATGGCACGTCGGATCGGAGGCGACAGGCTGCCGCGAACCGCCTCCCGGATAATGTCGTGCCGGAAGGCCAACTGGCCGCCGTCGTCGGCGAGAATCTCGGCCTGAACGAGTTCGTTGACGGGAGTGATCAGCTCCGTGATCGACATGTCTGTCATCGCGGCCAAGTCGTGAATGCTGAACCTGCGGCCAAGTCCCGAGGCGAACGTCGCGGTCCGGTCCGATTCCGACGACATGCGCGCAAGGCGCCCGCGCATGCTGTCGCTCACGCGATGGGGCAGCCGGTCCTCGACCAGCGTTGCGCGTCCTGAATCGAGCGAAACCAGCAGGTCGTCCTGGAGCCCGCGAAAGAACTCAACGAGCAGGAAAGGATTGCCCTGGACCCGCTTCGCCTTCTGAAGGAGTTCCTCGTCTGGCTCGGCTCCCAGCACGTCGGTCGCGACCTGTGCGACCGCGTGGCGATCAAGCGGTCCCAACCGGATTAGCTCCGCTCCGGATTCGATGAGCTCGATCTTTGCCAGCTGTACCTGATGCAGGCCCTGGTCCGGCCGGAATGCCATGACCCACGCCACCGGGAGCGACGACAGGCGCTGAGGCAGGTGTCGCATTGCGAACGAGAGACTGGTCCCACCCCAGTGCAGATCATCGAGACAGATGAGAACGGGATTCTGAAGTGCCGCCTCCTCAATGAGGGACTGCACGTCCTGGAGGAGCCAGAACAAGAACTCCGATGAAGCGTGGACGTCATTAAGCGCGCCCCGATCGGCAAGGGGCGGCTCCCCCTCAAACAATGCGTCGAAGAGGGCGCCCAGCTCAATGACACGCCCCGGCTCGGCCGCTCCCCGCCCGACTCGGAACGAAAGCTCCTGCGCCATCGCCACGCACTCGTCGAGCAGCCTCGTCTTGCCGAGGCCAGCGCTGCCCTCCACCACGACCACGCACCCAGTCCCAGCCCGGACCTGGCTCAGCCTCCGGCCAATAACCGCGAGTTCCCGCTCACGTCCGCGAAGAGGAGGCCGGGGCGAAGCGTCCATAGTTCGAACAGTACATCAGGGGTTGATCGGGCGGTCCGGGCCATCTGGAGGCGGCGAGATCGCCACCGAGCCGACCATCGGCTCCACCCGCAAGACCGCTAACAGGAGGACCGACGTACGCTCCAGACGTGGACCCAATGGCAGGTGGCTCTCGGCGGCATCCGTTGCGTGGCCGCGCCGCAGAGGTTGCCGCTATCGGCGCCCGCCTTGATGAGGTCCGATCCGGGGTCGGCTCGGTCATTATCGTCGAGGGAAGGCCCGGGCTGGGGAAGACCCGGCTGCTGGAGGCATGCGCGTCAATGGCGGCCGAGCGTTCCTTCCGGGTGGGGCGCGCGACGGCGGAACCTTATCGCCGGGCGTCGGGGCTTGACGTGCTCTTGGATGCGCTCTTCAGCGGCGACGACCCGCTCCTTGCGCGCACCGCCCTGAGCGATCTGCACGCGTCTCCTGAGCAACGGTTCTGGTTGCTTCAGGACCTCCAGGAGCTGATCGAAAAGGCGGCACTGCGAGATCCTTTGCTCATTTGCCTTGACGACCTTCACTGGGCCGGCGAGGGCTGCGCCGAGGCGATGCGGCAGCTACCACAGCAACTTGCCTCCCTGCCCGTCGGCTGGGTGATGGCGTTCCGCCTCAACCAGGGCCCCCCCTTGCTGCAAAACGCCAAGGACCAGCTGGAAGACGAGGGGGCCGAGGTGATCAGGCTCGGCCCGCTCAGGCGTGAGGCCGTCATCGAGATCGCCACCGACGTCCTAGGCGCTGAGCCTGACAGTGAACTTTTGCGGGAAGCCAGTCAGGTTGGGGGAAACCCGTTCCTGCTTATCGAGTTCTTCCGCAGCCTGCAGGCCGAACGCATCGTGCGAGTCGAACACGGCCGGGCGAGGCTCCTCGAAGACCGCGTGCCAGGACGCATTAGTGACAGCATGCGCGTTCGGCTGCTGCGGATGTCCCCGGCCGCGAACCGCCTGGCGACGCTCGCGTCGGCGCTGGGCAGGCGGTTCTCCGTCCACGAGCTGGCCCAGCTGGCCCAGCTGCCGATCGCGGAGCTGCTTGGCCCGATCAAGGAACTTATCCAGGCTGACATCTTCATCGAGAGCGGCGACCGGCTGGCATTCGGACACGATTTGATCCGCGAGGCAGTGCGGGCGAGTTCCCCCGTGCCGGTTCGCCGGGCGCTCGACCGTCAAGCGGCTGACGTGCTCCTGGCCCAAGGCGCGCTTCCGGTCGAAGTGGCGCAGCAGCTCGCCGACTGCGCCGAGCCGGGCGACGAAGCCGCCATCGCCACCTTGCTCGAGGCGGCGGGCAATCTCGGTTCGAGTGACCCGGCCGGTTCCGCCGAGCTCGCCGGGCGAGCACTCGAACTGGCGCCTCAGCGACACGCACTCCGCGGTCCCCTGGTCGCGAGGCGCGCGGTTGCCTTGTTCGCTGCGGGCCTGTTCGAGGAGGCGACGCAATTCGCCGCTTCGGCTCTGCGGCAGGCATTGCCCGCCGAGGAAGAGGCTACGGTCCGTCTGGCGGTAGCCGGCATATTTGACCTGTCTTGTGATGTGCGGGCTGACCACGCCCGCGCAGCACTGGCCTTGCCCGGGCTCTCGGCCGACACCCGCGCCCTGCTCTGGACCTCCCTGTTCCACAACCTGGTGGTGGCCGGGCGAACTGATGAGGCAACCGGCCTACTCCCCAAGGCCCGCGATGCCGTGACCCGCAGTCGCCAGCGGGTCGGCTGGTTCACGCTGGAGCTGGCCCGGTCCGCCCTTCAGTACCAGATGTCGGACTTCAACGGGGGCCTTGAGATCCTCGCTGCCGCTCAGCGGCGCGGGCTCCCCGGCCGAGACGACGCCAGGGAACGGATGGCGGACAACTACCGGGCGTCGTTCCTCGCGGCGCTCGACCGCTTCGATGAGGCGTTTCACGTTGTGGATAACGGTGTCGTCGCGGCCCAGAGGGACCGGCAGAACTGGGCACTGCGGATGTTCGAGACCTGGAAAGGGCGGCAACTGCTGCAAAGCGGGCGGTTGGCGGAGGCGGCGGTGGCGCTCGAGGGCCTCTTCAGCCTAGAGGACGCCGACCGGATCGTCGGAAGGGAGGCTTCCTGCGTAGTCGCGCTAGGCAAACTGAAGATTCATAGCGGTGACGACGTCGGCGCCCGGGCGATCGCGGAGATCGCCAAGCTGATGCTGAGAGCCAGCGTACCGAGCGTCCAGCGCCACGGTGCCTGGTATCTGGCGCTGCATGCGATGTCTCAGGGCAAAGCTGACGAGGCCCGCGACTGGCTTTGCTCCTGCGGTCACGCCAATCGGCTGAAGCTGCTGCCCCTGTTCCCGTCCGAGATAGCGGACGATCCGCAACTGGTGCGGATCGCGGCCGCTGCGGGCGACGCAGAGCTCGCCGAGCACACCATCGAGCAGGCAGAGCGCCGCTGTGAACTCAACCCCGGCGTCGTCTCTTTCAAGGCAGCAGTCGCGCACGCCAGGGGGCTATGGCAAGGCTCGGCGCACGACCTGCAGACCGCGGCCTCGCTCTTCGCCACCGGGCCGCGCCCGCTGGCAACCGCGTCGGCACTCGAAGATCTCGGACGCTCGCAGGCCTCCGCAGGCGCGACCGTTGACGCAATCAGCTCACTCGATCGCGCCCTGGCGATCAACGTGCAGGCCGGCGCCAGCTGGGATGCGGCGCGGGTACGCGGTCGGCTCAGGCAGCTGGGCGTTTTGCGGCGGATTGCCATTCCGCAGCGCCCTGTCACCGGTTGGGAAGCTCTGACCAGCACGGAAGGGTCCGTCGCGCGCCTAGCCGCAGAAGGCAAAACGAACCGCGAAATTGCGGAGACGTTGTTCATATCGCCGCACACGGTGAATACCCATCTGCGCCACATTTTCGACAAGCTCGGCGTCAATTCCCGAATCCAGCTGACCAAAATGGCGGGGCGCCACGCACTCCCGCCTGACGAAAGACACGGCCCGATCGAGTGATGCCCCTTCGACGCGACGTCGACGCCATCGCCCGCTCCCTCACCACCATCGCGGAGCCGATCGTGCTCGGTTGGTACGGTCATGGTCATGACAGGAAGGGGCACACTGTGAGCGCGCTGCCGAGTGAACTGCGAGACCTGATCGAGTCCGGCCCCATGGCCCACCTGAGCACCATCAATCCCGACGGCAGCCCGCAGGTGACCGTCATCTGGGTCGGGCTGGACGGCGATGATCTCGTCAGTGGTCACCTGTCGTGGCACCTGAAGCTCCGCAATATTGAGCGGGATCCGCGCGTCGTGCTGTCCTTTGACGCGCCGCGGGTGGCCGGCGCCTTCATGAACGAGTACGCCGTGCTCCGGGCGCGCGCCGCCATCGAGCCGGGCGACGGCGCCTGGCGCCTGCTCAATCGCCTGACCAAGGTCTACGTAGCCCCTGAGGCCGACTTCCCGGCGCCCAAGGGTCCGGGCTGGATCGTGCGCTACTCGGTCGACCGCGTTGGCGGCGTCGGCCCCTGGCGGCCCGCCTCCGGGTGAGCTCTGCCCCGCGAGGGTACGCCGACCTCGCCTGACGGGGATGCGCTCTTTGAGGACACGGCCATTGAATTGGTCATGGACTGCCGCCCATCCGGTCCATCAGCGAACCCTTCGACAGTCCGTATCTGGCGCAGAAGTGATCGAGGACTTTGGGATCCACCAAGTCCACGTCGCCGGGCGGCTGAGGCGGCCGTTGGCGTGGCAGGCCGGGTCCAGTTGACCGCTCCGGTCAGCGCGCCGGGGTGCTGCGGCTGAGCACCGCCGCGACAAGCGAATTCGGCCGTGGGCCAGGCGACGGTCAGCGCCGGCGCCCGCAGATCGCCTCCGGCCATCGCCATCGCGCCTAGCCCGTACGCCTTGCGCAGCACGACCATGCAGACGGGCGTGTCGAGCCGGGCGCCGGCGACGAACATCGCCCCGAACCGGCGGACGGTCGCGGTGCGCTCGGCGGCCGGGCCGACCATGAAGCCCGGTGTGTCGCACAGCGAGACAAGCGGGAGCGAGCGAGCGCGGCAGAGCTCCAGGAACCGGCTCGCCTTGTCGGCCGCATCGCCGTCAATCGCCCCGCCGAGGTGCAGCGGGTTGTTCGCCATGATGCCGACCGCCCGCCCGCCGATCCGCGCGAACGCGGTCACGAGGCCGACCCCGAAGCCGGCCCTGACCTCGAGCAGGGAGCCCTCGTCGGCCAGTGTCTCGGCGATGGGCCGCACGTCATAGGCGCGGGTACGGCTCTCCGGTACCAGGGTGCGCAGCCGGCGCTGGTCAGCCGCGGCTGCCTCCGGCGCGCCGGCCGTGAACAGGGACACGTAGCGCCGGGCGGTCGCCACCGCGGTTTCGTCGTCGGGTACCAGGACGTCGACGACGCCGTTGGGAACCTGGACCGACATCGGTCCCACGTCCCCCGGCGCGACGACGCCGAGGCCGCCCCCCTCGATCATGGCCGGCCCGCCCATGCCCAGACTGCTGCCTTCGGTCGCGATGATGAGGTCGCAGACCGAGGCCAGCGCGGCGTTGCCCGCGAAGCAGTAGCCGGAGACGACGGCCACCGTCGGCACGGTCCCTGACAGCTGCGCGGCCAGGCGGAAGGTGGTGACGTCCAGGTGCGCGACCGACGCGGTGTCGGTGTCGCCCGGCCGCCCGCCGCCGCCCTCGGCCAACAGGACCAGCGGCAGCTTCTCGGCCAGCGCCAGCCGGTAGATCCGGTCGGCCTTCTGGTGGTTGCGAAGCCCCTGCGTGCCCGCCAGCACGGTGTAGTCGTAGCACAGGACGGCCACCGGCGCCCCGCCGACCGTGGCCGTGCCGGTGATCATGCCGTCGGCCGGCGTGCTGGCGATAAGGTCGGCCAGCGATCGCCGACGCCGCTGGGCGGCGATCGCCAGCGCGCCGTACTCCACGAAGCTGCCCGGGTCGACGAGGGCCGCGACCGTCTCGCGGGCGGTCAGCCGGCCGGCCGCGCGCCGCCTGCCGACGGCGGCTGGCCGGGCTTCATCGCGGCCGGTCCGGTGCCGGTCGAGCGTCTCCGCCAGGTCCGGCCGGATGTGGTCAGGGTCAGCCTCGGCGGCCTCGATGTCCGCGTCCGCCGGGTGATCGCCGGGGATGATGACGGCCAGCACGGCCCCCTCGTCGACCACCTCGCCCGGCTCGACCCGCCACGCGGCCAGCGTGCCGCTGAGCGGCGCCGGCACCACGTGCTCCATCTTCATCGCCTCGAGCACGGCCAACTCGGCCCCTTGCGCGACGATCTGTCCGGGCGCGGCCGACAGCGCCAGCACCGTGCCCGTCAGCGGCGCGAGGACCGACGTGCCGGAGGCGTCCATCACCGGTCATCCACTGGCGACAGCATGCCCATCTCGTCGATCCTCTCCAGCTCCCGCTGAGCCGGCTGGGTCAGGCTGCCTGCCAGCCGCCTTCGGCGCGGAATTCGACGTTCAGCGCGCCCAGGTCCGGCCGCCCGAAATCGTCCAGCGGGGCGAGCTCGTTCTGGCCGCTCGGGTCGTACAGCCGGCCGATGGCCAGTTCCCGGCCCTTCCCGTCGACCAGCCGGAAGAACCGGCCGGCGGTCAGGGCCTCGGCGACGTCCTCGGCGATCGCCTCGGCCGGCCCGGACTTGCCGACCGCGGACGGCTCGGCTCCGTCGTAGCCGGCCACCGCGTCCTCGATGATGACCCAGCAGTAGGGCGTGGTCAGCGAGGAGAACTCGGAGACGAGCGAATCGGGAACCACGTCGGTCTCAAGCTCGCTGTCCGGCGGCGGGAGCAGTCCCGCGCCGATGGGTTGCAGCCGGGTGTCTTCGGTGTTCACGCGCTGATCATCCATACCGGCTCACTATCCGGGTACGCCCAGGTTATGCCTCCTGCGCCGGAACCGGCTTGGGCTGCGGGCGCTCCCAGAACGTGGCCAGCTGCACCGCCGCGGCGGCCACGCCGATGCCGGCCGCCAGCCCGGCGCGCTGCAGCGGGGTCAGCTTGTCGTGCAGGCCGAGCAGGCGGTCGACGCTGAGGCTGCCCGGGCCGATCGCCGCCAGCGCGATCGCCGCCGCGCTCAGGTTCAGCACGTACTCGTAGCCCTCGGCGGTGATGAAGAACCCGTTCTCCAGGTGAACCGAGCGCGCCGCGACCGCCATCGTGCCGACCACCGCCGACGCCGCCAGCGGCGTCCCCGCCCCGGCGATCAGCGCGGCGCCGGCGCCGACCTCCACCACGGCGCTCGCGGTCGCCTGCAGCCGCGGTTGCTTGAAGCCGATCGAGCCGAACCAGCCCGCGGTCCCGTCCAGGGTCCGCCCGTGCCGGATCCCGTGCGCGAGCATCGTGCCGCCGACCGCAGCGCGCAGTACCAGGCTGGCCACATCCTTACCGCTCACTGGCGGTTCCTCCCTCATCTTCGCTATCGCGAATCGATAAAGCGCTCATCACTGGGTCTGATTATCGGCGGGCCCGATCGCGTGATCGCGCACCGCCCCCTGCCATGGGGCACTTTTGCGGCTCAGGAAAAGCAAAACCTGAGGTACGGAACGGTCGCGTGCTTCGCGTCGGCCGGCCACGGGGAACCACTGTCCGTTCCCTACGCTTGATCTTGAATTTCCCTTCCGGCCGCTCGGCGGCGGCCTCAGCCCGCCTCCCGCCGCCGGTCTCCCGGTCGCGGCGCTGCCCGGTGCTGTCGCCCGGCGGCGGCGAGGGCCGCGAAAAGGCGGGCGTCCGCGTGGTCTTCCTCGGGGTGCCACTGCACCGCGAGCGCGAACGAGGCGCGGTCGACCTCGACCGCCTCCACTGTCCCGTCGGCGGCGCGGGCGGTGATCGTGAGGCCGGCCGCGACGCGCGCGAGGGCCTGGTGGTGATGGCAGCGGACGTGCACCGCCGGGCCGAGCAGCGCCGCCGTGGCCAGCGCGATCTCCCACTCGTCGCGCAGCACCCGCGGCGCCGACGTGCGCTCGGCCGCCGTCTCACCATAGCGGGCGGGGTCGACGTCGGCGCCGCCGACGAGGACGAGCCCGTCGACCCGGTCGAGGACCTCATCCGCCCCGGCGCTCTGCGGCGGCAGCAGGACGGCGACGCCGCCGGCCCGTTCGGTGGCGGCGATGTACGACGCGTGCAGCAGGGCGAACTCCCGGTCCCACACCAGCATCCGCGCGGTCTCGGCATAGGTGGTGAGCCCGATAACCGGGCGGCGGTCGGCGGTCACCGCCTTACCGTACCGGGACCTAGATCCCGACCGCGGCGACGAGCCGATCGTGAGCGGGCTGAACAGGCGCGGGAACGACGGGGTGGTCACAACGGGTCTCCGGGGTGGTGCGCGTCATTGCGCGAATGGGAGGATATTCGAGCTTGCGGTGGCGATCGCTGCGAGGTCCGGGGCCGGCCGGCTATTCAGCAGGCCGCGATGCGGGTACCGATCCCCCAAGGGGTTACTACATGGCACAGGAAGCTCAGCACGCTCAGGCGGCGCAGGCAGCCGGGGCGGCCGGACCGGTCGAGGCCAGGGACGACTTCGGTCGCCGCTGGCTCATCCTCGGCGTCGTCTGCCTCGGGCAGCTGATGGTGGTGCTTGACGCGACCGTGGTGAACATCGCGCTGCCGGCCGCCCAGCATGACCTGGCGTTCAACAACGCGGACCGGCAGTGGGTGGTGACCGCCTACTCGCTCGCCTTCGGCGGGCTGCTGCTGCTGGGCGGCCGGCTGGCTGACCTGGTCGGGCGCAAGCGGATGCTGATCTTCGGCATGGTCGGTTTCGCCCTGGCCTCGGCCCTCGGCGGCGCCGCGCAGAACTTCGCGATGCTGCTGATCGCGCGCGCGGTCCAGGGGGCGTTCGGCGCGATGCTCGCCCCGGCCGCCCTGTCCACGCTGACCGTGACGTTCACCAACCCGGCCGAGCGGGGCAAGGCGTTCGGCATCTTCGGCGCGATCGCCGGGGCGGGCGGCGCCGTCGGGCTGCTGCTGGGCGGCGTGCTGACCGAGTACCTGTCCTGGCGCTGGTGCCTGTACGTCAACGTCATCTTCTCGGTGGTCGCGGTCGTGGCCGCGATCCGGCTGCTGACCCGCGATGTCCGCGATCCCAGCGTGCGCCTCGACCCGCCGGGGACGGTGCTGGTGGTGGCCGGCCTGGTCGCCTTCGTCTACGGGCTGTCGGAGGCGGACACCAAGGGGTGGGGCGCCCCGCTGACGATCGGGCTGCTGGTGGGTGGGGTGGTCCTGCTTGCCGTGTTCGCGGCGACGGAGCGGCGGGTGGCGCATCCGCTGCTGCCGCTGCGGATCATCCTCGACCGGTTCAGGGGCGGCGCCTACCTGTCCATCGGGCTGTCCGCCATCGGCCTGTTCGGTGTCTTCCTCTTCCTCACCTACTACCTGGAAGAGACCCTGCGCTACTCGCCGGTCGTCACCGGGGTGGCGTTCCTGCCGCTGATCGTCGCCCTGATCGTGTCATCGACCCTCTCCAGCCAACTGCTGATGCCACGGCTCGGCCCCCGCATCCTGATCCCGATCGGGTTGCTGCTGGCCGCGGGCGGCATGGTGATCCTGGCCTCGCAACTCACCTTGTCTACCAGCTACGCCGCCTGGATCCTGCCCGCGCTGGTCGTCATCGGCCTAGGGCTCGGCCTGGTGTTCGGCTGCGGGCTGAACACGGCGACCTACGGCGCCGCGCCGGCCGACGCGGGGGTCGCGTCCGCCTTGGTCAACACCTGCCAGCAGGTCGGCGGCTCGATCGGCACGGCGCTGCTCAACACCATCGCCGCCAGCGCGCTCACCAGCTACCTGGTGACGCACGGCCACAGCCCGTCGGCCTTGGCCGGAGCGGCGGTGCACAGCTACGTGGTCGCGTTCTGGGTGTCCTGCGCGATCTTCGCCGGCTCCGCCGTCGTGTGCGCGCTGGTGCTGAGGCCGGGCGTGCTCATCCAGGAGGACAACCGGTCGGTCGCCCCCGTCGTCGCCTGAGCGGCGGACTATAGAGAACGTCGAGCTGCCAGCGCATAATGCGGACTAGGACAAGGACAGCAAGGGAGACCAGGCCATGGCTTTCGATCCGAGGACCCGGCTGGTAACCGTGTCGGCCTCCTACGGCGCCGGCGGCGCCGTGGTCGCCCCGGCGCTGGCGGACCGGCTTGGCGTACCGTTCTTGCAGCGGGCGACGACCAGCGCCGGCGGCGTCGGGGCACCCGAGCCCTGCGTCGAGCCGCTGACGCCGGACGAGGAGAGCCTCACCCCGTCCCATTGGCTGCTCGCCTTCCTCACCTCGGCGATGCCGGCCGGGCCGACCCAGTCACCGCCGCCGTCTTCGCATCAGGACGAGCACCTCCGCCGGCACTGCGAAGAGGGCATCAGGCGGCTGGCCGACGCCGACGCGGGCGTGATCCTGGGCCGGGGCGCGGCGGTGGTCCTCGGCAAGGGCCGCGGCTTCCACGTGCGGCTCGACGGGCCCCCGGCCCTCCGGGTCGTGCAGGGCGCGGCGATCGAGGGCATCGGCGAGGCCGAGGCCCGCCGTCACCTGGCGGCGGCCGACCGGGCCCGCGACGCCTACGTGCGCCGCCTCTACCGGACCGATCCGACCGACACGCGCCACTACCACCTGGTCATCGACTCCACCGCGCTCCCGCTCGACACCGTCACCGACGTCATCCTGCGCGCGCTGTCTTCCTCGCCCGCCCCGCTCGCGGACGGGCCCAACGCGGCCGTGACCGCCCAGTAAGTCAGGGCTGCCGCCGGTCAGGTCACTCGAGGCCTCCAGCCCGGGGGGACCGCCCGCAGGGTGAAAGAGAATGTCGCGCCGCCAGCAGGGTGTGACCCCGGTGCGCAGCAGCGTGACTACCAGGTCACGGTTGGCCGGATGATCGTCCACGACAAGGACGGTAGCCATATGTCAGGGCCGGCTTGCCCGGCGACCGGCCGGCCGCGCAGCCGCCTCCGGCTCCGGCTCCGGCTCGAGGGTCGTTGCTGTCATGGGCTGCTCCGCTGGTGGCTCTGGGCACTCCGCCGGCGGGTCAGGAAGGGAGCAAGCCGGGCGACGAAGTCGGCCGGCTCGATCGGGATCGGGTAGAACGCGTCGAACCCGCTCTTTCTGGTCGTCGCCTCGGTGACCGTCCCGGTCGCGCTGATCGCGATCAACGGCGTGTCCGCCAGTTCCGGATGGGACCGCATCTGCCTGGCGGCGGTCAGGCCGTCCGTGACCGGCATGGCGATGTCCATCAGGACAAGATCCGGCGGGTTGGCCAGCGCGGCCCGCACGCCGGCGGCGCCGTCCGGCGCCAGGCAGACGGTATGCCCGTGCGAGCGCAGCAGGTAGGCGAGCAGGTCCCGGTTCTCTGCCTGGTCATCGACCACAAGGATCCGCGCCATCAGCTCACTACTCCCGGCCGGGCGGCTGGGCGGAGGCCGGCGGGCGCGAGGCGAGGTACCGCTCGAGTTCGCTGACGAAGGCTTCCGGGTCAATCGGCTTGGTCAGGTACCCGTCGAAGCCGCGCTGCAGGATCCGCTCCTGATCGCCGACCATGGCGTAGGCGGTCACCGCCACCAGCGGGATCCAGGCCAGATCGGGGTCGGACTTGAGGCGCGCGGCGGCCTCGTAGCCGTCCATCACCGGCATCTGCAGGTCCATCACGACCAGGTCCGGGCGGGCCAGGGCCGCGACGGCCAGGCCCTCCTCGCCGTCGCGGGCCACCAGGGCCTCATGCCCGAACGCGGTGAGCAGGTAGACCATGAGGTCGAGGTTCTCGTCCTGGTCCTCTACCACCAGCACTTTCGCCATGTCAGGCCGCCGGCAGGGAGAGGGTGAACGTGCTTCCGGCCCCAGGCGCGCTGTCCATCATGATCGCGCCGCCGAGGATCCCGGCCAGCTTCTGGCTGATGTACAGGCCGAGCCCGGTGCCCTCGAATTTCCTGTCCTTCGCCTCGCCGACCTGCTCGAAGGCGCGGAAGAGCCGGCCCTGATTCTCGGGGGTGATGCCCACGCCCGTGTCGGAGACGCTGAGGTGGACCGAGCGCCCGCCGTCGGCCAGGCTCAGCGCGAGGGTGATCCCGCCGCTCTCGGTGAACTTGATCGCGTTGTTGGCCAGGTTGATGAGAATCTGCGAGAGCGCGCGCCGGTCGGTATGGACGATGATCTCCTGGCCGAGGGCCTCAACCGAGAACTTCAGGCCCTTGCCCTCGACCAGGGGCCGGAGCGCGTCGGCCACTTCCTGGACGATCGCCTGGCAAACGACCGGCACCAGCTGGAGTTCCAGGTTCCCCGATTCGATCTTGGCCAGGTCGAGCAGGTCGTTGATGATCGAGAGCAGGTGCTTGCCCGACGACTGCACGGTGCCGAGTTGCCGCCGCTGCTCGTTGTTGAGCGGGCCGGGCAGGCCCATCAGGAGCGTGCCGGTGAACCCGAGGATGGCGTTGAGCGGGGTGCGCAGCTCATGGCTCATGCTGGCCAGGAACCGGTCCTTGGCGGTGTTCGCGTTCTCCAGCTCGAGGTTCTTCTCCTGCAGGGTCTGCTCGAAGCGCTTGCGCTCGGTCACGTCCCTGGCCGCCGCGAAGACGCCCTGCAGCTTGTGCTCCTGGTCGTAGAAGGCCGAGGCGTTGTAGGACACCACCGTCTCGTGGCCGTCGCGCCGGCAGGCGGTGAGCTCGTAGTTCTCTACCTTGCCCTCGTGCAGCACCAGGCGGATGCCGTCCTCGGCCAGCGCCGGGTCGGTGAAATAGCCCTTGAAGACCGACCCGATCAGCTCGTCCCGCTGG
>Ga0302314_10001669_pt1 | contig 41432 bp, 39 predicted proteins | sample III_Palsa_N2_3_FD_200533 | JGI IMG/M metagenome (GOLD analysis project Ga0302314, IMG submission 200533) | Peat permafrost microbial communities from Stordalen Mire near Abisko, Sweden - III_Palsa_N2_3 | ecosystem: Environmental > Terrestrial > Soil > Palsa > Peat permafrost | place: Sweden... | reverse complement strand
TGATGGTCGCCCTCGATCGCGGGGCTAAGGACGATCGAACGAATGTAGGTGTTATTCCAACCGCGTACCTTCGCGGCGCGTTGCTTCCTCGGACTGCTCCAGGGCTCTATGCCTTCCCCGTTGAACAAATTTGCGAGGTTCCAAGCGCTAATACCCTCTGCCGTGGCGTGGAAGATTCGTTCGAGGAGAGCGACTCGCTCGGGGATTGGTTCGATCTTCCCCGTCTCTTTGTTCAGCTTGAGCCAAGCAGGAAGCATCGACGTAAGCGGTGTGCCTTGTTCTCGCGCCTTCTTTCGCTTCGTGCCCCAAGAGCTATTGATGCGGTCGGACAGGTTCTTCGAGAAGATGTTGCTGGCGTGGCTCGACATGAGCATGTCCATCAGCGCGATCAGGTTATTTTCGCTGTCGAGATAGGCGAGGTCGATCCAGCGTTCCGGTGATCGTATCGCGATGCGGATGCCCTTGTCGCACACGTCCTCAATCCAACGCTGCACGACCCTTGGGGGCTGCCGCGACAGACGGTCCCACTTTTCCACAACGATCGTCGTGCCACGCTCGATCTCGCCTGACATGATTCGTTGCGTCAGCTTGCCGAGGTTGCCAATGCTTAGGTGGTCGCCTTTGTACGCCGAGCGCCCCATGTCAGCGATCTCATCGACGACCGTTAGATGGTGCTTTTTGCAGAAGTCCCGACAGTCCCCTAGCTGTCGATCGAGGCTATCGCCTTTTTCTTGGGTCGGCGTGGAAAAGCGCGCGTAAATTAAGGCAGGCGAGGTCATGCAAGGCTCCGTAAAACAGGACACCCTGCAAAACTGCTAATCTAAAACTGCTGCGTGCTGGCGCGGATGAAGGTGTGGACGGGCGGCAAGCATCTGTGGACGCGCACGGTCAGCTCGACGCTGTTCGGCCAGGGCGTCGACAGCCTGATCTTCTATCCGCTCGCCTTTTGGGATGCGCCGGGCTTCGCGCATTCGCTGGTGCTGACGATCATGGTCACCAACTGGGCGATGAAGGTCGGCTGGGAGGTGCTGCTGACGCCGCTCACCTATGCGGCGGTCGGCTTCCTCAAGCGCGCCGAGGGTGTCGACGTGTTCGACCGCTCAACCAATTTCTCGCCGTTCGGGCGGCGGGCGTAGCCGGGAAGGCCGTTCCCCGGCGCAGGCCGGGGTCCAGGCCCGGAGCCTGTGGCAGGGGCGACGATCGAGCAGCGAGTTGGGCCTGGGCCTGGGCACCGGCTTGCGCCGGGGGACAGGATATCAGGCGATCGCCTCGATCAGCCCCTCGAACAGCCGGCGTCCGTCGGCGCGGCCGTGTGCGCCCGCCTCGATCATCCGCTCGGGGTGCGGCATCAGGCCGAGTACGTTGCCCGCGTCGTTGACGATCCCGGCGATGTCGCGCGCCGAGCCGTTGACGGGGCCGGCGTAGCGGAAAGCGATGCGGCCCTCGCCCTCGAGTCGGTCGAGCGTCGCGTCGTCGGCGAAGTAATTGCCGTCGTGATGCGCGACGGGGATGCGGATCGCCTCGGCATCGTCATAGCGCGCGGTGAACATCGTCTGGCTGTTGGCGACGGTGAGGTCGACGTCGCGGCAGACGAAGTTGAGCCCTGCATTGCGCATCAGCGCGCCGGGCAGCAGCCCCGTCTCGGTGAGAACCTGGAAGCCATTGCACACGCCGAGCACCGCGACGCCGCGGGCGGCGGCATCGGAGACCGCGCGCATCACCGGCGAGCGGGCCGCCATCGCGCCCGAGCGCAGATAGTCGCCATAAGAGAAGCCGCCTGGCACGCCGATGATGTCGATGCCCTCGGGCAGGATCGTCTCGCCGTGCCAGACCATCACGGGCGCGGTGCCCGTCGTCTCGCGCAGCGCGACGGCAAGGTCGCGGTCGCAGTTGGAACCCGGGAAGACGATGACGGCGCTCTTCATAGGAGCCTCCTCAGGCCTGTTCGATCCGATAATTCTCGATGACGGTATTGGCGAGCAGCTTGCGGCACATCTCGTCGATCTGCTGCGGGTCGGTGTCGTCGGCGAGGTCGAGCTCGACGATCTTGCCGATGCGGACATCGTTGACGCCACCGAAGCCGAGACCGGTCAGTGCGTGATGGACGGCCTTGCCCTGCGGATCGAGCACGCCGGACTTGAGGGTGACGATGACGCGGGTCTTCATGAAATCGCTCCGGGCGGTGACGCGGTCCCTTTGGCCGATGCGGCGCCGCGGGGCAAGCGCCGAGGACGCGGCGCGGCGAGCCGGCCGCCGCTTAGCAGCCCCGCGGTCGGCCGCGAGATCGCCTCCAGCGCGCGCCCGACCAGGATCGTGCCACCGAGCGCGAGCAGCGGCTGGAGCAGCAGATAGGGCGGGTAGAGCGGCATCCCCATCTTGCCGATGGCGTGCCCGATCGGCGGACCGAGCAGCCAGATCAGCACGAGGTGGCAGCAGAACAGCAGGAACGCATAGCGCTCCATACCCATGATCGCGCGACCGGACCGATGCGGCACCAGCGCCAGCGATATCCGCCACAGCGCGAGCGCGGCAGCGAAGCGGATCGGCAGGTCGATCGCATCGGCGGCGGCGACATGCGTCTTGAGCCACGTATCGTAGAAGCTCGACGCCGCGATCTTGGCGGGCGCGATCAGCAGATAGGGGAGCAGGCACGCCCACAATGGCCAGCCCGCGATCCGCTCGGCGGTGTCGGTGCGACGCGCGAGCATCCCCGACAGGAAGAACAGCAGGATCGGCGGACGCAGCAGCAGCGGAAAGACGATCCCGCTCGCCGACCACAGCAGCGCGAACCCCCATGCAACCCACAGCCAGCGGTCGCCCAACCGCGCAAACAGCGGCGCGGCACACATGCAGAGGAACAGATCGCGCAAAAAGCTGATCTGGACGTTGATCGGATTGGGCTGCGTCACGCAGCCGATCCAGTCGAGCGCCTCCCATATGCTGGTTGGGACGGGGGCCGCGAGCGTGCCCCAATGCGCGAAGCCGCTGACGAGGATCAGCGCGATGACGTTCCACAGCAGCATCGGCGCGAGAATGGTGCGCGCCTTGACGCGCACGAAGCCGGCATAGCTTCGCTTGCGCGCCGACGGTCCCGACAGCCAGCCCGAGATCGCGCCGAGCAGCGGCACCGCGCTGCGCCCGACGAGCTCGATCAGCACCCAGCGCAGGATGCCCTGATGCGTCGAGTCGAGCTTGGCGAGCTGGTCTCCGTCGAGCCCGGTCCAGGCGTGGACATAGACGATGCCGAGAATGCACAGGACGCGCGCGATGCCGATCGCCTCGCGGGTGGGCGGCTCGAATGCGGGGCGGGATATGGTGGCCATTCCGCGAAGCAACGCCCGACGTCCGAGAGGGGTGCATGAAGGAAGCGTAAGGTGTTCGCCGACGCGAGCTTCCTCTTCGTCATCCCGACCTTCGCCGGGATGGCGAACTAGCCTATTTCCCGCGCTTCTTGCGGTGGCTTTCCATGTCGAGCACCGAAGTCTCGACACCTTCGGGCAGCAGCCCAAGCCGGCGCGCGACCTCCTGATACGCCTCGACCTCGCCGCCGAGATCCTGGCGGAACCGATCCTTGTCGAGCTTCTCGTTGGTCGCCATATCCCAGAGTCGGCAACCGTCGGGGCTGATCTCGTCGGCGAGAATCACGCGGGCAAAGTCGTTTTCCCACAGGCGGCCGAACTCGAGCTTGAAGTCGACCAGCCGGATGTTGATCCCGGCGAACAGCCCGGTGAGGAAGTCGTTCACGCGGATCGCCATGTCGGAGATGTCGTGCATCTCCTCCTGGCTCGCCCAGCCGAAGCAGGCGATATGCTCGTCGGTGACCATCGGATCGCCGAGCGCGTCGTCCTTGTAATAATATTCGATGATCGTGCGGGGCAGCTGCGTGCCCTCCTCGATGCCGAGGCGCTTGGCGAGCGAGCCGGCGACGACGTTGCGCACGACCACTTCGATCGGGATGATCTCGACCTGGCGGATCAGCTGCTCGCGCATGTTGAGCCGACGGATGAAGTGTGTGGGCACGCCGATGTTGCCGAGCATCGTGAAGATATGCTCGGAAATCCGGTTGTTGAGCACGCCCTTGCCGCTGATCGTGCCCTTTTTCTGAGCGTTGAACGCGGTCGCGTCGTCCTTGAAATACTGGATCAGCGTGCCGGGTTCGGGACCCTCGTAGAGAATCTTGGCCTTGCCTTCGTAGATCTGGCGGCGACGTGCCATCGATTGCGGGCTCCTCGAACTCGGGCCTGAAAGAGTATGGCCTGAAAGACTATGGCTTGAAACACTATGGGCTGAAACACGGACGCCCCGCACCGGCATCCCGGAAGGGCGCACGGGCGGGGCATTGGACGCGGGGCTATAAGCCAAAGCGGGGGGGCGTGCAATCGCGCGGGACGCAGCTTTTTGGGCGCTTGGTGCAATTGCCATGCGCGCGACCGCACGCGATAGCGCGGGGATGTTCACGCGCGCCAAAGAGCTTTTCGATCCTTTCCTCGCGATGCTGATCGCCACCGTGCTGGCCGCCACGATCCTGCCTGCGCGGGGGTGGGGCGTGCCGCTGTTCGGCTGGCTCGCCGAGCTCGCGATCCTGCTGCTGTTCTTCCTCCACGGCGCCAAGCTCAGCCGTGCGGCGATCGCTGCGGGTGCGGCCAAGTGGCGGCTGCATCTCGCGGTGCTGGCGACGAGCTTCCTGCTCTATCCGCTGCTCGGCCTCGGCGCGCAGGCGATCGCCTGGCGGGTGGCGCCGGCGATGGCGGGGGGGTTGCTCTATCTGTCGCTGCTGCCTTCGACCGTGCAATCGTCGATCGCCTTCACCTCGATCGCGGGCGGCGACGTCCCCGCGGCGATCGGATCGGCGTCGCTGTCCAACCTGCTCGGTATCCTGCTCACCCCGATCCTCGCGCATGTGCTGATGGGCGCGGGCGGGCAGAGCGCGTCAGCGGCGCTCGATTCGATCCTCAAAGTGGCGGGGCAGCTGCTGGTGCCGTTCATCGCGGGACATCTGGCGCGACCGTTGATCGGCGGCTTCGTCGATCGTCACAAGACCCTGGTGTTCCGTGTCGACCGCGGGTCGATCCTGCTGCTCGTCTACACCGCCTTCTCCGCCGCGGTCGTGGGGGGCATCTGGCATCGCACGGATGTCGGCGACCTCGTGGTCGCGCTCCTGCTGGGCGGCCTGATGCTGGCGATCGTGCTCGCGGTCACGCTGCTCGCGGCGCGGCGTTTCGGCTGGAGCCGACAGGACGAGATCGTGCTGCGCTTCTGCGGATCGAAGAAGAGCCTCGTCTCGGGCGTACCGCTCGCCGCGGCGATCTTCCCGGCGGCGCAGGTCGGCATGTTGCTGCTGCCGGTGATGATCTTCCACCAGATGCAGCTGATGGTCTGCTCGGTTCTCGCGCGCAAATATGCCGGTGAGGCGTCGCGGCTGGATACCGCCTCTGGACATGCCGTGCCGGTTGCTGCGAAGCGCTAGGCGGACGGGCACGATCGGCGTTGGCCCTTGCGTATCGAAGGGGCGACTATGATCGAACGACGCGGAGTGCTGCTCGGCGGCGCGATGCTGGCGGGAATGCCGGCCATCCTGCGCGCCGCTGTGCCGGTGCCCGGCGACAGGCTCGGCTTCGATATCATGCGCAAGGGTGCCAAGCTCGGCACGCATGAACTGAGCTTCGAGCGCAGCGGCGACGCGCTGACGGTGCATGTCGTCGCCGACCTGGTGGTCAAGATCGGCTTCATCACGCTCTACCGCTACAGCCACCACGCCACCGAACGCTGGATCGGCGACCAACTCGTTGCGCTGCAGACCAACACCAGCGACAATGGCACGCCCAACCAAGTGACGGGTCGGCGCGACGCGAGCGGCCTCGTCGTCGAGGGCACCAAGGCGCCGCGCTATACGGCGCCCGCCAATGCGCTGCTCGCGACGCACTGGAATCGGCGCGAACTCGACGGGCCGCTGATCAATGCGCAGGATGGCCGGCTGATGCACCCCAAGATCGCGGCCGTCGGCAACGACATGATCCCGACGGCGACGGGCACGCAGATCCGCGCCAGCCACTATGCGCTGACCGGCGATGTCCAGCTCGACATGTGGTACGATGCCAAGCCGAGCTGGGCGGGCCTTGGCATGAAGGCGATGGACGGCTCGATGATCCGCTACGAGCGACAGGGGGGATAGCATGGCAAGCGTCTATGATTTTACCGCCGAGACGATCGCGGGTGCGGCCAGACCGCTGTCCGATTATCGCGGGCAGGCGATGCTGATCGTCAACACCGCGAGCAAATGCGGCTTCACCCCGCAATATGAGGGGCTCGAGGCGCTGCACGAGATGTACGCCGGACGCGGCCTAGCCGTGCTGGGTTTCCCCTGTAATCAGTTCGGCGCGCAGGAGCCCGGTGACGCTGCCGAGATCGCGACTTTCTGCTCGCTGACCTACGATGTCGGCTTTCCGATGTTCGCCAAGATCGAGGTCAATGGCGAGAACACCCACCCGCTCTATCGTTATCTCAAGCACGAGGCGAAGGGCGTGCTGGGCACCGAGCGGATCAAGTGGAACTTCACCAAGTTTCTCGTCGATCGCACGGGCAAGGTCGTCGCCCGCTTCGCGCCGACCGCCAAGCCAGAGAGCCTCCGGCCGGCGATCGAGAAGCTGCTTTAGCGCATTAGCCCGGGTGCGCGGCGCGCCAGGCCTTCACCGCCGCCATCGTCTTGTCGACATGACCGGCAGGATCGAAGGCGCTATATTCGAAGATGATCCGGCCGTTGGGCGCGATCACGAACGAGGTGCGGTTGGAGCGCGACAGGATCGGCAGCTTGACCTGATAGGCCGAGATCAGCTTGCCGTCGGCGGCGGCGACCGAACCGGTTGCGACATTCGGTCACCGAGAAGCGGTTGAGCGTGTCGATCGAATCGCCCGAGACACCGATTACCGTCGCCCCCAGCCTGGCGAACGCATCGGTCGCTGCGGCGAAGTCGTGCGCCTCGAACGTGCAGCCGCTGGTGAAGGCGGCGGGGTAGAAATAGAGCACGACGGGGCCCTTCTTGAGCGCGTCGGCCAGATGGAAGGCGAAGGGCTTGCCGGCGAGGCTCGCCTGCGTCGAGAAATCGGGAGCGGTCGTGCCGACCGGGAGTGCGGCGATGCTCGGTGCGGCCATACAGAGCGCGAGTGCCGCGGCGGCGGCGCGGATGGTGATCCTGTTCATGCGTAATCCTCCCGGTGGTGTGTACGCGATACGCCGGAGAGCGTTCGAAGTTACAGCGACGCCTAGACCGTGGTGACCTTGCCGGTGAGGATGACGGGGCCGGTGGGCGCGCCGGTCGGCGAACCGCCGATGGGTTCGACCGAGATCGCCAGCGTCGCGCCGACGGCCAGCGCTGGCGCGGCGGTGGCAGGCGCGCGCGTCCAGCCTGGCGCGCCGGCGGCGATCACGCCGAGCGAGCGCGGCGACTGGCCGGCGGGGATCACCCAGAGCTCCGCGGAATGGCCGGCGACATCGATGCCGATCGGGGCAGAGGTCAGGCGACCGCTCGCGGGATCGTAACTGACCGTGACGATACCCTTGTCCGATGCGCCGGTCAGCACCGCGACCAGCGGTGCTGCGGGTTGTACCTGCGCAACCATCGGTGCGGGCAATGGACTACGCTGCAGGCCGACCACCGCGAGCACGACCGCGGCGGCGACCGCGGCGAAGGTGCTCGCCTGCCACCAGCGGACCGACGAACGGTTGGCTGTAACAGGCTTGGTATCGTTGGCGGGCAGCCGTGCCTCGATGCCCTGCCAGATCGACGGACGCGGCGCCTCGTCGCGACCGGTCGCCATCGTCGCCGCATAGCTCTGCCAGCGGCGATGGGCCGCGGCGAACCGCGCGTCATTCTCCAGCCGCGCCTCGGCGGCCGATCGATCGGCGATGTCGAGCAGCCCGAAGGCGAGTTCGGCGGCGAGCAGTTCGTCCTCGTCGCGCAAGGGGTCGTCGATGCTCATGCGAGGCAATCCCTGAGCTTCACCAGCGCGCGGCGGATGCGGCTCTTGATCGTGCCAAGCGGGGTCGCGGCGCGGGTCGCGAGTTCGGCATAGGTCGATCCCTCGAAGAAGGCGGTGCGGATCAGCACGGCATCGCCCTTCTCGAGCGTCCCGACGCAATAGGCCAGCCGTGCCTGGTCTTCGCTCGTCTCCATCACTGTCGACGCCAACGGGCGTTCGTCGGCGACCATGTCGGCAAGGTCGATCGTCGTAGTGATGACCTTACGGCCCGCGCGTAGCCGATCGACCGCGCGATTGCGCGTCAGCGTGATCAGCCACGTCATCGCGGATCCACGCGCGGCATCGAACGAAGCGGCGCGGCGCCAGACCGAGAGATACGCCTCCTGCAACACTTCCTCCGCCTCCTGCCGCACGGGCAAGATACGGAGGCAGACGCCGAATAGTTTCGCCGAGGTCCGCCGATAGACCTCCTCGAATGCCGCGCGATCACCCGTCGCGACGCGGCGCAACGTCTCGGCGAGAAATTGGCTGTCGCGGCCAGCGATGGACGGGATCGAGGAGGACGGGGTCGGTTGGTTTTGCAAGGTCTCGCACCAGATTCGAATCGACAGGCCAGGTGTCGGAGGGCGAAGCAAGCGTTACGCGCGACGTCTGGCATCGCGTCGGGGGAACCCGCGGTGGCGCCGACGGTTCCCCCGTGACCATGGCAGCACCAACCGTCGTCGAAATTCCGCATCAACTTGGCCGCGCGGAGGTCCGTCGCCGGATGTCGTCGCGCGTCGGCGATCTCGCCAAGCGCATCCCCGGCGGCATGGCAGAGGTCAGCTCGTCCTGGGCGAGCGAGGATCGTATGCTGCTCGATGTGGTCGCGATGGGGCAGAAGGTCGCCGCCACGGTCGATGTCGAGGATAGGCTGGTTCGCGTCAGCGTCGTGCTGCCGCTGATGCTGTCGTTCATGGCGGGGCCGATCGCAGCCATCGTGCGCAAGAGCGGCGAGGACATGCTACTCGAGGACGGCTCGCGGAAGTAGGCGCGTCTAGAAGTTCTCGCGGTCGATCCGGGCGGCGGCGCGCGCATAATCTTCGGCGGCGCGGCGCAGGGCGGCATCCTTGAACGCCTTGGCCGGATCGGGCGCGTCGCCGAGCGCATGCAGCAAGGTCCACAGCGCGAAGCGACGGCCGAGCTCGGTTTCGGTGCCGAACGCGATGCGGACGCGATCGGTGCCTGTCTCGATCGCAGCGGGATCGAGATCGTCGAGGTCGGTCGTGCCGAAGAAATGGGTGAGCAGCGCGTCGAAATCCATGGTGCGATCGATGCCGCGCCAGGCGCGTCCGCGCAACCCCGTCCGCTACCAGCGCGCCATCGGCGCCAGCAGCCAGCGCGCTGCCAGGACGACCAGCGAGCAGCCAGCCAGATACCAGATCGCGACATAGAGCGGATCGTCGTGCGGGCAGGCGAAGGTGAACACGAACGCGCCCCACGCCGCGGCCGCGATGCCGGCGGCAAGCGCGGTGCCGGTGCGATCGGTCGGCGCGCTCCGCCGGATCAGCACGGCGAGGCCCGCGAACATCGGCACCGACAGTAGCGCCATCACGGTCATGCAGTGAAGTCCATCGCGCCATTGCATCCGCGCCGCGAGCGAGGCGCCGCTCCGATGCGTCGCATCGAGCAGCCAGCCGATCGCCAGCGCCGCGCCGACCGCCACCGTCGCGTGACGCAGGCCGGGGCGCGGCGAGAGCGTCGGATCGAACGAGCGCAATGCGGTGACGAGCCCGATCGCCGCCAGCACCGCCATCGTGCCGAGCTTCCACCAGAAGAATGGCTGCATCATCACGGTCGCCAGATCGCGCCGCGCGCCGCCGAGCATCAGCAACAGCGCAAGCTCGACAGTACCGATCGCGCCGAGCAGCAACGCGTCGCGCGACAGCCGGCGCGGTCGCACGGGAGTCAGCCCCGCCGCGAGCGTCTCGATCAGCCGCTCACTCGTCATCGCTGCGCCCCCGCACGATCGCGGCGAGCTTGGCGAGCCCGCGATGGATGTTGACCTTGACCAGCGATCCCGATTGCCCGGTCGCTGCCGACGCCTCCTCGATGCTGTAGCCCTCGAGCTTGACCAGACGGATCGCATCGGCCTGCGCGGGCTTGAGCGTGCCCATCAGCTCGCGCAGCACGGTGGCGCTCACCACCGACTCCTCATGATCGCCTGTCGCGATATCGTCGGGCAGCGCATCGGTGCGCTCGCGTGCCATCGCGCGCAGGCGGTCGATCCATTTGTGGCGCGCGACCGCTGCCAGCCATGGCCGGAACGGGCGCGCGGGATCGTAGGTGTGGCGCTTCTGGTGGATCGCGATCAGCGCGTCCTGCACCGCATCGTCGACCAATGCAGGCGGCAGGCGGCGCGCGTAATAGCGCGTCAGCCATTGCCGCAGCTCGCCGAGCAGCCGGCGATAGGCGCCACCATGCCCGCCTTGCGCGGCGGCCATCAACTCACTCCATTCGTCGCGCACGCCGTCCATCGCTGCGATCCTGCCAGAGCCGAGCGTGCGCGCGAAGGGGGGATGGATGGCTCGCAGGGGCATGATGCGGAGTTCGATGGCCGGGCACATCGGGTTACGGCAGTCGATCGCGGCCCAGTCGTCACGCGCGCGACGCGGCGCGAAGACCCAAATCGCTCTCGACCGGTTGGCGGATCGGCATCGGCTCGCCTATGTGCATGGCTTACACCCGCTTCCCGAAAGGGCCGTCGCTCCCGTGACTCATCTCGCCATTCTCTACGAACATCCGCTATGGTTCGCGCCGACCTTCGCCGCGCTCGATCGGCGCGGGATCGAGTATCGCGCGATCCATGCCGACGGGCATGGCTATGATCCGGGCGACATGCGTGCCCCCGCCCCGGTCGTGTTCAACCGCATCGCGATGTCGAGTTTTCTCCGCCAGCCCGATCATCCGATCTTTTACGCGCAAGGCTTGATGGCGCATTGGCAGGCCGCGGGGGCCCGCGTGCTCAACGGCGCCGACGTGCTCGCGATCGACGCCTCGAAGGCGCGGCAATTGTCGCTGATCGCGGGGCTGGGCCTCGCGATTCCCGAGACGCGTATCGTCCACCGTGCCGCCGACATCGCAGGCGTCGCGAAGGACCTGCGCTTCCCGCTGGTGGTCAAGGCCAATATCGGCGGATCGGGTGCCGGGATCATCCGCTACGACAGTCTCGACCAACTGACCGAAATGGCTGCCGAGAACATGGTGCCCGACAGCATCGACAAGGTCTGGCTGGTCCAGGAATATGTGCCGGCACGCGGCGGCAGGATCACGCGGATCGAGACGCTGGCGGGCCGCTATCTCTATGCGATCGACGTCGATGGCGGCGGTGGCTTCGATCTCTGCCCCGCCGACGCCTGCCTCGCCGAGCCGGGCAAGGGGGCGGTGAGCATCGTTCGCGCCGAGCCTTCGTCCGAACTGATCGAGGCGGCGGAGCGGATTGCGCAGGCCGCCGGGCTCGACGTCGGCGGGATCGAGGTGATGATCGACGATCGCGACGGCACGCCGCGCTTCTACGACATCAACGCGCTCTCCAACTTCGTCGCGAACCCGCTCGACGTGCTGGGCTGGGACCCGCACGAAAAGCTGGTCGACTGGCTTGAGCAGGTGATGGCGGCGGGCAGGGAGGCGGTGGCGGCATGAGGTACGGCTATTGGATGCCCGTGTTCGGCGGCTGGCTGCGCAACGTCGCCGACGAGCGGATGGAGGCGAGCTGGGACTATGTCCGCGATCTCGCGGTGCGCGCCGAGCAGATCGGCTATGATCTCACGCTGATCGCCGAGCTCAACCTCAACGACATCAAGGGGATCGACGCGCCTGCACTGGACGCCTGGTCGACCGCTGCGGCGATCGCTGCGGTCACGAAGACGCAGGAGCTGATGGTCGCCGTCCGCCCCAATTTCCACCAGCCCGCGATGTTCGCCAAGGCGGCGGCGAACATCGATCGTATCTCGGGCGGCCGGCTGTCGCTCAACGTCGTCTCGTCCTGGTGGGCGGACGAGGCGAAGCAGTACGGCCTCCAGTTCGACCAGCATGACGATCGCTATGCGCGCACCGCCGAGTGGCTCGACGTGGTCAAGGGATTGTGGCGCGAGGAGCGGCTAGATTTCGAGGGCAAGTTCTACCGCACCGAGGGTGCGATCTGCTCGCCCAAGCCGCTGAAGTCCCCGATCCTCTACGCGGGCGGCGAGAGCGAAACCGCCAAGACGATGATCGCCAGCCAGTGCGACGCCTATGTCATGCACGGCGACCCCGTCGAGGCGATCGCGCCCAAGATCGCCGACATGCGCGCACGTCGTGCCGCGGTGGGCGGCTCGGCGATGACGTTCGGCATGGCAGCCTATGCGATCGTGCGCGACAGCGAGGCGGAGGCGAAGCGCGAGCTGGCGCGCATCCTCGAGGTCAAGGAGCTGCCCTCGGGTTACGCCAATTTCGACCAATGGCTGTCGGGCACGCAGCTTGAGCGCGAGCTCAAGCTGCAGGAATATTCGGTCTCCAACCGCGGCCTGCGCCCCAATCTGGTCGGCACGCCCGAGCAGCTGCGCCAGCGTATCGCCGATTACGCAGGGGCCGGGCTCGACTTGCTGCTGTTGCAGATGAGCCCGCAAGCCGAGGAAATGGAGCGGTTTGCAGCGCAGGTGATCGGCCATGCCGACGCGCGGATACCCGTTGCCGCATAGCGTTCGCCGGATGATGTCTGGCGGCCCCTCAACAGTTTCGAAGTGAAACGTCCAGCGAGCAAGTCATGCGCAAAGATTTACTTCGCCGGATTTCATGATAGTCTTCGATCTGCCATCGTCAGAATGGCGAACGAGGAGACGTCCGGTGGAGTATCTCGGCCAAGCGGTGTGTGATGTCGAGTTCCGGTTGCTCTGTGCGATGAGCGGCGCCTCGCTGCTGATTTCGGCTTCGGTGATTGCGCTGCTGACGCGCTGAGCCGGCGACGGCGATCAGTAGCCGGTGCGCACTTCGGCGCGGCGAGGCTTGCCCACGGCGAGGCGGCCGCCGCCCGCCTCCTTGGCGTGGTACAGCGCGACGTCGGCATCTGCCAGGATGTGCGCGGCATCGCGATCGCCGATCGGACCGAAGGCGATTCCTACGCTTGCGCGTGCGACGATCGGCGTCACGGCATCGCCCGCGATCGGACGTTCGAGCTGCTCGACGATACGGCGGGCGACGAACGAGGCGGCGGCGCGGTCGACCTCGGTCATCACCACGACGAACTCGTCGCCGCCCAGTCGACAGGCGAAATAGGGATGCACGGCGGCTTCCAGTCGCCGCGCGACTGCGATCAGAACGCGGTCGCCTGCCGCATGTCCGAAGCGATCGTTGATCGCCTTGAATTCGTCGAGATCGATGAACAGCGACGCCACCTCCGCGCCGGGCCTGGCGGTGGTGCGCAACCGGTCGAATTCGGCGATAAGCCCGGCGCGGTTGGGCAGGCCGGTCAGCGTATCGGTGACCGCGAGCATCCGGTTGTGCCGTTCGGCGCGGAGCAAGGCGATCAACCCCGTGCGGTTCTGGAGCGTCAGCGCGGCGACGCTGACGACGACGATCGCGAACTGGAAAGCGCCGGCCTGCAATGCACCATTGCCAGCGGTCGCCAGCGCGAAGCAGTAAGGCCCGATAAAGAGCACGATCGCGATGAGCGCCAATCGCGGCAGCGCCGCCCAGCGCGCCGCCAGCCCGGCGACCAGGCCCATCATCGATGCGGTGGCCACCGTCGTCAGCGGCTTCTGTTCGCTCAGCACGCTCGCTGCGCAGCCCAGGCTGAACAGCAGCAACACCAAGAAGGCGAGGCAGACGACGATCCGCGCGACATGATCGGGCAGCGATCCACCACGGCGCTCGAGGCGGATCGTCGGCACGATCCGCACGACGAGCAACACCGTGTCGAGCGCGAACCACGCCGCCGCCCAGGGCGCACCGGTATCACCATCGCGGTGCCACTCATTGTGAGGATGCCGATGCTCGTCAGGATCAATGGGATCGGGCGGAGCATGACTGTCGCGATGATCTCGCTGCGGAAAGCGGTGGCTTCTTCAGCAGGCAGCGCGGTGAACCAGTCGAACAGTCGGCACAGCAGCGAATCGATGCGATCGCGCAGCCGTCGCCGAATGTTCGTTTGCTGCCGCATCATCCCCCCAATTGTTAGCGGGCAGATAACGCGATTTAGGTTACCAAATCCCCTCTGCAGCCGAGCCGGTGAACGACGGACTGGCAAGCCTCGTGCAGCGCCGATAAGGGGAGCCGACGGATCAGGGAGTATCATGATGGCCGCGGACACCGAGTTGCAGTTTTCGATCGAGCCCAGCGCTACAGTGATCGCGGCGGCCGAGCGCGCGGTGCTGCTCGAGGATCCCGGCTTCGGTCGCGTCTTCACCGATCACATGGTGACGGTGCGCTGGCGCGAGGGGCAGGGCTGGCACGACGCCAAGGTCGAGGCGCGGCGCCCGTTCCTCATCGATCCCGCCTGCGCGGTGCTGCATTATGCGCAGGAAATCTTCGAAGGCATGAAGGCCTATCGCGGCGACGACGGCGGTATCTCGCTGTTCCGCCCCGAACAGAATGCGCGCCGCTTCAACGAATCCGCGCGGCGCATGGCGATGCCTGAAGTGCCCGAAAACCTGTTCCTCGACGCGATCGAGGCGGTGATCAAGATCGACGAGGCGTGGATCCCGGGCGGCGAGGGCAGCCTCTACATCCGCCCCTTCATGTTCGCGAGCGAGACCTTCCTCGGCGTGCGGCCCTCCGCCGAGTTCATCTTCTGCGTGATCTGCTGCCCCGTCGGCGCCTATTTCAAGGGCGGCAAGAAGGCGGTCAGCGTCTGGGTGTCCGACGATTTCACGCGCGCTGCGCCGGGCGGGACGGGAGCGGCGAAGTGCGGTGGCAATTATGCCGCGAGCCTGATCGCGCAGGCGCAGGCGATCGAGCATGGCTGCGATCAGGTCGTGTTCCTCGACACCGCCGAGAAGCGCTGGGTCGACGAGCTCGGCGGGATGAACATCTTCTTCCTGTTCGACGACGGATCGCTCGTCACCCCGCCGCTCACCGGCACGATCCTGCCCGGCATCACGCGCGCCTCGGTGATCGCGCTCGCCCGCGACAAGGGCATCGAAGTGCGCGAAGAACCCTATGCGATCGACCAGTGGCGCGCGGATGCGGCCTCGGGGAAGCTCCGCGAGGTGTTTGCCTGCGGCACCGCCGCGGTGGTGACGCCGATCGGCACGGTGAAGAGCAGCGACGGCGACTTCACCATCGGCAATGGCGAGGGCGGCGAGACCACCGATCTGCTGCGCGACGCGCTGGTCGGCATCCAGCGCGGGCGGATCGCGGGGCCCGAGGGCTGGGTGCGCAAGCTCGGGTGAGCGGTGCGGGGGGAGTGCCCGGAGCCTCCCCAATCCGTTCGCACTGAGCGAAGTCGAAGTGCCTGTTATCGGGCGCAGGCGCCTGCGGCCCATCCTTCGACTTCGCTCAGGACGAACGGGGAGTGGGCGGGCGCTCCCCCCAGCGAGGGAAGCTCAGCGCAGCCCCTTGATCTCGCCGGTCAGGTCGGCGACCACGCCCGCCTCGAAGCTCGCGACCGGATAGGCGCAATAGTCTGCGGCATAATAGGCGCTGGGCCGATGATTGCCCGAGGCGCCAAGCCCCCCGAACGGCATCACGCCCGCCGCGCCCGTGGTCGGCCGGTTCCAGTTGAGCACGCCGGCGCGTGCGCGGTCCGCGTAACGCCTCCACAAAGCCTCGTCGGCGGAAACGAGCCCGCCCGACAGTCCGAACGCGGTATGGTTAGCGGTGTCGATCGCGGCATCGAAGTCATCGACCCGGATCACCTGCAACACCGGCGCGAAAATCTCGGCATCGGGCACGTTGAGCCCGGTGACGTCGAGCATCGCGGGCGTCACGAACGCGTCCGAACGACCTGCGATGCGCTCGAACGGCAGGATCACCTCGGCGCCCCCCGCCACGAGCGCTGCGACAGCCGCGTGCGCCCTGATCGCGGCACCCGCCGAGATCAGCGGGCCGATCATCGGTTCGGGCTGCGCGTCCCACTGGCCGATTCCGATCCGGCGGGCGAGTGCCGCGGTGGCCTCGACGATCGCGTCGCCGACGGCGCCGTGCGGCACGATCAGCCGGCGCGCACAGGAACAACGCTGGCCGGTGGTGATGAACGCGGATTGCACGACGATCGAGGCGATCGCCGCCGGATCGCCGTCCCAGGCGATCAGCGGATTGTTGCCGCCCAGTTCGAGCGCGAGGATTACCTCGGGCCGGTCGACGAACAGCCGGCGGAAATGCGCGCCCGCCCCCGCCGAACCGGTGAACAGCAACCCGTCGATCGCGCCGCCGACCAGCGCCGCGCCGGTATCGCGCCCGCCCTGCAGCAGCGTGAAGACGCCGTCCGGCAGCCCCGCCTCGGCCCAGCAGCGCGCCATCCACTCGCCGACCAGCGGCGTCTCCTCGGACGGTTTGAAGATCACCGTATCGCCTGCGAGCAGCGCGGGGACGATGTGTCCATTGGGCAGGTGGCCGGGGAAATTATACGGCCCGAGCACCGTCATCACGCCGTGTGGACGGTGGCGCAGCACCGCGCGGCCGAACGCCATCTCCTGCTCGCGTGTCCCTGCGCGCTCGGCCTGCGCCTTGATCGAGATGTCGATCTTGGCGGCCATCGAGGCGGCCTCTTGCTTGCCCTCCCATAACGGCTTGCCCGTCTCCCGCCCGATTGCGCGCGCGATCTCGTCGGCGTGGGCTTCGAGCGCCGCCTTGTAGGCGCGGACGTGCGCGATCCGCGTCTCGAGCGGGGTCGCCGCCCAACCCGCGAACGCGCGGTGCGCCGCCTCGATCGCGACGGCGACCTCGGCGGCGCTGGCCGCCTCGCCCTCCCACAGCGTATCGCCGGTGGCGGGATCGGTGGAGGCGAAGCGCGTCGGATCGGTCATGCGGCGTGTCCTAACACTCTCACAGCGTCCATGTCAGGTCCGCCTGGAAACTGCGCTGCGGGAAGGGATGGTAGAGGAAATATTTGTCGTTGTTGACGTTGTCGACGCCCAGGCCGAGCGCCCAATGCTGATTGACGCGGACCTGCGCGCGCAGGTCGACGACCAGATATTTGTAGAAACCCTGGAAGGTGTTGCCGACGCTGTCGCTATTGTCGATCGTGCCGTAGTTGCGGCTCTCATAGCGCGCCGCCGCGGTGAGCGAGAGCTGGTCTGTGGCGCGCCAAGTGCCGACGACGGTCGCCTTCCAGTGCGGCACCTGCGGCAGCAGCTTGCCCTGCGCGGCGGGCAGCGCACTGTCCTTGCGCGTTTCGGCATCGGCATAGGTGACGCTGCCCGACAGATCGATGCGCGGGATCAGATCGGTGCGCTGGACCACGAGCTCCACGCCGCGTGCGCGCGTGCGATCGACGTTCTGGACGAAGGTTGCCAGCACGAGCGGATTGCCGTTCAGCGGGCCGAGCTGCGAGATCAGCGCGTTCTTGATCGCTTCGTTGAACAGCGAGAGCCGGACCGATCCGTGCATATCATGATGCTCGATCGCGATTTCCTCGGACAGCGCGCGTTCGGGTTTGAGGTTGGGATTGGGTATGGCGGCCACGGGCGTCGTGACGATCTGGTAGAGTTCGCCGACGGTCGGGAAGCGGTAGGCCTCGCCGAACGAGGCGCGCAGCGTCCAGGCGCGGCTCGCATCCCAGGCGAGCGAGGCTTTGGGCGAGAAGGCGTGCGCCGCCAGCGTCGGCTGGTCCACAGCGAGCGCGGGCGATGCGGAAAGGTTGCGCCCGTCATACGCCTTCCACCATTCATAGCGGCCGCCCACGGTCAGCGTGACCCTGGGCAGCAGCGTCCAGGCATCCTGCGCCCACAGCGCCGCGGTGCGCGTGTCGCCCTTAGACTGGAGGTTGAGCGTGCCGGGGCTGCCGCTCAGCCAGTCGCTGGTCGTGAAGCGATTGCTGTCGATCCTGTAGCTGTCGATATGCGCACCGAAGCTGACGCTATGCGTCGCATTGTCGTCAGAGCGCCAGGCGCCCTTGGCGTCTGCCGTTTTCCAGCCGGTGCCGTTGAGCTTCGTGATCGTCCCCGCGCCGCCATCCTGCGCCGCCGGCAGCGTGCCCGTCGGGATACGCTGCACGTCGTGCCCGAAATCGTAGAGCGTGCCGATCAGTTGCCAGTCGAAGCGGTCGCTGGTGCCGGTGGCGGAGAGCGCATGCGACCAGTGGCGCTCCTCGTAGCGGTAGACGCCGCTGGAGAAAGCGCTGGTATAGGCCGCCTGGCCGGTCGCGGTGCCGGTCAGATAGGTTTCTGCGGTGGCGTGGGTGTCGTTGAGGAACAGGCCGCCGACATAGGTGATGCGGATGCCCTGCGCGACATCGAGCGCCGCCTTGACCTTGAGATTGGTCTGCTCCTGATGCTCGATTCCGCTCGCGCCGAGCACCTCGATCGGCGCACCGGTGCGGTTGACGTCGGCATAGCCCCCCGTCGTGCCGGCCGGCTGCGTGGCAGCGGTGACGCAGAGCAGGGGCTGGCCGTTGCTGGTCGTGTGATCGACGCTGGCGAACAGCGCGAGCGGACCGAAGCGGTCGCCGATCGTGCCGCCGATCTGGCGCGCGGGCAGCGTGTCGTGCGTGCCATATTGATTGAAACGCTGCACATTTGTGCCGGCGCTGATCGTGGCTTCCAGCGTGTCGGGAAGACGCGTCGTGATATTGACCACGGCGCCGATCGAATTGCCCGCATAGGCCGCCGAGAAGGGGCCGTAGAGCACTTCGATCCGCGCGATCTCCTGCGGGCTGACTAGGCTCCAGCGGGGCGAGGCGGTCGTATTGTTGTTGCCGATCAGCGAGGAGAGCAGCGCGCCGTCGGCATAGATCAGGCTGCGCGCGCTCGACCCGAGGCCCGAGGTGCGCGTCGCCAGCGGCGCCTGCGTGTCGCCGATATGGCGTTTGCGGACGAGCAGGCTGGGCAGATATTTGAGCGTGTCCTCGACGTTGACCGCGTTGATCGTGGTCGCGATCGTCGCGGCGTCGATGGTGACGTGCGTCGAGGGGGCGTTCTCGATCGTCTGCTGTTGCTTTTGCGCGGTGACGAGGATGTCGGCGGGGGGCGGCGTATCGGTGGCGAGCGAAGGGGCCGCGGCGAACGCCAGCGGCAGGAGCGCGCACCACGGTGCGCGCGAAACGGTTTTCATCTGGGTATCCGATCGGCTGGAACGACGTCGGCCGCGCCTTTGCAGCGCGGCGGGCGGAGTCAGGCGATCGCGGGTGGTCCGGTCTGCGGTGGCGGCGGCGCGGCGAGCCCGCGACCGACCGAAACGAGCATGGCGAGGCCGGCGGGCACCAGCGTGGCGGGTGCGACCGGCAGCATGAGCGCGGGCAGTCTGGTCTCGGCGATGGCGAGGCCGAGATGCGCGAAGGCGCAGGGGTGTTCGGGCGCGCCCTGCTCGTCGGTGGGCATGTGGTGCGCCATGCCGGCCATCGTCTTGCCGGGGGCCATCGCCGCCATCGACGGCATCGTCATCGGGCCGGTGCCCGAGCACAGCGCCAGGTGGATGCCATTGGCGTCGCTGACCGGCATCCAGCCCGCGGGAACGAGCAGACGCAGCAGCAGCGCGCAGGCGAGCACGGCCAGCGCGAACATCCGGGGGCGTCGCGCGCCCGATCGGAGCGCCTCGATCATCGCGCGGCTTTGCGCCGGGGCGGCGTGCGCTTCAAGGGGCGGATGGGCTACGCTACCACAACCCAATCCGTCATTCCCGCGAAGGCGGGAATCCATACGCGCCGCGCCCGAACGGCGGGCGCCGCGTCTATGGATCCCGGATCAAGTCCGGGATGACGAAACGGGGGCGCTCACGGATAGCGTACCGGCTTGGGCTCGTCGGGCAGCGGGATGAACTCGCTCTCGTGCGGCACGGCGGCGAAGCGGCGCGCGCGCCAGTCGGCCTTGGCCTGCTCGATGCGCTCGGGATCGCTCGATACGAAGTTCCAATAGACCTGGCGTGGTTCCGGAAACGGCTCGCCGCCGATCAGCATCAGCCGCGCCGCGCCGCCTTCCGCGCGCAGCACGATCTCGGCGCCAGGCTTGAACACGACCAGCTCGCCTGCCGCGAAACCGCCGCTCTGGCCCTCGACCGCGATCGCGCCCTCGATGACGTAGATCGCGCGTTCGATATGCTCGGCGCGCACGCGGTAGCGCGCGCCGGCGGCGAGCTGGATGTCGGCATAGAGCATGTCGGAGAAGGTTGGCACCGGCGAGCGGAGCCCGTCGGACGTTCCCGCGATCAGCGTCAGCCGGACGCCATCGCCGTCGGTCGTCGGAATCTCGTCCGTCTTGTGGTGCGAGAAGGCGGGCGTCGCCTCCTCATGCGCCTTGGGCAGCGCGACCCACACCTGCAGCGCGGACAGCGTCGAGGCGGTCGCGCGCAGATCGTCGCCGGTGCGCTCGCTGTGGACGATGCCCGAACCCGCGGTCATCCAGTTGATCTCGCCGGGGCGGATCGTCTGGACGCTGCCCAGGCTGTCGCGGTGGACGATCGCGCCCTCGAGCAGGTGCGTGACGGTGGCGAGCCCGATATGCGGGTGCGGCCGCACGTCGAGCCCATGGCCCGCGTCGAGACGGACCGGCCCCATCTGATCGAAGAAGATGAACGGGCCGACCATCCGGCGATGCGCCGAGGGCAGCGCGCGTCGCACGGTGAAGCCGTCGCCGAGATCGCGCACCGGCGGCAGGATCACCATCTCGACGCCCTCGACGCCACTGCTCCGCATGGTCATGGCCCATTCCTCTCCTTGTCGTCGGCGTATCAGGCGGCGTCGACGAACACGACTTCGCTGTCCTCGATCGCGGTGACGCGCAGCGTGTCGAGATCGCTAATTGCGGCGCCGTCGCGCGCGTTGACGCGCACGCCCTCGATCTCGACCGCGCCGGTCGCAGGCACCAGATAGGCGCGGCGCTCCTTGCCGAGCGGATAGTCGGCGGTCTCGCCGGCTTTCAGCGTGGCGCCCACGACGCGCGCGTCGGTGCGGATCGGCAGCGCGTCGTCGTCATTGGCGAAACCCGAGGCCAGCGTCACGAACCGGCCCGACCGCTCACCCTTGGGGAAGGGCCGCGCGCCCCAGCCCGGCTTCTCGCCGCCGCGCGTCGGCAGGATCCAGATCTGGAACAGCGTGGTCGCGACGTCCTCCTGATTGAACTCGGCGTGCGTGATGCCCGTGCCCGCCGACATCACCTGGACGTCGCCCGCGCCCGTGCGGCCGGTATTGCCGAGATTGTCCTTGTGCGTGATCGCGCCGGTGCGGACATAGGTGATGATCTCCATGTCGCGGTGCGGATGCGGCGGGAAGCCCGACTTGGCGGCGATCACGTCGTCGTTCCAGACGCGCAGATTGCCCCAGTTCATGCGCTTGGGATCATGGTAGCCGGCGAAGGAGAAATGATGCTTGGCATCGAGCCAGCCATGGTTCTCGCCACCGAGCGTCGCGAAGGGACGGAGTTCGATCATCGTGGGTCTCCTCAGGCGGCATCGTCGGATGCGCGCTGTTGTCACCCAGATAGGCGGTGCGATGGGTTGCGAAAAGTGGGATAAGATTATGCCATCTATTCCATATTATCGAATAGGGCGTGCAATCGACAGCGCTGCAATTGTCGCGCGGGAGAAAGGCCCTATGGCCGGTCCGCGAATCGGGACGGCGGAGCTGCTATGCTGAAGAAGGTCGACAAGGCGGGCGACACGACGGACGAAGCCGGCGCCGGCGGCTCGCTCGAGCGTGCGGTCTGGATCGACCTGTGCAGCCCGACCGACGCGGAGATCGAGCGCGTCGAGAAGGCTTTCGACATCGCCATCCCCAATCGCGCGCATCTCGCCGAGATCGAGGCGTCGAGCCGGCTGCGCGCCGATCGCGGGCGGCTGATCATGAGCGCGCCGCTGATCGCGCGGCAGGGCGAGGTCGGCATGTTGTCGCCGACCGGCTTCCTGCTGCTCGAATCGACGCTGGTCACGATCCGCTTCGCCGAGATGGCGGCGTTCGACGCGGTCCACGAGGCGGTGACCAAGGCCGACAAGCCGACGAGCGCGCGCGAGGTGTTCGTGCGGCTGCTCGAGGATATCGTCGATCGCTCGGCCGATCGGCTCGAGCGTGTCGCGGAGGAACTCACCAAGGCCTCGCACGACATCTTCGCCGAGCCCGAGAAGGACAGCAAGAAGCACCGGCTCGCGCACGAGACGCGGCGGCTGCGCGCGCTGATGATCAGCATCGGCCGGCAGAGCGAGCAGATGGTCAAGGTGCGCCATGCCTTCCTCGCGATCGGGCGGATCGCGAGCTTCGTCACCGATCGTTGCGAACCCAGGATCGAGGACGATCTGCGCGAGCGCCTCGCCTCGATCCGCCACGACATCGAGTCGCTCGACGAGTTCGAGAGCTCGCTCACCGGCCGCGTCCAGCTGCTGCTCGATGCCGCCACCGGCTTCATCTCGATCGAGCAGAACGAGGTGGTCAAGGTGCTGACCGTGGTGTCCGTCGCGGGCGTGCCACCGGTGCTGATCGCGGGCGTCTACGGGATGAATTTCCAGCACATGCCCGAGCTCGCGTGGAAATATGGCTATCCCTACGCGATCGTCGCGATGGTCGCCTCGACGGTGCTGCCGGTGCTGTGGTTCAAGTGGCGCGACTGGCTGTAGCGGCGGACTGCGGAGCCGCGCGTCGCCGGCTGCCCCCGGGGGGGGGAGATCGGACGAGGAGGCGCGGTCGAACGGCCGTGAATGGCGGAAGAGGCGCCACCTTCTCCTTTGTCATCCCGGGCTTGATCCGGGATCCAGACGCGCAGCCTCGATAAGCGGGGTCGCATCTCGAAACGAGGGCGCCGCCTATCCTTCACCGAAATCCCAGCCTTCGCTGGGATGACGGGAGGTCGTGCGACTGAGACCACATCATCCTCCCCCGCCAGGGGGAGGTGGCGCCCGGAGGGCGTCGGAGGGGGCGGGCGGCGACGTGCTCTGACTGCCGAGTGCCCCGCCGCCTCCCCCCGTCCCGCTTCGCGTGCCACCTCCCTCTGGCGGGGAAGGATGAAGGATGGTCTGCAAAAGGTGGAAGGCGGACAGGCCGTTTTCGGCGACGCGAGCGATAAATTGCCGTCGCTTCGAAAAGCCGACGCGATGCCGAATTCCGTGCATTCGAAAGTTGCGGCTTCCTAAAGATGACAGAACTCAGAAGCTGTTATTGGACAAGGTTCACGCCGACGCGCGGCCGGTCATTATATCTTATCTGCATTGTGTTCGGGCATTGTCCGCGACTCCGACAATCCTCCAATTATCTTCAATCTTTATCAAGCTTATAAGGTCTGTGCCACAGTGAATAACCTCTCCGTTATTCACAAATCTATAAGGCGCCCATACTACGGCCAAATCGTCATCGATATGGATCGTCGGCTTTCCAATTGGTTCCGATATTTCGCCGTCTATCGATGCCAAGCTGTCTGCGAGCTGATCGGCTGTAAGCCGGCGAATGGCCCCCGCTCGCTTGCTCATGAAGACGGCTCCCGGGGCAAACAAAGCCTTGAAGGCAGCAACATCTTTCCGTTGCAAAGCATCAAGGAGCGCCGTCACTTGATTCATGACCTCGGCGCGCGGTTGCGCATTGGCCGCCCCCGGAAGTAGGATAGTAGCTGCTAGGCCAATCGCAAGAAATCTCAACATTCTTTTGCCTACCCTCGAACGACGAACATCACCATGCCAATTATACTACCGAGTGCGGAGACAAATCGGTTATCTTTCGACGCAATAGAACGCATATGCTTGCGATGATCGACTATTATGACGATTATATGTGAAATCGTTACACATGAAATCGAGGTTGTACGACTTAAAGTGGGCGCCTGCTGACCCAAAACCCAATCGCTCGCTTCCTGCCTGACCGCCGCGCGCCCAAGCTTCGATCGCCGCGCCCGAACGGCGGGATGCCAAACGAAACCCGAGCCGCTATCCTTGTGGTCATGGCGAAGAAAAAGCGCTTCCTCACAGCGACGCTCTCGGACGGTTACGTTAAGACGATCGGCCCGACGTCGGTTGCCTTCACGCACTATTGGCGCATCGTGGCGCATGTCGGCGGCGGCCGGACCGAGGTGTTCTGGGGCCATGCCAAGTCGCTGCGCGAGGCGAACGGCAAGACCGACGCGACCGCAGAGGCGGCGAGGCAGCGCGGATGGGAGCGCTACGACTTCGAGGTCGTCGAGCTGGTCGAGATGCTCGCCTAGCGGCGCCTATTTCTGCCGCGTGTTGCCGCCCTTGCGGTCGCCGTCGTCGAGCGTCCGGATGAAGGCGATGATGTCGGCGCTCTCGGCATCGGTCAGCGCGGGCTGGTCGCCCGGCTTGCGATCGAAAGGTGCGTCGGCGACGTCGACATTGCCGTGGTAGCGCGGCGCGAGATCATTATATTTGGCGACCTTGCCCGATGCGTCGCGCGGATAGATGCGGCCCGGCTGGACGTCGCGATAATTGTAGAAGTCGAGCACCTGCTTGAGGCTGTGATAGACGCCGTTGTGGAAATAGACGCCGCGGCTCGCCGCGTTGCGCAAGGTCGGCGTCAGGAACATCCCGCAATATTGCGTCTGCTTGGCGAGATCGGTGCGATAGGGGCCGCAAATCCCCATGTCGGCATAATGGGGGTCGCGATTGGTCGCGAGCCGCGGGTTGCGCGGCAGGCCGAGCGCCTCATATTCGGTGTCGGTGAACAGCGGCGGCAGCCCGTCGAGCGACGGCTGGCTGAGATGGCAGCCCGCGCAATTGCCCTTGAGCGGATCGTTGAACAGGCGGAGCCCGCGCATCTCAGCGCGCGACAGCCGCGCCTTGCCCTCCAGCCAATGATCATATTTGCTGTCGAAGCGGTGGAAGGCGGTCGCCTCGATCTGGTAGCGCGACAGCGCCGACATCGCCTCGGTGAACAGCATCGCCGGGTTTTTCAGCACGGCCTGCCCGAACAGTGGCGTGAACTGCGCGGCATAGCGCGCGCGCGCCAGCTTGGCGGCGACCGCGTCCATGCTGCTGTTGGCCATCTCGGCGGGGTTCATCATCGGGCCCTTCGCCTGGCCCATCAGCGTGTCGTCGCGACCGTCCCAGAACAGCCCGCCGCTCGGCACCATCGCGGCGGCGGCGGGGCTGATGCCCGCGCTCTTGCTCGCGCGCGGCGCGCCCTGCGCCTGCTGGGCGAGCTGGTCGAGCGGGATGACGGTGTCGGTCTCGCCCGCGACCGGGCCGATCGCGAATGGCCCCTGGCGATAGAGATAGGCGAGCGACGGCGGTGGCCGCACGCCCTCGATGTTCATCGTCGGGCCGCCGATCTGCACGTCGCGATCGTTGGGCGGGCCGAACGAGCGTTCGGGGCTGTGGCACGACGCGCAGGACTGCCGCCCCGAGGCGGACAGCGACGGATCGTTGAAGATCTGCTGGCCGAGCAGCGCCAGCGCGCTCAACGGCTGTGCTGCAGGGCGCAGCAGCGTGACGGGGTGGGGGTTGGCACCCGTCGCATCCTCGATCACCCGGTCGAGCGCATCGGGCGCCCTGTCGGGATGGGTGAGGAAGAAGCCCGCGAGCCCGGCGAGCACCAGCATGACGCAGAGCACGGCGCCCGCCACATAGCGCCAGCGGCGCGGCCGTCGCGTGATTTCGGACGGGGCCGGCGCGGGGGCGGGGGCGGGGGCGGGGAGCGGGCTGGGCTGGTGGTTCATGACGCGCTCGAAAAACCTTCGTAAAACGCAATCTCCCCCGCCGGACGGTGCCGGCGGGGGAGCGGTACGGTGCGATCGCGTGCCTTAGGCGGCGGGCGCGGTCGACGTCTTGGTGCCCGTCGTCGGATCGACGAAGACGGGGGTCAGGTGCGGTGCCGCGGTGAAGTCGAACATCGCCATGATGCTGCCAGCGGCCGCATCCTTCGAGCCGCCGCCGAGGCGCTGGCCACCCAGCCAATTGTCCTCGATGAAGCGGACGATCGAAGCCTGCGTGATCGGCGTGCTGTCGACATAGTTCACCTTGGCATAAGGCGAGATGACGATGAACGGCGTGCGCGTGCCCGGGCCGCAGAGCCCGTTGACGAGCTTGCCGCTCACGCCGACGCCCTGCTTGGCGTTCGGCCCCGTGCAGACACCCGGCGAGGTCAGCTGATCGGCACCGACGACGGTCTTGCTCGGCAGGTTGACGCCCTGCGCGGTCAGCGAGTCGAACGACGAGGTGATGATGTTGGGCGCCTGATGATCGTACCAGCCGTCCGAATCGTCATAGGCGACGATCACCGCGGTGTTCTTCCAGTCGGCCTGCTGCTCGAGGAAGTTGACGACCTTGGTGACGAACGCCTGCTCGTCGAGCGGGTTGGACTTGCCCGGATGCGCATCCTGGAACGACGGCGCCTTGATGTAGCTGACCGAGGCGAAATTGCCCGAGCTCACCGAGGAGACGAAGTCGTTATAGTCGTATTGGTGATGGACCGGCGTGGTCGATCCGGCCGCGTCCAGCGTCGGCTCGGTGTGGCCGATCATCGCGGTCGAGCTCGGCCGTGTGTGCTGCGGGTTAGTGGTGGACGCGTAATATTGGAACCAGGCATGGTGCGGGACATAGTCCGTCACCGTCCGATTTGTGTTCGGTGACACCGTGCTGCGCGTGCAGCCGGTGGTGCCGTTGGCGTTGGTCGCGCTTACGTCGAAGCCGCCCATGAAGCCGCCCCAGGTTATGTTGGCGGTGTTGAGCAGATCGCCGACGTTCTTGCCCGACATCTGGATCGTGCCGGTCGCCGCCGAGCATTTGTCGCCCGCGGGATCGGAGTCGTTGATCAGCGTGAAGCCGCCCTGGCCGTCGGGCACGGTCGACGAGGTGGCGACCGATCCGCCGTTGGTCTGGCCCGAGACGACGTTGAGCGCGCCCGGGGTCGACGGGCCGAAGGAGTCGGTGAAGGCATTGTCGCTCATCGCGAAATTCTGCGCGTAGTTCCACATGCCGGTGACGGTGTTGCCGTCGAAATAGCCCATCACCTGCGCCACCGTGCCGAACGCGCCGGCGGCCGACGCGTTGTTCGTGGCGCCCGTGTTGGCGACGAACGCGTCCATCTTCAGATTATCGCTGCCCAGCTGCTCGGGCGTGTAGGCGTGGTTCTGGCTCGACGTATCGAACTGCGCACGATCGAGCCGGAAGGGGTTCATGAAGCTGGCCGAAAAGCCCACCGAAGCCGCCTTGGCGAGGTTGGCCGCGTTGGTCGTGTTGGGGTTGGCGGTAAGCAGCGAGGCGTTGCGGACGTAGCCGTTGACGTTGGCGATGTTGCTGGGCGCGACCCACGCCTGGGTCGGCTCGCCCGTCGGGTTGGCCGCCTGCGGATAGGTGCCGAAATAATGGTCGAACGACTCGTTCTCGCCGAAGATCACGACGAGATGCTTGATCGGCGTCGCCGTCGCCAGCGCATCCTGCGGCGAAAGCGGCGGCGTGACCGTGCCGCTACCCGTGCTCGCGTCGTTATGCGAGTGACCGCATGAGCTGAGCAACAGCCCCATGCAGGCGACTTTCATCGATGATGATAATGTTTTGCGGAACATTCTGTTCTCCACAGCCAGCCGTGCCGAGCGCCGAGGGAAGCGCCGGCCCGCGATCGAATTGAAAAGACAGCAGCGCTGCAGGTCACGTCCCCCGTGCCCTGCGCGGCAACCACCACCAGATCGTGACACACGCGTGACGACCAACATTAACAGTTTTTAATCTGGAACTTATTCGCCCGGGTTTCCTTTCGGGTCGGCGATTCTGTCCACGTCAATCGCCGGAGAAAAAATAGCCTGTCGCCGGATCGCGCGTCTGTCAGCAAACTGACATCGAACTGTCATATCGTTTGACGATGGAGATTTCAGACAACCGACCCTTCTATTGAGCGATCCGGGGCATTCTTTGCGATTTCCAGCGCCATTACTGATATTTGCGCTGCTGGTTCCGGCGGGAGGAACGCTGGCGCGCGCCGACGTGTTGGAGATCGATACCGGCGGCGGGGTCCATGTCCGCAGCGGCGGGGCGGACGTCCAGTGGGTCGAGCCCGGCGCCCCGGCCGAAGCGGCGCCGGCGATTCCCGCCGAGGCGATGACGCCGATCGTGCTGCCGGTCATGCCCGACAGCTGGCGCGGTCCTCTCGAGGCCGCCGCCGCGCGCTATAGCGTCAGCCCCGCGCTGCTCGCCGCGCTGGTCTGGCAGGAGAGTCGCTGGCGGCCTGCGGCGGTCAGCGCCAAGGGCGCGGTTGGCCTGACGCAGCTGATGCCGTCCACCGCGCACGCGCTGACGGTCGATGCGCGCGATCCCGCCGCCAATCTCGACGGCGGCGCGCATTATCTGCGTCAGATGCTCGATCTGTTCGACGGCGACGTCGAGCGCGCGCTCGCCGCCTACAATGCCGGGCCGGGGCGTGTGCTCCATGCGGGCGGCCTGCCGCGCATCGCCGAGACCCGCGCCTATGTCTCCACCATCATCGACCGGCTGACGCCGGACTTCGCCACAGGACGTCCGTAAATGACCAAGCGCCTTTTTGCAGGCCTCGCCGCCATGCTGCTTCCGTCCGCCGCCTTCGCGCAGAGCGCCGGTGTCAACCCGGCCGGATCGGGGCCGATCGTCGCCGCGCTCGGCTGGCTGCAGGGCACGCTGCTCGGCAACGTCGCGACCGCGGTCGCGGTGATCGCGGTCGCGATGGTCGGCTTCATGATGCTCACCGGACGGATGAACTGGCGGTTCGGCGCGACCGTGATCGTCGGCTGCTTCGTGCTGTTCGGCGCGGGCGCGATCGTCACCGGCATCCAGTCGACCGCGCAGGCGAGCCACTGATCGTGAACCGTACCCCGGTCTTCAGAGCGCTGACGCGCCCACAAATGTTCGGCGGGGTGACCTACAGCTTCTTCGTGATCAACATGGGCGTCACCACCGAGGCGTTCCTGATCACGCGCAGCTTCTGGGCGCTGCCGGTGGCATTGCTCGTCCACGGCGTCGGCTATCTCGCCTGCCTGCGCGAGCCGCGCATCTTCGACCTGTGGCTCACCAAGGTCAGCCGTACCCCGCGCGTCCGCAACTGGAAGCGCTGGGGCTGCAACAGCTATACGCCATGACCAAATGGACCGGACCCGCGGCCTGGGGGCCCAAGGAAGCCAGAGCGGGCGACCGCCTGCCCTATGCGCGTCACCTCGACGCGACGACGCTGCGCTTACGCGACGGCGCGGTGATGCGGATGATCCAGGTGCCCGGCCTGCCGTTCGAGACCGAGGACGACGACGCGCTCGACCATCATCTCGCGGTGCGCGAGACGATGCTACGCTCGGTGCTCGACGCGCGCTTCGTGGTCTATCATCATGTCGTGCGGCGACGCGTGGCCGTGACGCTCGACGGCGTTCCGGAAGATCCGTTCGCGGCATTGCTGCACGATCGCTGGCAGCGCCGACTCGACCAGCGCCGGCTGTTCGTCAACGAACAGATCCTGACCATCGTCCGTCGCCCCGCGCGCGGCAAGACCGGCTGGCCCGACCGCATCAAGCGCAAGCTCGCCGGCAAGGCCGCAGAACCCGACACATCCGACCTGCGCGCGCTGGACGCCGCGGCCACCGCGCTGGTCGCCACGCTCGAAGCCTATGGCGCGCGCCCGCTGGGCACCTATCAGGGCGTCGGGGGCAGCTGTTCCGAGCCGCTCGAAATGCTGTCGGCGATCTACAATGGCGAGATGCGCCCGGTGCTGCTGCCCGCCGACGAGACCGACCTGGGCCACCACATTCCCTACGCGCGGGTGTCGTTCGGACTCGATGCGATCGAGACGACCAGCGCGGGCGGGCGCGGCTTCGCGGGCATATTGTCGGTGAAGGACTATCCCGACGCGACGCGCGCCGGGCTGATCGACAACATCTTGCGCCTGCCGCACGAACTCGTGCTCACCGAGAGCTTCGCGCCCGCCGACCGGCAGGTCGCGCGCGAGCGGATCGATCTCGCGATCCGCCGGCTGCGCTCGGCCGACGAGGAGGCGGGTGCCGAACGCCGCGAGATGCTCACCGCGCGCGACGCGCTGGGTGCGGGCCAAGCCGGCTTCGGTGACCACCACCTCTCGCTGATGGTCCGCGCCGACGACCTGACTGCGCTCGACGGCGCGATGGCGGCGGCCGGTGCCGCGCTCGCCGACATCGGCGCGGTGGCGGTGCGCGAGGACGTCAACATGGAGCCCTGCTTCTGGGGCCAGTTCCCCGGCAACGAGGCCTATCTGGTCCGCCGCGCGCTGATCTCGACGGGCAACGCGGCTGGCTTCCTGTCGCTGCACGGCATGCCGTTCGGCAAGCCCGAGGGCAATCACTGGGGCCCGGCCGCGACCGTCTTCGAGACGACCAGCGCCACCCCCTATTTCTTCAATTTTCATGAGGGCGACCTCGGCAATTTCACCGTCATCGGGCCGTCGGGCTCGGGCAAGACGGTGGTGCTCAACTTCCTCGCCGCGCAGGCTCAGAAATTCGGCCCCCGCACCATCCTGTTCGACAAGGATCGCGGCGCCGAGATTTTCCTCCGCGCCTGCGGTGGTCATTATGCGCAGCTCCAGCCGGGCCAGCCGACCGGCTTCAATCCGCTTGCCTTGGCCGACACCCCCATCAACCGCGGTTTCCTGCGCGACTGGCTCGGGCTGATGCTCGCGGCGCAAGGCCCCGACGAGCTCGCCGCCGTCGCCGCGGCGATCGACGCCTGCATGGATGCCGATCCCGCCTTCCGCCGCCTGCGCTACTTCCGCGAGCTGCTGGGTGGCGCGCGCCGTCCGGAGATGGGCGATCTCCCCTCGCGGCTCGATCCCTGGATCGGCACCGGCGAACATGCCTGGCTGTTCGACAATGCGGTCGACGCGCTCGATCTCGACGCGCGCACGCTCGGCTTCGACATGACCGCGCTGCTCGACAGCCCGGCGCTGCGTACGCCGACAATGCTCTACCTGTTCCACCGCGTCGATGAACGGCTCGATGGCGAGCCGACGATGATCTTGATCGACGAGGGCTGGAAGGCGCTCGACGATCCCGTCTTCGCCGCGCGTATCCGCGACTGGCTGAAAACGCTGCGCAAGCGCAACGCGCTGGTCGGCTTCGCGACGCAATCGGCACGCGACGCGCTCGACAGCCGGATCGCGTCGGCCATCGTCGAGCAGACCGCGACGATGATCTTCACCCCCAATCCGCGCGCGCGGGCGGAGGATTATTGCGAGGGGTTCGGCCTCTCCGCACACGAACTCGAGCTGATCCGGCAATTGCCCGCGCACAGCCGCTGCTTCCTCGTGCGCCATGCCAATCATTCGGTGGTCGCCCGACTCGATCTCGGCGGCGAGCCCGATCTGCTGACGGTGCTCTCCGGTCGCGAGGCGAGCGTGCGCAAGCTCGACCGGTTGCGCGAGGAACTCGGCGATGTGCCCGCGCGCTGGTTTGAGGCGCTGACGGGTACGCCGTGGCCGGTCTCCGCCGATGACGCGCTCTATTCCGAGGCGGCCGAGTGATGACGTGCCCGGCGCTCGATATCGAGGGTGGCGGCCTGTCGCAGGCGCTGCGCGCGGTCGACTGCCGCACGGGCGAGGGCACGCAGATCGCGTTCGGCCGGCTGTTCGGCGATCACGGCGCGCTGCTGCCCGCGCTGACCGGTCTGCTCACGCTCTATGTGGCGCTGTTCGCGATCGGGATGCTGACCGGGCGGACGCGGCTTGGCGTCGCCTCGCTGACGCCGCGGATGCTGACGCTGGGCATGGTGCTGACCTTCGCGACCTCTTGGCTCGCCTATCAGCATGTCGTCTGGACCCTGGCGGTGGGTGCGCCCGACCAGCTCGCGACGATGATCGCGGGTACGCATGGTTCTGCGACCGATGCGTTTGCCGACAAGCTCGACATGATCTTCTCCGCGATCGCCGACAGTACCAAGCAGACGCCGACGACCGCGATCTCGGCGGCCGGCGCCACCGCCAACGGCGCGTCGCCGACCGGCATCTCGATCCTGTCCGCGCAGGGTATGCTGTGGATATCGGGGCTGATGCTGCTCGTCGGAACGGTTGGCGTGCTGGTGACCGCCAAGGTCGCGCTGGCGGCGTTGCTCGCGCTGGGGCCGGTGTTCATCGTGCTCGTGCTCTTCCCCGGCACGCGCGGATTGTTCGAGGGCTGGCTCAAGGCGGTGGTGTCGAGCGCGCTGGTGCCGCTGTTCACCGTGCTGATCGGCGGTGCGACGCTGACGCTGATCGCGCCGCTGATCCGCGACGCGCTGATGGATTCGAGCGAGGTCGCGACGCGCAGCGCGACCGCGCTGTTCCTCGCCGCCTGCGTCTACACCGCGCTGATGGTGATCGTCGCGCGTACTGCGGGCACGATCGTATCGGGGTGGCGCATCCCCTTCCTGCAGGCCGAGCCTGCTTCCGCCGCCGCATCCTACGCGCCTTCGGCCACGATCCTGCCGCCGCTCGCGGCGGGCTCGGCGAGCGCGCTGCCGATGAACGCGCGGGTGCGATCGATGCTCGCGGCGCTGCCTACTTCGGGGAACGACGCCGCCGCAGTGGCAGGCGCATCGTCGCACGTCCGTACCACCGTGATGGGCATGATGCCGACGACGGCGCCGTCCGCCGCGCCCCGCGCCGACAAGCGCCTGCAAGGCGTCGGCAGCCGCTTCCGCACCCGCCCCGAGACCCCGTCCAAGGCCCGCCTGTCATGATCCGTTCCCTGCTGCTCGCCACGCTGGTGGCGGCGCCCGCACTGGCAAAAGACCCGCGCATCGCGACGCGCTTCTACGATCCCAGCCAGATCGTCACCGTCCACGGCCACACCGGCATCCAGTCTACGATCGAGTTCGCCGTCGACGAGCATATCGACAATGTCGCGGTGGGCGATTCCGCCGACTGGCAGGTGACGCCCAACAAGCACGCCTCGCTGCTGTTCGTGAAGCCGATGCAGCCGACCGCGCACACCAACATGACCGTGGTGACCGACCAGCGTACCTATTTGTTCGACCTTGTCGCGACACCCGGCGCGACGCCCGTCTACGTCATGCGCTTCACCTATCCGGCCGAGCCCAAGCCGGTGATCGCGGTCCTCCCACCCGCCGCGCTGACGCCCGAGCCGGCGGCGCAGCTTGCCGACAAGGCGCCCGCACAGACCCCCGCCGACCTCAACTTCGCCTGGACCAGCGCTGGCGCGAAACAGCTGCTGCCCGCGCGCACCTTCGACGACGGCAAGGCGACCTGGCTCGCCTGGCCCAGGGACAGCGCGATGCCCGCCATCCTCGTGCGCGAGCCCAATGGCGAGGAGGGGCCGGTCAACTACCGCGTGCAGGGCGACTATGTCGTCGTCGACGGCGTGCCCGCGCAGCTGGTGCTGCGCCAGGGCAAGCTGATCGCGACGCTGACCCCGTCGCCGCGCGCGGTCGCACCGTCGGCTCCCATCGCGCTGCCCCAGGCCGCCACCCAACCGCCTGGCGCACAGACCGCGAGTGCGCGACCATGAGCACGCGTCCGCCGATCCTGCTCCGCCCGATCGATGATATCGATCCGCGCCTCCACGCAGCGCCCCGCGACCTCGTGCTTGCCAGCCGCAACGCCTATCCGCTGGTCGCGCAGCAGGGCAGGAAGTCCGATTCCGCAGGGCTGGTCGCGGGTGCCGGAATCGCGTTGCTGCTCGGCGGCGTCACCTTCTGGTCGATGAGCGCGCACCGGGCGGCGCCCGCGCCCAAGCCCGAGATGACGGTGCCGGTCGTGGCGCCGACGGTGCTGGCGCCGGCCGTCCCCTACCAGCCGCGACCGGCGCCGCTGCCTTTCGCGGCGCCGCAGGTGTCCGCGCCCGCGGTGGCCGCGGCGGCGTCCCCCGCGATGGTGATCGACAATTCACAGGCACCCGGCGGGCAGGCCGCATCGAGCACGACCGCCGCCACCCCCGCCAAGGCCGGCGACGGCAAGACCGCGAGCGGCGGCGACGACAACGACCAGTTCGCGCTGCGCGTCGGCGGATCGTCCGACGTCGCCACCGCCGAGCCGATGCGCGATCCGTCGATGACGGTGACGCAGGGCACGCTGATCCCGGCGGTGCTCGAGACCGCGATCGACACCGATCTGCCCGGCTATGTCCGCGCCGTGGTGAGCCGCGACGTCCACGGCTTCGACGGCAGCAAGGTCTTGATACCGCGTTCCTCGCGGCTGATCGGCCAGTATAAATCCGGCCTCGCGGACGGGCAGACGCGCGCCTACGTCATCTGGTCGCGGCTGATCCGTCCCGATGGCGTGTCGATCGCGCTCGGTTCGCCGGCGGTCGATTTCTCGGGCATCTCGGGGCTCGGCGGCAAGGTCGACAGCCACTTCCTCAAGCGCTTCGGCTCGGCGGTGCTGCTCTCGGTGGTCGGCGGGCTGTCGGCGATCAGCAATGCCTCGGTGGTCGTCTCGGGTGGGCAGAGCGCGGCGTCGGTCGCGGCGCAGAACGACACCAAGATCGCACCGACGGTGCGCGTGCCGCAGGGCCAGCCGATCCGTGTCTTCACCGCGCGCGACCTCGATTTCTCGACCGCGCCCGCCGCGGGATGAGCGCGGTCGAGCAGATCGGCGGCGGCGTCTATCTCGACGCCTATCTCGCGCCGCTGCGCCCCTGGCTGGTGCGCGAGGACGTCAGCGAAATCCTCGTCAACCGCCCCGGCGAGATATGGGTCGAAGCGGCGGGGCGCGACATCGAGCGGTTCGATCTCCCCGGGCTCGACGACCGCCATCTGCGTCGGCTCGCCGAGCAGGTCGCGCGGATCAGCCATCAAGGCGTCAACCGCGAGCAGCCGTTACTTGCCGCGATCCTGCCCGACGGCGCGCGTGTCCAGTTCGTCGCACCCTCTGCGACGCGCGCGCATTGGGCGCTGGCGATCCGCCGGCATCGGCTCGTGGACCTGCCGCTCTCGGCTTACGATCACGGCCCGCTGGCGGCCGTGCAGGACGCCGAGGCGTGGCCCGATCCGCAGACCGATCCGGTCGGCTTCCTAGTCCGCGCGGTCAATGCGCGGCGGACGATCCTGGTCTCGGGCGGCACGTCGAGCGGCAAGACGACCTTTCTCAACGCGCTGTTGCGCGAGGTGCCCGCGCACGAGCGCATCGTGCTGATCGAGGACACGCCGGAGATCCAGCTGCGCCACGCCAACAGCCTGGGGCTCGTCGCGGTCAAGGGCGAGCTCGGCGAGTCGCGCGCGAGCACCGACGATCTGCTCCAGGCGGCGCTGCGGTTGCGGCCGGACCGCATCGTGCTCGGCGAGCTGCGCGGTCGCGAAGTGGTCAGCTTTTTGCGCGCGATCAACACCGGACACCCCGGTTCCTTCTCGACGATCCACGCCAGTTCGCCGTCGGGTGCGCTCGAACAGCTCGTGCTGATGGTGATGCAGGCGGGCCTGGGCCTCGGGCGCGACGACACGCTCGCCTACGCGCGATCGATGATCGACGTGATCGTCCAGCTCGGCCGCGCCGACGGCCGCCGCGGCATCGTTGCGATCGACTGGATCGGACGCGACCGGCTCTGAAAATCCGCCGGCTGAAAACCGCCGCTCTCGTCACCGAAGCGTCATTCGCGCGGGCTAACCGCCGTCCATAATCCAAGGGGAAGCATCATCATGACCGACCGGCGTATCGTTGCCCTGTCCAGCGCAGTGTCCAGCCTTCTCGCGATCGCAGTCGCCACCGCGCCCGCCGGCGCCGCGACCATCGTGGTCGCGAGCGGGACGACCGCGACCGGCCAGCAGAGCATCGGCGGCACCGATACGCTGACCGTGCAGGCCGGCGGCGCGATCGTCTCCGCCGTCGACCCCGCGGTGACCGAGAAGACTGCCGCGACCGGCGTCGTCATCACCAACAACGGCACGATCCAGTCGACCGCCAGCGACGGCCGCGCGATCAACGTTTCGGGCACCGCGCTGCCCAGGACGATTACACTCAACAATGCCGCGGGCGCGCTGATCACATCCGAGGACGACGCCTTCCGAGTCAACCTCGACGTCTCGCAGGGCACGATCACGGTCAACAACGCCGGCACGATCAAGACCACCAACGGCGGGCAGGGGATCGACTTCGACGCGATCACCACCCCCGGCGCGACCGTGCGGATCAACAATCTCGCGGGCGGTGTGATCCAGACCTTCGGCGCGGACGGCATCCGTTCGGGGCAGGGCTCGGTGATCGACAATGCCGGCACGATCTTCGCCGACGGCGTGCTCGACGACAGCAACGACGGTATCGACATGCAGGCGCACACCGCCACCGTGATCAACGAGGCGACCGGCGTGATCTCGGGTGAGCGCCACGGCATCACCAGCAGCACCGGCCTCACCGTCACCAACTTCGGCTCGATCACCGGCCGCAACGGATCGGGGGTCGGATCGGACGGCACCGGCACCGTCGTCAACTTCGGCACGATCACCGGTGCGTACAACGGCGTCAGCGCGAACGGCGACGGCGACGGTGTCGATATCGACTTCATCGCCAACATCACCAATTCGGGCGTCATCCAGGGCACCGGCGCGGCCGGCGTCGACAAGGGCGGCAACCCCAACAGCAGCGAAGGCATCGCGATCGGCGGCGGCACCGTCGTCAACAATGCCGGCGCGCTGGTCAGCGGCCAGGGCAACGGCATCCTCGTCGACGACGGCTCGGGCGGGGCAGCGGCGGGCGCGACGACCATCACCAACGCGGGCACGATCCGCGGCGTCACCGGCGCAGGCATCACGCTGGTCGGCAATTTCAACGACACGATCGTCAATTCGGGCACGATCAGCGGCGGCAACGGCGTCGCGATCAGCATGGGGGCGGGCAACGACCAGCTCACGTTGCTGCCCGGATCGACGATCATCGGCAGCGTTGACGGCGGTGCGGGCACCGACCAGGTGACCCTGGCGGGCACCACCTATGGCAGCTTCGCGGGCGCCACCAACTTCGAGCATCTCGACGTCGCGTCGGGAAATTGGACGCTCACCGGCGCCTCGACCTTCGCCAACGGCACCAGCATCGATGCCGGCGCCTCGCTGACCGGACCCGCCGCCGTGCTGACCGGATCGATCGTCGACAACGGCGCACTGATCGTCAACCAGTCGACCGACGGCACGCTGGCGGCGTCGCTGGCCGGCACCGGCCTGCTCGAGAAGACCGGCGCCGGCGTGCTGACGGTCGGCTCGCAGAGCTTCACGGGCCGTACCGACGTGATCGACGGCACGCTGCTGCTCAACGGCACGCTCTCCTCGGCGGTGACGGTCGAGCAGGGCGCCAAGCTCGCCGGCACTGGCCAGATCGCGTCGGCGACGATCGGCGCGGGCGGCACGATAGCGCCGAGCGTCGGCACGCTCGCGATCGCGGGCAACTTCACCCAGCAGGGCGGCTCGACCTACGCCGCGACGATCCTGCCCGGCGCGATCAGCAGCCGGATCGCGGTCGGCGGCACCGCGACGATCGGCAGCGCCGCGACGATTACCGTGGCACGCGGCGCGGGCGATCTGCTGATCGGCACGCGCTATCTGCTGCTCACCGCGGCAGGCGGCATCACCGGCACCTATACGCTCGACCAGACGGCCGTGAACGGCACCGAGCTGCGCCTCGGCAGCAACGCGACGAGCGTCTTCGTCGATCTCGCGCGCACGGGTGCGTCGCTGCAAGGCCTCGCGCTCAACGGCAACCAGGCCAATGTCGCCGGCGTGTTCGGCGGACTCGGCACCGGCAACGCCGCCTTTGCCGCGCTGACGCTCGATCCGTCCGACGCCCAGGTGCGCAACACGCTGTCGGAGCTCTCGGGCGAGATCCACGCCTCGGTGCGCACCGCGATGGTGCATGACGCGATGCTCGTCGAAGACGCCGCGATCGCCCGCATCCAAGCCGGCGCGACGCAGCCCTCGGGCCTGTGGGGGCAGGCCCTCGGCAATTACGGCGAGGATGACGGCACGCGCGGCGCGGCCGAAACGCGGCGCACGACCTACGGCGGCATCGGCGGCTACGACATTGCGTTGCTGGGCGGGCTGCGCGCGGGCGTCGCGGGCGGCTACACCCACACCAAGCTCTCGATCGACGATCGCGACAGTTCGGCGCGGCTGCGCAGCGGCCATGTCCTCGCCTATGCCGGCGGCGACTATGGCGCGCTGCGGGCGCGGTTCGGGATCGGCTATGACTGGGGCCACACCGACACGCAGCGCAGCGTCGCCTTCACCGGTTTCGCCGACCAGGACGACGCGCGCTATGACGGCGACACGCTGCACGGCTTCGGCGAGCTCGGCTATGCGTTGCCGCTGGGCGGCGGCACGGTCGAGCCGTTCGTCGGCGGATCGGCGTACCGCGTCCATACCGACGGCTTCAGCGAGGCTGGCGGTAGCACCGCGCTCGATGGCGCGCGTCGCACCGACTCGGTGCAATTCTCGGACGTCGGCCTCAAGATCGGGACGCCCGTGATCAACTCGGTGTCGGTCCACGCCGGCGTCGCATGGCAACACGCCTTCGGCAGCGTCGATCCCGAGGCGATCCTGAGCTTCGCCGGCACCGCCACATCCTTTTCGGTGACCGGCGCCAGCCTGTCGCGCGACGCGGCGGCGCCGACCGCCGACATCGCCTGGACGCCGACGCCGAAACTGCGCGTCAGCGCGGGCTATACGGGCCTGATCGGTCGCGCCGGCGCGGATAATGGCGGGCGGCTCACGCTGGGCGTCGCGTTCTAAGCCATAGCCGTTATTGCGGGAGGGCAGCGCCCGGAGGAGCGTCCGATCAGTCTGCTTCATCGCCGGCCGCCGACAAACAGTCGGCGCGTCCGTGCGGCTATGGCGGAAGGACGAGCATCCGGGCGCGTGTCGCCGCGACGGTGTCGCGGCCTCGCGGACGCTTGAGCTTGGCGCCGTGGCGGTCATGCGGTATGCGGTTTCGTCCGCGTGACTGGCGAGGAAGGTGGAGTACCACCGTGGAGCGCGGATGGAGCCGCCGCTCGGCTGGGCACCCTTCAATCGGAGGTGCTGATATGCCCGATCCTGCCGACATCCATAATTGGCGACGGCTCGATAGCCGCATCACCACCTCCGGCCAGCCTACCGAGGATCAGCTTGCGGAGCTGCCCGCGCTCGGCATCCGGCATGTCGTCAATCTCGGGCTGCATACCCACGAGAAGGCGCTGCCCGATGAAGCCGGCTGCCTCGCGCGCCTCGGGTTGAGCTACATCCACATCCCTGTGGATTTCGATCGGCCGACCGAAGGCGACTTCATCCGCTTTTGCGAGGCGATGGCCGCCGTGGACGGCAAGCCGGTGCATGTCCATTGCATCGCCAACATGCGGGTATCCGCCTTCCTCTACCGCTGGCAACGCGATGTCCGCGGGCACGACGAGGCCCGGGCGCGGGCGTTGATGGATTCGGTGTGGCAGCCCGGAGGCATATGGGCGTCGTTCATCGGCGAGGATGCCGACAGCGCGCTGCCCCACCGTCCGCCGGTCAAGGTCGACCCCTGAGCTCCGCGCGCGGCGCCGGGCGAGCCGCTCAGCCCGTCCCTTCCGCCATCTCCGCCAGCGCCAGCCAGCGCACCTCCGCCGCTTCCTTGGTCGCGCGCGCGGTTGCGATCGCCTTCATCAGCGCGTCGAAGCTTTTGGGGTCGCGGACGAACAAGTTCGGGTCAGCGAGCGTCTGCTCGTCGCGCGCGATCTGGCCTTCGAGGCGCTCGATCTCCTGCGGCAGCATGTCGAGATCGCGCTGGTCCTTGTAGGTCAGCTTGACGCGCACGGGCGGCGGGGGCGGGGGTGCCACCTGCGGTTTGATCACCGAACGCTTGCCGGTCGCCGCGCGCGGCGCGCGCTGCCGCTCCCAATCCTCGTAGCCGCCCGCCACCACGTCGACCGTGCCGCTGCCGTCGAGCCCCAGCGTGATCGTCACGGTGCGATCGAGGAAGTCGCGATCGTGGCTGACGATCAGCACGGTGCCGTCATAATCGCCGATCACCTCCTGCAGCAGGTCGAGCGTCTCGAGGTCGAGATCGTTGGTCGGCTCGTCGAGCACCAGCAGGTTCGACGGTCGCGCGAACTCGCGCGCGAGCAGCAACCGCGAGCGCTCGCCGCCCGAGAGCGAGCCGATCTTGGCGTCGGCCATGTTGGGATCGAACAGGAACTCTTTCAGATACCCATGCAGATGCTTGCGCACGCCGAGCACGTCGATCCAGTCGCCGCCGTCGGTGACGACCTCGCGCACGGTCTTCTCGGGTGCCATCAGGCTGCGCTGCTGGTCGATCACCACCGCATCCAAGGTCTTGGCGAAGCGGATGTGGCCGCTGTCGGGTTCGAGCTCCCCGGTGAGCAGCTTGAGCAGCGTCGACTTGCCCGCGCCGTTGCGCCCGACGATCCCGATCCGGTCGCGCCGCGCGACGCGGAGCGTGAGGTTGTCGATGATCGTGCGCTCGCCGAAGCGCTTCGAGATCCCCTTGGCGTCGATCACGATCTTCGAGCGCGCGTCGTCGGTGCCGGTGACGAGGTTGGCCGAGCCCTGCGGCCCCATCATCGCGGCGCGTTCGGCGCGCATCTCGACCAGCTTGGTGAGCCGCCCCTGGTTGCGCTTGCGCCGGCCCGTCACGCCGCGCAGCAGCCAATGCTCCTCCAGCTTCAACTTGGCGTCGAGCTTTTCGGCGTTGCGCGCCTCGTCGGCATAGACCTGCTCGGTCCAGGCGTCGAAGCCGCCGAAGCCGATTTCGGCGCGGCGGATATTGCCGCGATCGAGCCACAGCGTCTGCTTGGTGAGGCGGGTGAGGAAGGTGCGATCATGGCTGATCACGACGAAGGCGCCCCGAAAGCGCTTGAGCCAGTCCTCGAGCCATTCGATCGCAGCGATGTCGAGATGGTTGGTCGGCTCGTCGAGCAGCAGAACGTCGGGGTCCTGCGCCAGCGCGCGGACGATCGCGGCGCGGCGCCGCTCGCCGCCGGAGGCGGACGCGGCCTCGCGGTCGAGGTCGATGCCGAGCTGGTCGGCGATCGCATCGGCTTCGTAGTCGACCGGCGCGTCGTCGCCGCCCATCACGTAGTCGCGCAGCGTCGCGACCCCGCGCAGGTCGGGCTCCTGCTCGAGGATGATGACGCGCGTGCCGGGCACGATCGTGCGGCGGCCCTCGTCGGCGTCGATCTTGCCGCCGATCAGCTTGAGCAGGGTCGTTTTGCCCGCCCCGTTGCGGCCGATCAGCGCGAGGCGGTCGCGCTGGCCGATATGAATGTCGAGCCCACGAAAGAGCCAGCCGGAGCCTTGGACGAGGCCCAGGCCTTCATAGGAGAGTACAGGTGCAGCCATGGCGTGCCAGCTAGGCGATGTGTGCCCGAAATGTAACCCTGAGCGATGTATTACGGCCACATCGTGTCGGCAAACCTTAACCATGCCCCTATTCACGGCTTGTTCAACGCGTCGGCGCCATGCCAGCCTGCGTGCCGATGATGCGTGTC
>Ga0302314_10001667_pt1 | contig 41444 bp, 37 predicted proteins | sample III_Palsa_N2_3_FD_200533 | JGI IMG/M metagenome (GOLD analysis project Ga0302314, IMG submission 200533) | Peat permafrost microbial communities from Stordalen Mire near Abisko, Sweden - III_Palsa_N2_3 | ecosystem: Environmental > Terrestrial > Soil > Palsa > Peat permafrost | place: Sweden... | reverse complement strand
CCGTGGCGTTGAGCTGGCTGTGGATTTACGTCACCGGCAGCCGCGGCGCCTGCCTGATAACCCAGGTCGATCACCGCATCAAGCCCAAGGCCCCACCCTAAGAAAACGCCTGAATTCCCGTCTGCGCCCGCCCCAGAATCAGCGCGTGAATGTCATGTGTTCCCTCGTAAGTGTTCACCACCTCGAGATTCACCAGATGACGAATAATGCCGTACTCATCCGATATGCCGTTGCCCCCCAACATATCGCGCGCGGTACGCGCCACGTCCAGCGCCTTGCCGCAGGAGTTACGCTTGAGCATGGAGGTGATTTCGACGGCGGCCGTGCCATCGTCCTTCATGCGTCCCAGCCGCAGGCAACCCTGCAGCGCCAGCGTGATCTCGGTCTGCATATCCGCCAATTTTTTCTGAATCAACTGATTGGCCGCGAGCGGACGTCCGAATTGCTTGCGGTCCAGCACGTACTGCCGCGCCGTGTGCCAGCAACTTTCCGCCGCGCCCAGCGCGCCCCAGGCAATACCGAAGCGCGCGGAGTCCAAACACGTGAACGGACCCTTGAGTCCCGATACGCCCGGCAACAAATTCTCTTCAGGCACGAATACCTGATCCATGACGATCTGACCCGTGGTCGAGGCCCGCAATCCCACCTTGCCGTGCAGGGTGGGAGCCGACAACCCCTTCCAACCTTTCTCGAGAATAAAACCGCGAATCGCCTCATCATCGGTCTTGGCCCACACCACGAAGACGTCGGCAAAGGGGCTATTGGAAATCCAAGTCTTGGAACCCGTCAGTTGAAAACCGCCGGACACACTGCGCGCGCGAGTCACCATGCTGCCGGGGTCCGAACCGTGATCCGGCTCCGTCAACCCGAAGCATCCGATGGCTTTGCCGCTCGCCAACCCCGGCAAATACTTATGTTTCTGTGCGTCGGTACCGAATTGAAAAATCGGCAGCATGACCAGCGAGGACTGCACGCTCATCATGGAGCGGTAGCCGGAGTCCACCCGCTCTATTTCGCGCGCGATAAGGCCGTAGCTGACATAGTTGAGACCTGCGCCGCCAAAAGCTTCGGGGATGGTGGCACCCAACAAACCCAACTCGCCCATTTCGCGGAATACCGAGGGATCGGCCACTTCCTCTCGGAAAGCCCGCAATATTCGGGGCGACAGCTGCTCCTGCGCGTATTGGCGCGCCGCATCCCGCACCATGATTTCTTCCTGCGTCAACTGCGCTTCGAGCAGCAGCGGATCGTCCCAATGAAAACTCGCTCGTGCCATGGTCCAGCCCCTCCATGAACACCGCCCTGTCGAATGTCACCGTGCTGGATTTGTCGCGCATCCTGGCCGGCCCCTGGGCGGGTCAGGTGCTGGCCGATCTGGGGGCGGACGTCATCAAGATCGAAAAACCCCAAGGCGGCGACGATACCCGCTCGTGGGGTCCGCCCTTTCTGCAGCACACCGACAGCCAAGACACGTCGCGGGCGGATGCCGCCTACTACCTATGCGCCAACCGCAACAAGAAATCGGTGACCGTGGACTTCACCACACCCGAGGGCCGCGCCTTGGTGCAGCAGTTGGCAAGCAAGGCCGACGTGGTGCTGGAGAACTTCAAGGTGGGCGGCCTCAAAGCCTACGGTCTCGACTACGAGTCCCTCAAAGCCATCAATCCAAAAATCATTTACTGCTCCATCACCGGCTTCGGGCAAACGGGCCCCTACGCCGCCCGCCCTGGCTATGATTTTCTCGTGCAAGCCATGGGCGGCCTGATGAGCATCACCGGACGCGGCGCCGCCGAATCCGGGGCAGGTCCGCAAAAAGCGGGCGTGGCCGTAACGGACATTCTCACCGGGTTATATGCCGCCATCGGCATTCTCGCCGCACTCAATCATCGCGAACACAGCGGAGTGGGACAACACATCGACTTATCCCTGCTCGATGTGCAGGTGGCCTGCCTCGCCAATCAAGCAATGAATTATCTGGTCAGTGGCAAGGCGCCCGAGCGCCTGGGCAATGCGCATCCCAACATCGTGCCTTACCAGGACTTCCCCACCCAAGATGGTTACATGATTATTGCCGTGGGCAATGATGGCCAATTCGCGCGGCTTTGCACCGAGATGGGCCTCGCTGAGTTGGCGGCCGACGCAAAGTTCTCCACCAACAAGACCCGGGTGGCCAACCGCGTCGAGCTCATCGAGCGGCTCAACGCCGTGTCCCGAACGAGGCCCACGGCGGCTTGGATTGCGTCCCTCGAAAAGGTGGGCGTACCCTGTGGCCCCATCAACACCATCGATGCAGTGTTTGCCGACCCGCAAGTAAAAGCTCGTCACATGCAGGTGGACATGTCCCACCCCACCAGCGGCTCGGTGTCACTGGTGGCGAATCCGCTGCGCCTCTCCGAAACACCGGTGACCTATCGAACCGCGCCGCCGACTTTGGGCGCTCAAACGCGGGAAGTGCTCACGCAACGACTGGGCATGTCCGACGAGGAAGTCGACCGCCTGCGCACAGCGGGAATTATCTAGCCCCGGCAGCTCTTGCGCCTCAGGCCTTGGCGCCTTCCAACGTCTTCTCGATTCGTTGATCGGGAATGAACCAAATTACCGCCACCACCAAGTACACCAACTGCCCCATCGACGGGGACCAGAATGACAGGCCGATGCCCGTTAAATACAGGAGCGCAGAGGCTTTGCCCTTCCAGTCTCCACCCACCGCCTTTTTCAATAGCGACTCGCTGCCCTGCGAACGAATAATGGCCTTCTGCAAAATGAAATAGGCCATCGCAGCCATGTACAACACGGCGCCATACAACGCTGTCGGCGCTTTCGCCTCGTGATTCTCGCCCACCCAGGCCGTGGTAATCGGAAACAGCGACAGCCAGAACAAGAGATGCAAGTTCGCCCAAAGGATGGGGCCCGTCGCTTCCTCGCAGGTATGCAGCATGTGGTGGTGATTGTTCCAATAAATCCCCACGTAGACGAAGCTCAACAAATAACTCAGCAATACGGGAATGAGGGGCAGCAATGCGCCCAGCGTATCGCCGTGAGGCACTTTGAGCTCCAACACCATGATGGTAATGATGATGGCAATGACGCCATCGCTGAACGCCTCCATTCTCGTGGTATTCATATTGAAATGCCGTCCGTTCCGTTATGCTTGCAGCATGCCCAAGCACACCCATAGACTCAACCTTGCCCCCGCTTCTGCCTTATTGGCGGCGGCGCTTTACGGTACGACAGCGGTCGCGGCGACTCTGCCGCCGCCCGCCGACCAGCAACTTGGGCGAGACATGCTCAAAACCCTGGTGGAAATCAATACCACCCATGGGCATGGCTCAACCGAGGCGGCCAAGGCCATTCAAGGCTGGCTATTATCCGCCGGCTTCCCGGCCGACGACGTGGTCCTCGTTGTTCCGGAAGATCATCCCACCAAGGGCAGCTTGGTGGTCCGTTATCGCGGCAAGCATAGCGGCAAGGCCGTGCTCTTTATGGGGCACCTCGACGTCGTGGAAGCCAAGCCCGAAGACTGGTCCACGGATCCCTTCAAGCTCACGGAGAAGGACGGCTTTCTCTACGGCCGAGGCACGATCGATATGAAGGACGGCGACGCGGCCATGGTCGAGTCGTTGATCCGCCTGAAGCGCGAGCGCTTCGTGCCCGATCATGACCTCATCGTTGCCTTCACCGCCGACGAAGAAGCCGGCGGCGATTCGAATGGACCTGCGTTCCTACTCAAAAATCACCGCGAGCTCATCGAGGCGGACATGGCCATTAATCTCGATGGCGGCGGCGGCGACCTGAAGTACGCCAAGCCTCTCTACTTCGAGGTGGGCACCAGCGAAAAAACGTATGTCACCTACACGCTGGAGACCACCAGCCCCGGCGGCCATGGCTCCTTACCCGGACCCGATAACGCCATTTATCGACTGGCTGACGGGCTCGGCCGGCTGGAGGCTTTCAAATTTCCGGTGATGTTGACGGCGACGACTCGGGCCAGCTTCGATCAACTCGCCACGGTCGACCCCGGTCCGAACAGCGCCGACATGAAAGCCGTGGCATTGCCACAGCCGGACCTTGCCGCGGCTGAGCGCCTGAGCCAGAACGTGCGCCTCAATGCGCTGCTGCGCACCACCTGCGTCGCTACGCTGATCTCGGGCGGTCATGCCGAGAATGCGCTGCCGCAGCGCGCGCGCGCCACGGTCCAATGCCGCATGATGCCAGGCGACACCGAAGCCAACGTCCAGTCCCTGCTCACCGGCGTGTTGAACGATCCAGCCATTCGCCTTACGCTCGACGCCGCTCCCATCGTGAGCCCGGAGTCTCTCCCCACACCGCAAATCATGGGTAAAATCGCGGCCTTGGCGCACTCCATGTGGCCCGGCGTCCCCGTCATTCCCACCATGGCCACCGGTTTCAGCGACGATCGACAAACCCGCAACGCCGGCATACCCAGCTATGACGTCAGCGGCGTGTGGATGGACATCGACGAGAATCGCGCGCATGGGCGCGACGAACGGGTCAGTACCGTTTCTTATGATGAAAGCGTCGAGTTTACCTATCGCCTCATGAAGACCATGGGGCGCTCGAAGTAACCCCCCTCTTTTAGGGGATTGGCGGGGGCCGGAGCGCCGGAACTAGGCCTCAATCTTGTGCATTGCCGCACCCCCGGCCCTGGTCTTACGCGAATATCAGCGTTTTTCCTACACCGCCGCCGAGTGGTTTCATACCAGAATTAATCACTTGGCCCGTATGGCCCGCCACAAGAATCCGAAGCATGCATATCCTCTGGTCCGTAGCCCTGATTGTCGGCGCTCTCACGATTTTGATCATGGGCCTCGTTGGCGTGGTCCACGACCTCCTGCAGAGGGGACCCTACGAGCCGCCGCTCATCCGTAACGACGGTTTGGCATGGCCCGCCCGTTACCAAGGTGCCTCCCCTCAACCGGCTCAAGCGCGCGAAACTCGCTTCGGGGGTGCTACGTGGTCGGGGCGCGGGTCCAGCCGGCGCTAACGGGCGACTCGCCCGCACGCTTCCGACACCTACGGGATCGGCAGTTCTTGGCTGTGAAAGTGGCGGCCTCAAATCTCGATCTGGCGGGCAATTTCGACAACGTGCTCAGGCGCCAAATTGAACCGGTCGACGACTTTGACCGAGTTGCGGTACAGGAAGGCGAATAGCGCCATACGCCAGCCGCTGAGCGCCGCGTGCTGCGGCTTCGACACCACGAGATCCCGGGTGCCGACAATCATCGCCTGGTTCAAATCGATGTCCTTATCCAAACCGTGCGCGTGACTCAACGCCGCCTTGAGATCCGGTATTTCGAAGAAGCCGAATCTGGCCACCACGTGCCATAGACCCTCCCCTACATTTTCCACCACCGTGCATTTCGGGCCGAGCACGCGCGGCACGTCTTCGAACACGATACTCAACGCGATGGCATGCCGCGGCAGGATACCGACGAAGCGCGCATGATCCATGATGAGACGCGAGACCTTCTGCGTACTCCTCGTCAGGAATATGGTGGTGCCCTCCATGCGCGGTATGGCACCCGCTCTCAGGCTGGCGAGAAAGGTCTCGCCTTTTTCCGGATTCTGCACCAGCGTCGCGCGAACCGCGTCTACACCGGAACGCCAGGTAACCATGATGGTAAAGAGAACCGCCGCAAAGGTGAGCGGCAGCCAGCCGCCATCCGCGATTTTCAGCAAGTTTGCGGCAAAGAAGCTTATGTCGACGACTAGGAAAAATCCCGCAACGGCGATCGCCGCTGCCAAAGGCCAGCGCCACAAATCGCGCATGGCTCGAAACAAAAGCACGGTGGTCAGAAGCATGGTGGTGGCAACCGCCGTCCCGTAGGCACCTGCCAAGCGATCCGAGCTGCCGAAGGCTACCGTGGTCGCAACGGTAGCCAACATCAACAGCCAATTCACCACCGGTACGTAGATCTGACCATAAATGCGGTCGGAGGTCTGCCGTATGGACACTCCCGGCAGCCAGCCCAATTGCATGGCCTGTCGCGTCATCGAAAAAGAACCCGTGATGATGGCTTGGCTGGCGATAATGGTGGCAATGGTGGCCAGTGCCACCAAGGGGTAAATCGACCACGAGGGAGCGATCAGGAAGAACGGATTGCCCGATACCGACCCCTTGTCGAGCAAATAGGCCGTTTGACCGGCATAGCTCAGCAGCAGTGCGGGCAGCACTATGATGTACCACGAACGTCGTATCGACGTCTTACCGAAGTGTCCCATGTCGGCGTACAACGCCTCGCCGCCGGTTATGCACAGAAAGACGGCACCCAGCACCAAGAAGCCGACGCTTCCCGCGTGCCGTAAAAATGAAATGGCGTAGCGCGGATCGAGCGCCGCCACCACCTCGGGATGGTGGGAAATAGCCGCTATCCCCAAGGCTGCGATGACACAAAACCACAGCAGCATCACTGGACCGAAGGCGCGCCCAATCTTCTCGGTGCCGAAACGCTGCGAGGCGAACAACGCGATCAGCACCACCAGCGCCATGGGCATCACGTACGGCTTGAACGACGCCGTTACAGCATTGAGACCCTCGAGTGCGCTCAGCACTGAAATCGCCGGTGTGATCACGCCATCGCCATAAATCAACGCGGCGCCGAGCAAACCCATGGCGGTCAGGATGCGAACGCCCGGCTTGAAGCCATTGGCCCCCACCAACGACATCAACGCCAGAATGCCGCCTTCGCCATGATTGTCGGCGCGCATGACGAACAAACAGTATTTCAGCGAGATGGTAATGAACAGCGTCCAGATGATGGCCGAGAGGATGCCGAGCGCGGCGTGCGGCGTGAAGTGGCCGCCGGTGGCCTGGACCACGGTTTGCAAGGTGTACAGCGGGCTCGTGCCGAGGTCGCCGAACACCACTCCCAGCGCGGCAAAACTCGCAAAGCGCGTGGGCTTTGAATTGTCCATGGGTCTTTCACTCTGAGGAATTCAAGCGCTACCTTATCCGAGATCTCGGCATTCCGCAGCCCGCCGACACATCAAGGCGCGCGCGTCCTACAGCTTTGACAGGTGGGGAGGATGGAGACTACTCCACAAATTATGGGACCCGTTTTCCACACACATCCACGACTGAAATGGGCCGGCGTCATTGTGCTCGGCCTGGTGCTCATTCTCGTGATCGCGATCGCGTTGTTCGACTGGAACAGTTTGCGGCCGTTTGTAGAGCGAGAAATTACCGCAACCTCTGGCCGTCCCGCCCACATCGACGGCGATCTCAAGGTGCGCGTCTGGACGTGGAACCCCACCGCGCAAGTCAATGGCATACGCCTGGAGAATCCAAGCTGGGCGGACCGCAAGCTCATGTTCGCCGCCAAGCGCATCACCATCAGCGTGAGCCTGGCGCATCTGTTGCGCGGTCAGATCGTCATGCCGCAAATCGAGGTGCTTGATCCGGAGATCAATCTAGAGCGGGACGCCAAAGGCCGGGCCAGTTGGGCGCTAGGTACCAAGGAAGGAAAACCCAGCAAGGACAAGACACCGGCCAAAATCCCGACCATCCAACGGCTCGTCATCGATAACGGCAAACTGCACGTGGTGGACCAGATTCGCAAACTCACATTCAGCGGCTCGCTGGTCGCGGGCGAACAAGCGGGAAAACAGGATGAGTCGGCATTCAAGGTACATTGCACCGGCACCCTCAACGAGAAGCCGTTCACCCTCGAAGCCAATGGCGGCCCGCTGCTGAACCTCGAACCTCACAAGCCTTACTTGTTCGATACGCACCTGACGGCGTCGGATATCGATTTGCAGACTCACGTCACCGTTCCCAAGCCCTTCGATCTGCGTACGCTCGACGTCAAATTCGAGGTGAGCGGCAATGACCTCGCAGACGTGTTTTATCTGACCGGACTGGCTCTGCCGAACACGCCGAGGTATCGCTTGGGCGCGACCGTGCACCTCTCCGGCACCAAATTCGACATCGTGGATCTCAAGGGGCGGTTGGGGACCAGTGACCTATCGGGGTCCGGTGAGGTGCAAATTGCCGGCGCGCGTCCCAAGCTCACCGCGAAGCTCATGTCTGACAATCTCAACATCGTGGATTTGGCACCCACCCTGGGTCAAAACGCGCCCAAGGCATCCTCGCTCGCGGCGAGCCCCACTGCCGGGAAACCGGCGAAGGCCAAGAAGCAAGCCGCGGCGGCACCGCCGCCGGAGGACGCCGACCAGTCGCCTCTGAATCAGGGGCATCTCCTCCCCGACGCCGACCTGCAGGTCGATCGCGTGCGCGGCATGGATGCCGATGTGACTTACACCGCCGCTGCGGTGACCGCGCCCAAAGTTCCGATGCAGAAAGTGCACTTTCATTTGGTACTCGATGCCGGCTTGCTGACCATCGACCCTTTGACGTTCGTGCTGGATCAGGGCAAGTTTTCGGGCAAGGTGCGCATCGATGCCCGGCAGGACATTCCCGATACCGCCATCGACATGCACATCGAGGATGTGAACCTCGGCCAATTCAAATCGGCAACCATGAAACAATCACCGCTGGAGGGCACTCTGGTCGGACGCTTCGAGTTTCACGGCGCCGGCGCCTCCTTGCATAAGTTCGCCGCGTCCTCCAATGGCGCCGTGAGCGTGGTCATTCCTCATGGTCAAATCACGGAAGCGTTCGCGGAACTCACCGGCATCAACGTCATCAGCGGCTTGGGCCTGCTATTGGCGAAGGATCAGAAACAGGCCGAGATACGCTGCGGCATAGTGGACTTTAAGGACCAGAACGGCCGACTCAACACCACCACCGTGTACGTCGATACGACCACCGTGCTCATTACGGGCCGCGGCAATATCGATCTGAACAGCGAGGACTTGGATCTCGCGTTGCAGGGCGACCCCAAGAAATTCCGCTTTGGAAGGCTCCGCACCCCCATCGACTTGCACGGTACTTTGTTGCATCCCGCGGTGGGTGTGAAGGCCGGCAAGCTGGTCGAGCAGGGCGCGGTAGCGGCGGCCTTGGGCCTTCTCCTGACGCCGGTGGCCTCGGCCCTGGCCTTCGTCGATCCGGGGCTTGCCAAGGATAAAGACTGCTCCTCCGTGTTCTCGCAGGCCAACGCCGGGATTCAGCCTCCGCCCGACTCAGCGCAGCCCGCCGCGACCGAGCCTCAGCCATCGAAGCCCTAAGAGCATCCACGACCGCCTGTTGGCGTAGGATGCTTCCCACTAGGGATGCCGTTTCCCGCCGCTGACGGGATTACGTCGCTACAGCTATCGTAAGACTGTGATTCGCACCTAGCCTTACGAGGGCAAGAACATGCAGCGCAAAATTTTAATCACTCTCTGTATTGCCGCAATGCCGCTGGCATTCCTCACGAAACCGGCATTCAGTGACAACGGCGTATCTCTGAATATCACCAACGACGGCACGGACGACATCGACGTGACCGTATATGACACCACGTTGGGCCCGAAGGCGGTGGTGCTCGCCCATGCAAGAATCAATGGCTTCACAACCGTGCCGCTCTCCGTGGCAGCCGATGACACGGGCCACGGAAATATTTCCTGGACCGCGGTCACGGCAGATAAGACCGACCGCAAGTGCGGTCATGCCGATAGTGTCGGGCTCGGTGATTCGGCTGCGGTCAAGGTACGCGCCGATTCCGATTGCGCCACCATCACCGCCAGCACGACCTAAAGAGCGGCCTGAAGAGCGTCTTTGGATTTCAGCGTGGCGCGCACCGAGCGCACCACGCTGAGACCGGCCAATCCCAGTAATAGCACCCATCCCAGACTGCCGCCCCCACCGCCGCCGCTACTAGTACTGGTCGTGGTGGTGGTTGAGGACGCAGCCGCTACCGTGAGCGTTACCGAAGCCGCGCTCGACGTCCCCACCGAATTGGTACACGTCAGCGTGTACGAATAAGAGCCGGCGGCCGTCGGCGTCACCGTCTGCGTACCGCTGATGGCTAGCGCTCCGCTCCAGGTCCCTCCCGCCGTGCACGATGAGGTGTTGTACGACGTCCATGTCAGCGTGACCGCGGTCCCGGCAGTCACGGAGGAGGCCGAAGCGGTGAGGGTGGGAGCGCCCGGCGGCAACAAGGCAATGGCGGCTTGCGCCTGCACGAAACCGTATCCGGCGCTGTAATTAGGCACGGTACCCATGGCCAGCGCGCTGTTCTGGAGCGAATCGTAGATTTGCGTCGGCGTGAGCGCTGAATTCGCCTGCAACATCAACGCCGCGATGCCCGCCACATGCGGGGTGGCTGCGGAGGTGCCGAAGAAGTTCGGATAGCTAGGATCGTTCTGACAAGAGGCGGTATTGGTGGACAGTAGACCACCAGAAGTGGGAATGTCCGGATCATCCGCCAGTGTGAACCCGAGGAAGGTGTCATTGACCCCATCCGGTCCCACGACATTGGGCTTCTGACGCACCACCGGCGTGGTGAGCCGAGTGGTGGTCCCAGTCGTCGTATCAACACTGAAAAGGATGGGATCGCCCCCCAGAGACGAATAGGATTCGAGCGTTGCAGGCATCGTGCCGCAAGCCGGCGTGTCGAAGTAAAACGCCGCGCCGATGGCCAGGGCGCCCGCCGCACCCGGATGGCCCTGAATGGTGGGGCTGTTGGTTGCGAAAGTCGTAATGGGCGCATCCGTCTGCCCGTCTGTCTCTACCACGACCTTGATCCGACCGGGGCCGGTTGGGCCATTCGCAAGGCCGATGACGAGGTTCAGAGTCTCCTGCGGTGTGGCGCTGGTCGCATCCGCGGGGTTGGCGATGATCAAAATCTGCACAGGGTCCGAGCCTACAGTATTGGCGCCTGTGCACGTGACGGAGTCGCCATCGTTGTCTTCGATCGTGAACGCACTGGTGGCGCCCGTCACGCAGAGATTGATCTGACTGGTCGCGCCGCCACTATTGGCTGAGCCCGTCACATAGGGCTGATCCCATTCCACCACCACGGCGGCGAATTCGCCGGGTTCCATAGCGTCGATGGTGATGGGCAGCGCGGTGGTGGTCGTAGCATTCGTAGTATCGAAGTTCAGCAGGTACTCACCGCTGTTGGATCCGCTGGTGGCCAGAGTTGCGAAGCTGGGCGCGGTATTTTCATAAGACGCATTACCTTCGTTGCCGGCCGCGGAGAAATACGCCACTCCCGCCGCCTCGACTGTATCCACCGCCTGCGCCACCAGGCCATCCTGGTAGAACGGCTCATCGAAATATCCCACGTCGTCGGCAATGACTGTCGCCCCAGCGGTAGCGAGTTTGCCGATGCCGGACGCGAAGTCCGCCTCGCTGTTTTCCGCGGTATAGAAAGCCAGGCTGGCCGACGGTGCGACATGGTGCACGATTTGCAGCATGGCACGACCTTCGTCGCCAAAGGGAGTAAATACCGGCGCCCCATACTGCAGGCAGGGGGCTTCTCCCAGCACATTCACACCGGAAGGCAGGTCGTCGGAGGCGACGTCATTGGCGTAGGTGGCCGCGAAGCCGTTGTAGGCATAACCCGCGTAGCCTGAGGCCGGCACACCGCTGCTCGACTCCGCGTACGTAGCGTAGCAATCAAAGCTATCGGACAGCACTCCCACGGTGACGCCGGAACCGCTGAGGGAGTCGGCGGTGCGCAGCGCCGCGCTTTGCTGCACGAAATCGCCCTGCGTATCCAGAGGTACCGCGCGCGTGCGCGACATCGCAGCGCGCATTGAGTGCACCTCGTCAAGTGCGGCGGCAGCGGCCAGCTGCGATACCGGCAGCCATCCGCCCACATCGTTGGAGAATACGGCCGCCTTCTGGAGGCCCAAGCCTTCCAGTGCCGTTTTTAGCTGTTGCGCGTCGCCGCGAGTCACCGCGTCGACGGACACCAGGGCGGTGGTACCATCCGACGCAAGTTTGAACTTGGCCGCCGGACTCATGGAATGTAAATCGGCCATTACCCGGCTCGCGCTTACTTTGGCAGCGTGCCGAGACAGATCAGCGAGAGCGGCGTCGAATTTTCCGGCCGAGGCGCTCTGCTTCTGCGCGCTTCGGCTGCCATAGGCGTGCAGATGCGCAGTGCCAGGCGATGCCTTGGCGTGGAGACCACCGGGAGCATAGATAGTTACGGATGAAGAGGCGGCTATAGCCGACGATAAGGCAACAATCCCAATCGCCAAATAACGAAATGCCATTCATCGTCTCCCTGTTGTCCGGACCGCGTGTAAGTGGACTGAACCCTACTTGGAAAGTTTATAACTTCACAGTTATTTACATTTAATCTACGGCCATCGACTCGGCGCCAAAGCGGTTCCAGCGTCGGATGCCCGTGAGCGTGATATCGGCCTTGTATGCGACAATAACAGTAGGCGATGAAACCCCATTCCATGCCCAAAATGACCCGCCGCCAGGTACTGGCGGCCACGGCCACTGCTATTCCCGCGGTAGGCCTGCTTACCAGAGCCGTAGCGGCGCCCTACCCGGAACGGCGCTCCCCTGCGGCCAGCCTACACCCATATTCTTTCTTCGACGCCACCGAAGCGAACTTCATCGAAGCCGCCTGCGAGCGGCTCATACCGGCCAATTCATCCGGCCCGGGTGCCCGAGATACCGGAGTCCCCCGGTATCTGGATCGGCACCTAGCCGATGCCTGGGGCAACGGCGCACGGCTCTATCGCCTTGGGCAATGGCAACCGGGAACCCCCTCCGAGAAGCTCCAGTCGGCCAAGCCGGCAGAACTATTCCGAGCCGCCCTGTCCGCCATCCACTGTGATTTATCCCGCAGAGGCACCACCTTCGCGGAATTGCCGACGGCCGCTCAGGACGACTACCTCGCCTCCCTGGAGGCGGGCCTCCCGATCCCAGGCGTCGCCACCGCGGCCTTTTTCGATCTGTTGCTGCTCATGACCACCGAAGGATTTTTCGCGACCAATGCGGCGGGCGCAAGTCGTCGCGACCGCTTGGCCTGGCCCCTCCGTGGATTTCCAGGCGCCTATGCGTCAGCCTCGGCGTTTGGCGGCGGCGACGCGCGGCGCCAGGAAACCGCTGGCGATGTCCCATAGCCAGCGCTGCACGGCCTTGACCTCCGGCCCCGAAGGCTTGCGCAACAGCAGTTCGTCCGTCGGAAACACCAGGCGAATGAGAAGGGCCGATTTCACGACCCTGTAAAAATCAGTGGGATCGACGCGCCGAAACTTGCGCGCGCGTGCACCGGCTTGCAGCAGAGCCCGCAGCCGCTGGTGCATGGCCGCCAACGGGCCATCCGAAAAATTATCCTCGAACGAGCCGCCGGCCGCCTTTTTTACGTATTCCATGCCGCCGTCGGGCGTCGCGAAGTCGATGAGCGCCAGCCGCACATAAGCAGGGTGATACATCTTGAACTCGACGAAGTGGTTCAAGGCGGTGCGTAGTGCCGCCACCGGCTCCTGCGCGGGGGAGATCGCAAACTGCGCCCCCAGCAAGTTCACGAAGCGTCGGGAAACCTCGACCAAGACGTCGTCCCGGCTGGTGTAGTGCTTGTAGATCGCGGGGACCTGCAGCTCCAGACGCTCCGAGACATCCCGTAATTTAAAGCCGTAGACTCCTTTCACCGCGATCAAACGCTCGACTTCGTCTAGAATTCTGTCGCGGGTCGGCACCGTGGCGCTGCGTCGTTTCATCGAACCTTCCTTAGAAGAACGGCTATTCCCTGGGGTCCGACTGTGGCAGATCCGGTCGCGCATCTCAATCGCATACTTTAGCTTGCGCGGGACGGCGATTCTGGTTTAGCTTCGATTTGGTTAACTGGATTAACCAGCGGATGGATACAAGAGAGGAACCGATGGTGCAATTGCGTACTCGTTTCGATGGTGGGGGCACCCCCAAGCCCGAACGCTGGGGTGTGGACAGCGAATACGGTACGCTGCGCGACGTGTTGGTGGGCCCCATCGATTATTTCTCTTGGCGCGCGGGCAACGCCGTCGCGGAACGCGCGGAACGGGTCGGTCTACGCTTCGACTTCGAGGTGGCACGCACTCAATATAACGAAATGCTCGACGTGTACCGGCAAGCGGATGTGACCGTGCATGTGCTGCCGGCCCAACCCGATCTTCCCTACCAAATTTTTGCGCGCGATAGCAGCGTCATGACCCCCTGGGGCGCCGTGATCATGCAGCTGCAAAAGGCCTATCGCCGCGGCGAGTATGCGGCCTGCCTGCGCTTCTATCTGGACGCCGGCATTCCTATTTACGACATGGTCACGACCGGCAATGTCGAGGGCGGAGACTTCATGGTGCTGCAGCCGGGAGTCGCGGCCTGCGGCTATTCGGGCCAGCGCTCCATCGAACCCGCGGTGCGCCAGCTCCAGAGTTGGTTCGAAGCGGAAGGCTGGGAAATGTACACCTACGCCTTCGACTCGCACTTTCTGCATCTGGATGTGCAAATGGGCATGCTCGCCGAAGGCTTGGCCGTGGTGTGCGTCGAGGCCGTGGAACCGGAGCTCGTCACCTGGCTCAATTCCAAGGGCATTCGCACCATTGCCGTGAGCTACGCCGACGCCATGCAATTGGGCACCAACGTGGTGGCCCTGGGTAAGGAGCGCGTATTGGTCCCCGCCTCGAGCAAGAGCCTCGTCGCAGCCTGCCGTGCCGAAGGCCTGACAGTCTACGATCCCGATGTGTCCATGATCGGCAACGGCGGCGGCGCCGTCCACTGCATGTGCCAAGCACTGACGCGCGATCGTGTCGGGGCTTAACCGTTTGTCGAGGCGCGACTTCGTCCTCGGCACCGCCGCGGCCGCTTTCTGCGCGGCACGAGGCGCCGCCTCCGCAGGCCCTCAGGCGGCAACGGTATCGCCGAGCGCAGCATCATCACTGACGAACCTGTCTGCCGCCGACGCCGTGCGCGGCATGACCCAAGGCGATTTTGCGGTGGAACACTACGCCGACGTCTTGTTGACTCGCTGCGCTTCGCACAAAGCCCTGAATGCCTTCATCACCCTGGACCCCGCGCATGTGCTGGAACAAGCCCGAGCCTGCGACAAGGCTCGCGCGGCCGGCGCCAAGCTTGGCCCCTTGTTCGGATTGCCCATACCGGTCAAAGACAGCGTAAACACTCAGGAATATCCGACCACCGGCGGCACCCCCGCGTTGCGCGGCTTTCGTCCCGCCGCCGATGCGCCTGTGGTCGCAGCGCTCAGAGGAGGAGGCGCCCTAGTGCTTGGCAAGACCAATTTGCACGAACTCTCCTATGGTTGGACCAGCAATAATCTGGCCTTCGGCGCCGTCCATAATCCCTACGATTTAAAACGCATCCCCGGCGGCAGCAGTGGTGGCACCGCCGCCGCGATAGCCGCACACCTCGCGCCGCTCGGGGTTGCCGAGGATACCGAGGGGTCCATTCGAGTGCCTGCGGCCTTCTGCGGCATTGCCGGCTTCCGCCCCACGACCGGACGCTATTCCACTCGCGCTTGCATACCCATTTCGCAGCTCTTCGATCAGGTGGGACCGCACGCGCGCAGTGTGGGAGATCTCGCTCTGTTCGACTCGGTGGTGGCGAACGACTGGGCGCCCTTGCGCGCCACGCCGCTCAAGGGCGTGCGTTTGGGCGTGGTTCGCGATTACTGGTATACCGATTTGGACCCGGAAATCGCGCGCGTCACGGACTTAGGCTTGGCTCGCCTGCGAGCGGCCGGAGCCATCGTCGTCGAGGGCACTCTGCCCGGCTTGGCCAAGCTCATCGCCTTGACCACGCAGCAGGTGCAAAACCACGATGTCAGATTTACCCTGGCCGCCTATCTCAAAGAGTACGGCACGGGCTTGACCTTGGACCAACTCGTCGCGCAAGCCAGCCCCGATATTCGCGAGAATTTCCAAAGCTACGTCCTGCCCGGCGGAGCCAATGTCGTCTCGGAAGCCGTCTATGCCGCCGCCCGCGACCAGCACCTTCCAGCGCTGCGCCGGCTGTTTCGTGATTATTTCGCCCACTCGCAAGTGTCCGCCATCGTGTTTCCCGCGACCATGGTGCCCGCACCCGTGATTGGTGCCGAAACCACGGTACCCACGACCGACGGCCGAAGTTTGCCGTTCGACGTCGCCGTTGCGCGTAATATTGATCCGGGCAGCACGGCCGGGCTGCCGGGTTTGGTATTGCCGGCGGGACTGACTCGCGGCGGCTTGCCGGTGGCGTTGGAATTCGACGGCGCGGCCGGTTCAGATCGTGCCTTGCTCGCGCTCGGCGCCGCCCTCGAATTGGCGCTGGGTCCCCTCTCTCCGCCCAAGGAAGTGTAGGAATGATGAATCACGTGGTGCGGCGACTCGCCCCCCTCCTCGCATTCGCCACCGCGGCCCTGCCCTTCACCTACACCCTCACCCACGCCGCAGCGCCTCTCGCCGCGGAATCCTCCGAGGGCATGGTGGTCAGTTCCCAACACCTCGCCTCCGAGGTGGGTGCGACCATTCTTCGCAACGGCGGCAACGCCGTCGACGCCGCCGTCGCCATGGGTTACGCGCTGGCCGTGACGCACCCCTGTTGCGGCAACATCGGCGGCGGTGGCTTCATGGTCATTCACCTGGCCGACGGCAAGAACACCTTCATCAATTTCCGCGAACGAGCCCCGGCGGCCGCCACGGCCAATATGTATCTCGACGCACAGGGCAATGCCATTGCCGACAAGAGCATTGACGGCTACCTCGCCGTGGGTGTGCCGGGCACCGTGCTCGGGCTGGAAACCGCGCGCGAGAAATATGGCTCTCTGCCGCGCGCAGCACTCCTGCGCCCCGCCATTAACTTGGCCGCGCAGGGATTCACGTTGACCCGGGGCGACGTCGACATCCTCGATCCGGGGGTCGCGGGCTTTCGCAAGGAGCCCAACGTGAGCGTGGTGTTTCTGAATCACGGAAATCCTTTCAAGCCGGGCGAACGCCTGGTGCAGCCCGAACTCGCGAGCACCTTGCGCGCCATCAGCGAGGGCGGCGCCCGCGCCTTTTATCACGGTACCGTTGCAGCCACGGTAGCGTCAGCCAGCAAAGCCCATGGCGGCATACTGACCGCCGACGATTTTGCCGCCTATACGGTGACCGAGTCGCCGCCGGTTACCTGCAAATACCACGAATACACCATTATCAGCGCTCCCCCGCCGAGTTCCGGCGGCGTCATTCTGTGCGAGATGCTGCGCATCCTGGAAGGCTACCCGCTGCGCGCCATGGGCTTTCACTCGAGCCAATCGGTGCACTACATGACCGAGGCCATGCGCTACGCGTATCGGGATCGCAATCGCTATCTCGGCGATCCCGCCTTCATCGACAACCCCATCGATCGCTTGATTTCCGATACCAACGCCGCCGCCATCCGCTCGCACATCGCGGCCGACCGAGCAACCCCTTCGGCATCCTTGAGCACCGATCGCGCGCCGCCCGAAGGGTCGACCACCACGCATTACTCCGTGGTCGACGGCCAGGGAAATGCGGTCTCGGTCACCTTCACCATCAACGACGATTTCGGCGCCAAGGTCATCGCCGGCGATACGGGATTCTTCTTGAATGACGAAATGGACGACTTCACCGCGAAGCCTGGAGTGCCGAATCTCTTCGGCTTGGTCCAAGGCACGGCAAATGCGATCGCTCCCGGCAAGCGCCCCTTGAGCTCCATGACTCCCACCATGGTGCTGAAGGATGGCAAACCCGTACTCGTGGTGGGAACACCGGGCGGTTCGCGCATTATCACCACAGTGCTGGAGGTCATCGTCAATGTCCTCGACCATGGCATGACTCTGCAAGAGGCCGTGGACGCGCCGCGCATACATCACCAATGGCTACCCGATACCTTGGCCGCCGAGCCCTTCGCGCTATCAGCCGATACGACGGCGGCATTGACGCACATGGGGTATCACGTCGTTCCCCTCGAAGTTTGGGGTGCCGCGAATGCCGTCGAAGCCGTGGGCCTCGCGCCCACCGATGCCGCGCTCGCGAAGGCATTGGGCTTTCCGCGGCCCGGTGTGTTCTACGGAGCCAGCGACTCGCGAGCTCCGGCGGGCAGCGCCGCGTCGCCGTAGTAAATGGCCCCAGCAGCATTGCCGTAAAGGAGTATCTCGCATGCTTAAGTTTCAGGTATCGGTCGCCGGCATGTTGCTGTTCATGGGCGTCGCGCACGCAGCGCAGCCCGCCCCGCCTCTGGCGGACGCTCAGGCCGGCGAGGCCCAGTTTCGGGCTTTATACAAAGAACTCGTGGAGACGAACACCACTCTGTCCGCGGGCAGCTGCACGCTGGCTGCGGAGCGCATGGCCGCGCACTTGAAGGCGGCTGGCTTCGCGGACAACGAATTATTACCCTTTGCCGCGCCAGATCACCCCAAGGAGGGCGGCCTCGTCGCCATTTACCCCGGCCGCGACGCCACGCAAAAAGCCATTCTGCTCCTCGCCCATATCGACGTCGTGGAAGCCAAGCGCGAGGACTGGGCCCGCGACCCTTTCACGCTGGTCGAAGAAAATGGCAATTTCTATGCGAGAGGCGCAATTGACGACAAAGCCGAAGCCACCATCTGGGTGGATACGCTGACACGGCTGCGCCAGGCGAACTTCCACCCACGGCGTACCCTGAAGCTCGCGCTCACCTGTGGCGAGGAGACCAGTGGCGCGTTCAACGGCGCCCAATGGCTGTCGACCCATCGGCGGGATCTCATCGACGCCGAATTTGCTCTCAATGAGGGAGCCTTCGGTGAACTTTCCGCGGACGGCCATCGCGTCGCGCTTGAAATACAAGCTGGAGAAAAGGCCTCGCAGAACTATCGGTTAGAGGTAACCAACCCGGGCGGCCACAGCTCTCGTCCGGTGAAGAATAATGCCATTTATCATTTGGCCGCCGCGCTCACCCGCATTTCCGAGTACGACTTTCCGCCCCAGTTCACCGACGGCAATCGCGCGTATTTCGCCGGCATGGCGCAAATCGAGGCGGCCAAGGGCGATGCCGACGTGGCTGCTGCCATGAAATCCTTTCTGAAGGATCCCAGCGATGCGGCATCCCTCGCCTTGGTGTCGAGCAAGGACCCGACGTGGAACGCCACCCTGCGAACCACCTGCGTAGCTACCCTGCTCGACGCCGGGCACGCCACCAATGCCCTCCCACAACGGGCCCGGGCCAACATTAATTGCCGAATTTTCCCCGGGGAGTCCCAGGAAGCCGTGCGCCATAAGCTCGAGGAATTGGCCGCCGATCCGCAGGTAACGGTCGAGACCCTTGAGACCCGCGGGCCCAGCTCGCCGCCCCCGCCGCTGACCCGCCAAATCATGGCACCCATCGAAAAACTGACCGCCCAATTCTGGCCGGGTCTACCGGTGCTACCCATCCTGCAGCCTGGGGCCACCGATGGCCAGTTCCTGAATGCCGTGGGCATTCCGACCTATGGCGTCGAACCGGTGTTCGCCGGGCCTGACCTGGGGCATATCCACGGTCTCAACGAGTATGTCAGCGTGAATTCGCTGCTGGAAGGCCGGGCCTTCCTGTATTTGTTGGTCAAGACCTACGCCATGCAGTGAACGGCCGCGCAGCCGTTCTCTCGCCCAATCGCCGAAGAGTGGTTATGGGCACCTTTGCGACCCCGGGGAATAGGCAATTTCCTACTCGGAGTGTCGGCCTCGAATAGCGAACATAATCCGCGACCATTGCTACTCTGGCTTCACGGGCGAAGGCGCCATTCCAGCGAGAGCGGCCATGAAAATCAGATTCGGTTACCAGCTGGAGTTCACCTGTCCGCAGCCGACGCCCATGATTCTCATGCTGCATGCGCATCCCAGCCGCATACACGACTTGATCCGACCCGACAACATGCGATTGGATCCGCACATTCCCATCCGCATTTATCACGACAGCTTCGGTAATACCTGCACGCGGATTGAAGCCCCAGCCGGCCGCATCGCTTTGAGCACCGACGCCGTCATTTCGGACTCCGGCCTTCCGGACGCAGTTTTCCCTCTGGCCGAGGAACACCCCGTGAGCGCCTTGCCCGAGGACACCCTGGTATATCTGCTGGGAAGCCGTTACTGCGAAACCGAGCAGTTGATGGACGACGCCTGGCGACTGTTTGGCCAAGTGAACCCCGGTTGGGAGCGTGTACAGGCCATTTGCGATTTCGCCCACGAGCACGTGGAGTTCGGCTATCACTTCGCCCGCCCCGGCAAAACAGCGTGGGACGCTTATTCGGAGCAAGAAGGGGTTTGCCGCGATTTCGCGCATCTTGCCATTACGCTGTGCCGCTGTTTGAACATACCCGCGCGTTACTGCACGGGATACCTGGGAGACATCGGAGTGCCGGCGTCGGACGCCCCCATGGATTTTGCCGGGTGGTTCGAAGCCTATCTGGGCGGCGCCTGGCACACGTTCGACCCTCGGAACAATCAACGGCGCATCGGCCGCATTCTCCTGGCGCGAGGTCGCGATGCCGCCGATGTGGCCATCAGCACCACCTTCGGCCAGAACACGCTGGAACTCTTCCGCGTGTGGGCCGACGAGGTGAAGGAGCCCCAGCCTCTGCGCCGCGCCACGAGCAGGTACGTCGAGCCTGTATTCAGACAGGTCGGACACGCCTGATCGAGGCTGCGGTCGCCGCAGCAGTCTGCCCGAGGTTCCCATTGCCACCGGCCTCCGCTAGGCTGCGGCCATGGCCACTCATACCTTGTTTCCCACTCATGTTTACGCCGCACCGTTGCAGCGCCAGGGCACCGCGCAGTTCAATCGTCAACTCTTGAAGGAGGCGCATCAGATACGAGAGGACGATGCCTCTGGACGGCGCTGGTCCGCGAAGAACTATCCCGGCGGCTACACCTCCTATGGGTCAGCCCATAAGCTTCAACGCATATCTCCCACCTTCGAGACGCTGGAGCGCAAGCTGCGCCGCCACGTCAAAGCCTTCGCCGCCGCGGTGGAATGGAATTTGGCGGGCCGGGACCTTGTAATGACGGATTGCTGGATCAATATCATGTCCCAGCATGCGACTCATAGTTTGCACCTGCATCCGCTCTCGACGCTGAGCGGCACTTACTATGTGCAAGTGCCCTCCAAAAGCCCCGGCCTGAAATTCGAAGATCCGCGCTTGGAGCGCTTCATGGCGGCGCCGCCTCGGCTGACCAAGGCCCGCAGGGAAAATCTGCCCTGGGTCACTCTGCCGGCCGCGCCGGGCCAGGTATTTCTATTCGAAAGCTGGCTGCGGCACGAGGTCGTGGCAAACCCGGTTGCTGCAGAGCGGGTAAGCGTGAGCTTCAACTACAACTGGTTTTAATCACTGGTGTTAGCTCAAATCGGTGTCGAACTGATTTACTAGGTCGGTTTCGTCGCAGCTCATCACAACGAGTTCTAAGGGACCGTCGCGGCGCCGAGATCAGCACTTGAACTTGTCGCCCCAAGCCCACACTCAGTTATTCGGTTCGAATGACATGGGTAGGCAAGATGAACGGTCAGCGCAGACAATCCTGGATGTGGGCGGAGGCATGTGCACTCCTGGATCAGGCTGAACGCCGGCATCGTCATTTCTTCGACTTGCTGAACGCGCCCTCCGCTGCGCCGGCATGGGAGCCACCCGCCAACATTTTCTCGTTAAGCGGCGAATTACACGTCTCCGTAGCGCTCCCCGGGGCGCGCGCCGAGGACGTTACGGTCCAGCTTTTAGCTTCGGGTTTACTGATCGAAACGACGGTAGCGCCGCCGTTTCTCGCAGCGGGCATGAACGTCGTGCGTCTGGAGATCCCCTATGGACACATGCGCAGACGAATTGATTTGCCGCCGGGACGCTACCGGCTGCTCGAACATCGACTGGAGGATGGCTACTTGTTTCTGCGTCTCGCGAGGTCAAATCTATGAGTACTGATGACAACAATACCAACGGCACGGTCATGAATGAGGACGTGCTCATCGTTCTGCCGGTCAAGGAACCCGTATTGTTCCCTGGCGTGGTATTGCCCATTGCCATTCACGGGAAGCACGCGGTGGCTGCGGCTCAAGAGGCCGTGCGCACTCAGCGCCGCGTCGGCCTGTTGCTGCAAACCGATGAGAATGCGGACGAACCCGGTCCCGAGGGACTGCATCGGGTGGGAACCATTGCCTCCATCGTGCGCTTCGTAACCGCCGCCGACGGCTCGCATCACGTGATCTGTCAGGGCGAGCAGCGCTTCACTGTGCTCGACTATGTCAATCAAGATCCTTTTTTGGTCGCTCGCATCGAGCCGCACCGGGAGCCCACGGCCATCGACCGCGAGGTCGAAGCACGCGGCCTGAACTTGCGCGAAAAAGCCACGGAAGCGCTGCAGCTGTTGCCTCAGGCACCGGCTGAACTCGCCAATGCCATCCGAGCCATCGAATCCATTTCCTCGTTGGCCGATATCGTCGCGAGCTTCATGGATTTGAAGACCGAGGACAAGCAGGACATTTTGGCCACCTTCGACTTGAAGACCCGCCTTGACCGTATCCTTGCCCTGCTCAATCGGCGCATCGAAGTGCTCAAGGTCTCACGTCAGATCGATGAAAACACCCGCGTGGCATTCGACGAACGGCAGAAGGAAGCGGTCCTGCGCGAGCGCCTTCGACAAATTCAAAAAGAATTGGGCGACAAGGAAGGCTCGGGCGCCGAACTCGAGGAACTCAAGAAAGCGATCGCTGAGGCGAACATGCCCGCGGAAGCCCAGGAACAGGCTCTGCGCGAATTGGCGCGACTCGAGCGTATGCCCGACGGCGCCGCGGAATACTCCATGACGCGCAATTATCTCGACTGGCTCATTGCCATGCCCTGGTCCAAGACCGACACCGAGCAGCTCGACATCGAGCGCGCGCGTGCCATCCTGGATGAGGATCACTATGGTCTCGACAAAGTGAAGCGCCGCATTCTCGAGTTCTTGGCCGTGCGCAAACTAAACCCGGAAGGCCGCAGCCCCATTCTGTGCTTCGTCGGACCGCCCGGCGTGGGCAAGACCTCCCTGGGGCAAAGCATTGCCAAGGCGCTGGGCTTGGAGTTCCGTCGAGTCAGCCTCGGCGGCGTGCACGACGAGGCCGAAATCCGCGGGCATCGCCGCACCTACATCGGCTCGTTGCCCGGCAACATTGCCCAGGCCATGAGAAAGGCCGGCAAGCGCAACCCCGTGCTCATGCTGGACGAGGTGGACAAGCTGTCCGCGAGTCACCAAGGTGATCCGTTCTCGGCGCTGCTCGAAGTGCTCGATCCCGAGCAGAACAACAGCTTCCGAGACAATTACCTGGGCGTGCCCTTCGACTTGTCGAAGGTGCTGTTCATCGGCACCGCCAATATGCTCGACACCATTCCCGGCCCCTTGCGGGATCGCATGGAAGTCATCGAGCTCACCGGCTACACGGAGGAAGAGAAGCTGCAAATCGCGCGCCGCTACTTGTTGAAGCGGCAGCTCCAGGCCAATGGCCTCACGGCGGAGAACGTACAGGTCTCCGAGGAAGCCTTGCGCAAGGTCATTGTCGACTACACCCGCGAGGCCGGCGTGCGCAGCTTGGAACGGCAGATCGGTGCCCTATTGCGCAATGTCGCCGTGACCATCGCGTCGGGGGGCGCCACCAACGTGGCGCTGGATGTAGCCGACGTCGAGAGAATTCTCGGCGCGGCGCGTTTCGAGAACGACATCGCCTTGCGCACCAGCGTTCCCGGAGTCGCCACGGGCCTCGCGTGGACGCCGGCGGGCGGCGACATTCTGTTCATCGAATCGAGTCGGGTCAAAGGCAGCGGGAAGCTCATTCTCACCGGCCAACTCGGCGACGTGATGAAGGAGAGCGCGCAGGCAGCGGTCACGTTGGTGAAGTCTCAGGCCGACCGGTTGGGCATCAACCCCAGCATGTTGGAGAACGCCGACCTGCACATTCACGTGCCCGCGGGAGCCATCCCGAAAGATGGCCCCAGCGCCGGAGTCGCCATGGCGACCTCGCTGGCATCGTTGCTGACGCAGCGGACCGTGCGGCCGGACGTCGCCATGACGGGAGAGATCAGTCTACGAGGCGTCGTGCTTCCGGTGGGCGGCATCAAGGAGAAATGCGTGGCCGCGGCCCGAGCCGGCATTCGTACGGTGATTCTGCCCGCGAGAAACCGTCGCGACCTCGAGGACATTCCGCAAAGCGTACGCAACCGGCTGGAGTTCGTGTGGGCGGAGAAAATCGACGACGTGCTGGCGCGCGCGCTGGAGGATGTGGCCCCGGCGCAGCGCGCGGCAGCCTAATGCGCCGCGAGCTGTTTTAACCGGGTGATGCGGGTCACCGCCGACGGATGCGTGTCGTAGAATGCCGAATGCACGCGATCCGGAGTCAAGGTGGTCGCATTATCCCGGTACAACTTGACCAGCGCGGTGATGAGCTTCCCGGCGTCGGCATACTGGGTCGCAAATTCATCGGCGGCGAACTCCTGGCGGCGCGACCACCAGGCTTCAAAGGGCGTGGCGAAGAAAGCGAATGCCGGCACGATGAGCACGAACAACAGCAACGCCATGGCCGGTGACTCCGGCACGCCGAACGCTGCATAGAACTGCGGCGCGCCCGCCAGCCATCCCAACAACGCCAATCCGCCCAGCGCCGTCGCCAGCGAAGTCACGAGCCGTTGACGGACATGGTGCAGGCGAAAGTGCCCTAGCTCATGCGCCAGCACGGCTTCGACCTCGTCGATCTCGATTCGCGCCAGCAGCGTATCGAAGAACACAATGCGCTTGTTGCGCCCAATGCCGGTGAAGTACGCATTGCCGTGGGCCGAGCGGCGCGAGCCGTCCATGACGAATACGCCCCCCGACGCCGTGAACCCGCAGCGCTGCAACAGCGCCTCGACCCGTTCCTTGAGCGACACATCGGTAATCGCGGTGAAGCGATTGAACAGCGGCGCAATGAAGCGAGGAGCCGCCCAGGTCAGCACCATGGCAGTGCCCAACCACACCAGCCATGCCCACGCCCACCACCAAGTACCTGCTCGCTGCATGAGCGCCAACACGGCCAGCACCAAGGGCGCGCCCAGCACCAGACCCAAGGTCCATTGCTTGGCGAGGTCGACGACGTACAGCCAGGGAGTGACGCGATTGAACCCGAATCGGGTCTCGATACGGAAAGTTCTCCACAGCGCAAAGGGCAGTCCCAGCACCTGCAGCAGCACGAACACCGTCAAGACAACCACACACCCACGCCACGGCTCACTCAAGTTCAATGGGGCGATCAGCGCATTCACCGCCGCCAAACCGCCGCCCACCGTGAACGCCAGCTTGATGAGAGCCTCGACTACCGTGGCCCAGCGGCCCAGACGCGCGCGGGCGATGGTGTAATCGGCGGCCTTTTGTTGATCCTCGATGGCGATTTGCCCTCGGAAGACCTCAGGGACGCGGTCACGGTGCGCACCCACGGCCGCGATTTGGCGGGAGCCCAGCCAAAGGCGAATCAGCGTCTCCGCCACGAGCGCGGCTACGAACAGCGCGACCAGCCAATTCATCGAGCGTAATGTCCTTTCACGTCGTCAGCCTAGCCGAATTGGCGGGTGAGCGGAACACCAGCGGCCGCTCCACGACGCCGGCCCCCGGCCGGTCGGCATTTTTATCGCCTCCGGCAGCTGCGGTTGCTGGCTGAGCCTGCTCCGCTAAGGCCACGGCCTCGGTCACCAGATGATGATGCGGCGATAAGTCGCACACCGGGTCGGCGTTGGCCGCATCCCCGGTGAGCATGTACGCCTGGCAACGGCAGCCGCCGAAGTCTCGCCCCTTCTCCGGGCAACTCCGACAGGGCTCCTTCATCCAATCGTCGCCGCGAAAATGCGTGAAGGCTTTCGACTCGTACCACACGTGATGCATGCTGTGGTCACGTACATTCGGAAACTCGAAACCCGGCAGCATGCGCGCCGCATGGCAGGGCAGCGCAGTGCCATCCGGGGTCACGGTCAGGAAAATGGAACCCAACCCGTTCATGCAGGGTTTCGGCCGCCGCTCGAAATAGTCGGGGACGACGAAGTAAATCTTCATGGGTCGGCCGTCGCGCTCGCGGAATCGCTTGGTCACGGCTTCCGCACGCTCCACCTGAGCGCGGCTCGGCATGAGCTGCTGCCGATTGTGATACGCCCAGCCATAGTATTGGGTATTGGCCAGTTCCACGTATTCCGCACCCAGGCCGTCCGCCATGTTCAGAATTTCTTCCACGTGATCGATGTTCAATCGGTGCAACACCACATTGAGCACCATCGGGTAATCGTATTTCTTGATGAGCGCGGCCACCTTGGATTTCAAATCGAAGGTACGCGTGCTGCTCAGAAAATCGTTCATCTGCCGCGTGCTGTCCTGAAAGGACAGTTGAATGTGATCGAGACCAGCTTCCTTGAACGCGGCAATGCGCGTCTCGGTCAGGCCCACGCCCGAGGTGATGAGATTGATGTAAAAGCCCATTTTATGCGCCTCGGCAATGATGACTTCCAGATCATCGCGCGCCAGCGGCTCGCCGCCGGACAGACCCAGCTGCACGGCGCCCAAGGCCCGCGCCTCCCGCAGCACGCGCAGCCAATGCTCGGTGTCGAGTTCGGGCCCTGTGCGGGTGAAATCCGTCGGGTTGTAGCAGAACGCGCAATGCAGGGGACAACGGTACGTCAGCTCCAAGAGCAACCACAACGGCGGCCCAGGCGTCTTGAGCTGCGCGTTCACGGGAACAGCACCACCCATTTTTTGTCCACCGCCATGCCGACGAAGGCCACCACGTCTTTCAGCAATCCTGTGGTTGCGAAGGCCTTTTCCAGATCCGCGGTAATCGCGGCGATGCTTGTCATGCCATCGCAGCGCTTCAGAATCTCTCCCGCGCTGCCATTGAGTTTGATCATGCCTTCGGGATACAGAAGTACATGCGCTTTCTGCGCCGCCTCCCATTGCAGACGAAAGCGCCGATCCAGCGAGGGACGTGCCGCGGTGTCGATCGACGATTCGGTCATCGCGCGCCCTCACCGACGGGAACTCCGTAGTGCAACGCCATGGCATCGCTCATTTGCCAGAGCACGGCCAGTTTGAATTTCAATATCTCCACCGCTCGCTCCTGCAATTCGCGTGTATCGAAATGCTCCAGCGTGAAGGCGAGCCCGAACTCCACGTCGCGTCGCGCGAGGCTGACGCGGCTCTGGAAATAATGCAGGCCCGAGGGATCGATCCAGGGATAGTGTTCGGGCCAATTCGCCAGACGCTGCTTGTGAATTTCGGGCGCAAACAACTCGGTGAGCGAGGAGCATACGGCTTCCTGCCACGGAGCGCGGCGCGCAAAATTCACGTAGGCGTCCACGGCGAATCTCACACCCGGGAGGACCAGGGACAGATTTTCGACGGATTCGCGCGGCAGTCCCACCGCCTCGCCCAGCCGCAGCCAGGAGTCGATGCCGCCCGGATCGTCGCCATAACCATCATGGTCGAGAATGCGCTGCACCCAGTTGCGCCGCACGGCACGGTCCGGGCAGTTGGACAGAATCGCCGCGTCCTTGATGGGAATGCTGATTTGATAGTAGAAGCGATTGGCCACCCAGCCGCGAATTTGCTCGCGCGTCGCCGCCCCCGTATTGAGGAGGACATTGTAGGGGTGATGAATGTGGTACGCCCTGCCTTGGCCGCGCAGCTGCGTCTCGAATTCGTCGCGGCTCCACGCAGCTGTTCTCGGCGTACTCACAATCCAATCTCCATGCCGTCCCAGGCGACTTCCACGCGTTGGGCACGCAGTTGCGCCGCCTGGCTCGAGGACTCGTCGAGAATAGGGTTGGTGTTATTGATATGAATCAGAATTTTACGCGTCTGCGCCGGCAGACGCCCCAGCCATTCCAGCATGCCGCCTGGCCCGCTCTGCGCCAGATGGCCGATGTCCCGCGCACGCTTGACCGAAATTCCCAGGTCAAGCATTTCGTCGTCGGTCCAGAAGGTGCCGTCCACCATCACCACCGCCGCGGTGCGCATGGCGTTCCACATTGTGTCGTCGATCTCAGCCAGACCCGGTGCATACACGGCATGACGCCCGCTGCTCTCATCGGTGATGACCAAGGCCACGTTATCGCCGGGTATGGGCGACTCGCGATTCGGTGAGTAGGGTGCCGGCTTGCTGGCGACAGGCAACGCGCGCCAGCGCACGCCCGCCACCTTGTCCACGGTAAATTCCTGCTCCAGATCGATACGGTGCCGGTCCACGCGGCAAAAATGCGCCAGCACGCCCAAAATCGGATTGCCCACCGTCAGGTCCGCAAACGTGCTGTCGGTACACCATAGGGCTAAGGGCCGCGCCGATTCGCGCAGCATGTAAAGACCGGTGGTGTGATCGACCTGGCCGTCGACCAGGATGATTCCCGCGATGCCGGTATCTCGCAACGACCGGTTGGGCTGCAGTTCGGGGGTCATGCGCAGCTGCGCCAGAATATCCGGCGACGCGTTGACCAACACCGACGCTGCGGGATCGGTGCCGGAGACGGCAATCGAGGATTGGGTACGCGCCTGACCATTGAAGGTGCCGGCACGCAGGCCTGCGCAATTGCGGCAGTTACAATTCCATTGGGGAAAGCCACCGCCGGCAGCGGACCCCAGAACTCGTATTTTCACTTCAAAATGGGCGCGCCGGCCCTCACGGGCAGCGCGCCCCGCCTGCGTCTACCGATTGGCGATGTACATCGTGATTTCCATGCCGAACCGTAAGTCGATGGCGACCGGGGTTTCCCACTTCATATGACTCTCCTTAAGGGTTTTTACAGCTCCATACTCCCCCGTCCCGGGCCGCCCCGAATCCACAGCATCATGAAACGCACCTCATGATTTTCATGAGGCGGCGGCGGCGACGCGTGCAGGGGCGCCCTGGTACCATGACCCCATGAGACTGCGGACCCGCTTAAATCTCGTGGTGGCCGGCCTCAGCGCCAGTTTCGTGGTGGTCCTGCTGGCGGCGGAGATTCAGAGCACCCGGGCCTCGGTTCGCGAGGAAACCGAGGCCGCCAACCGCGTGGCCTCGCAATTCCTGGGCGAATTGGCGTCGATTTACTCGAATATTGGCGGCCCGGAACTGGTTTTGCAGTTTCTGCAGCAAATGGGCCGCATTCGTGCCAATGAGGTGACCCTGCTGACCCACTCGGGCGAGGAGCTGTACCGCTCACCCCCGGCTACCTACAAGGCGGGTCGGGAAGCCCCCGCTTGGTTTACCCACTTACTGGCGCCCGAGGTCACCAAGGTCACCTTCGCTCTGCGCGGCGGAGTGTTGCTGGTCATCGAACCGCAGCCTTCGCGCGCCGTACTCGATGCCTGGGACGACATCCTGCGGCTGACCGGTCTGGGACTGGTCATGCTGGTGATGGTCAACGGCCTGGCGTTTTGGAGCGTCGCCCACTTTCTCAAGCCCTTTCCCGTCATCGCTGCCGGTTTGCGGCGCATACAACAGGGCGAACTTGCCTATCGCTTACCCGCCATGCCCGGGCACGAAGCTGGCACCATCGGCACGGCATTCAACAGCATGGCCCAGGCCGTGGAAGACAAGGTGCGGGCCGAACGGCAGGTGCGCGAAGTGGAAGCCCGGTTGGAGGAACGCCGCGAGATGGCCTCGCTCGCCGATCAACGCGTCGAGGAAGAACGCCGTCTCATCGCCCATGAATTACACGATGAATTCGGGCAGTCGGTGACGGCCATACGCAGCCTCGCGCTGGCCATTGCCACTCAATCCGCCGTGCGCGACCCCTCCACCCGCGACATCGCGCAACTCATTTCGGATGAGGCCGCACGCCTGTACGATGCCATGCATGGCCTCATTCCACGACTCGCACCACTGTCGCTCGATACTCCGGGGCTCACCGCCACCTTGGAGAACCTCGTGCAGGATTGGCAGCGCCGCCACTCATCGGTGGCTTTGACCATGAATCACGACTTGCCGCCGGACTTGAGCCCCAGCGTCACCCTGGTCGTGTATCGGGTGGTGCAGGAGAGTGTCATCAACGCGCTACGCCACGCGCGCGCCACGCGCGTGCACGTCGAAGTGGGCGGCACCGCCCAACGGCTTCTGGTGACGGTAACCGACGATGGCATCGGTTTGCCCGAAGATTGGTCCAAGCCCGGGCACTTTGGCTTGCGCGGCCTCAAGGATCGGGTGAGTCAGCTCGGGGGCTCGCTCGACATTCGCAATCAGCCGCAAGGCGGCGTGCAATTGACGGCCGACATTCCCGCGGCGGCCACCGCATGATTCGCGTCATTCTCATCGATGATCACGCCGTCGTCCGCATGGGATTCCGGCTCCTCCTGCAATCGAACACGGATATTTCCGTCGTCGCCGAAGGCGACTCAGGCGAAGCTGCCTGCCAGCTCGTGTCGGAATTCTCTCCGGATGTCATTGTCATGGACCTCGCCATGCCCGGCATGGGAGGCCTCGAAGCCTTACGGCGTATTCGCGCCCGGCAGCATCAGGCCAAGGTCTTGGCGCTATCGGCGCATGACGACCTCATGCATGCGCGGCGAACTCTGCAGGAAGGCGCACTCGGTTTCCTCTCCAAACGCAGCGCGCCCGAGACCCTGCTCGAGGCCGTGATTACCGTCGCCGCCGGCCGGCGCTACATCGAGCCCGCGCTGGCGCAGAAGCTCGCATTGGCGGAGTTCGACGGCGCCACCCGCTCTCCCGTGGATCAACTCTCGGAACGCGAATTCGCAGTATTCGTGCGACTCGCCGGCGGGGCGACCGTGCAGCGCATCGCTCAGGATTTGAAACTATCCGCCTCGACGGTGGGCACGCATCTCTACAACATCAAGCAAAAACTCGGGGTCGTCAATCAGTCCGAGTTGACTTTGATTGCCATTCGGCACGGACTCATCGAAGCCTGATACCCGGGCAGGACCACTCATGACCCCGCGTGCTCGAGCCAAGCGCCTCGAGCACGCAGGCAACGGCCCATTTCGTTCGCAACTGTTGAAGTGGATCGGCAATAAGCAACGCCAGGCGGCGGCGATCATCGGCTTCTTCCCGGACGACTTCGGCACTTACTTCGAGCCTTTCCTCGGAAGCGGCGGCGTATTGGGCGTGCTGTCACCCCGACTCGCCATCGCCAGCGACGGTTTTCGGCCGCTCATGGAAATATGGCGCAAGCTGCCCGAGGACAAGGATCGACTGAAGAGCGACTACGCCGAGCGCTACGGCCTGATGGAAACGTTGGGCAAGGCGCGCGGCGTCCGAGTTGCGCTCAGCATCGACGGCACCAAATTGTCCGGGCGAAAGATCTGCGATGTGCCGGTCCCGCAGGGCCTGTTCGCGCGCGAGGAATTCATCACGGTCGGCTGCTCCATGTTGAAGCGCTTTCAAATGGACGGCCGTTCGCTTGAATCGCACCACGTGAGCGACCGCCTGTTTTTGACATATTGACAGTCCCGCGTCGGCAATTGCCGACGCATCCTCCCTTGAATGCGCCACCCAATCCGGGAAAATTACAGGCTGTTCACTCAGGCAATCGACTATGAGTTTCACCAGATATCGATCACTCGGCGGGCGCCTACGCACATGGCGTGACATGAGATTTTGGCGTGAAGCCGCCGCTGCGTTAATCGCCGTTTCAACCCTCGCGGCGGCACCTCTACTCACCGCTCAGGCCGCCGACGATGAACTCTCGCCGCATTCTCTGTCAGCTCACGCTCACGCAACCGGGGAGGCCGTCAAGCAAGATTCGAAAGCCGTGGGAGCGGCCTTCAGGGAAGGCGCCCATCGAGTCGCTGTCGCCGCGAAGGCGGTCGGGCACGAAGTTGCCACGGCCGCGCGACGCGGCGCCGAGAAGACGCGGGCCGCATTTAAGGCCGGCACTCCGAGTTAATGCTCAAGCTGCTTGAACGAGCGCTGCAGCACATCCAGTTTTTTCTTCATCGCATCTTGCGGCTGGGTGCCTTCCAACTCCACCCGAAGCGCGTAATTGATCTTGGTGCCTCCCACCGCTCCAGGCGAGGTTGACGTCGTCAATATTCGGGTCAGGCCGTCCTCACTCGACACCGTCGCGTTGTACGGAAAATCGCGGCTCTGCACTCTGCGCCAATCATCCTGAAATTCGTCCGGTAGTTCGCTCGGGGGCTCTGTCTTGCGCCACGCAAGAATTGAATTTTTACCGTGCGGACCTTCGGCTACCCACACGCTCGCCACATCCCAGACCACGGCGTTGCCGTCATGAAAGAATGCAAAATTCAACCGCAGTATGCTGGTGTCCCTTAGCGTAATGAGATTCGAGGTGACCTCCAACTCGGCGCGGCGCGATTGATAGCGCACGTGCTCGCTACCCTTTACGTCGATTTTCAGCGTGTCGAAAACCTTTGGCTGTACGCCCTTCTGTGTCAGATAGCTCTGCCAACGCGCAAGCGAACCCTGCATCGTCACATAGACGAAGTCGAGAAGACGTTCCTGCTGTGTCATCGCAAGGTGTGAGAAGCCGGTTGGAATTCGGAAATAGACGCCGGCATAGCCTTCCGGCGTCGGCAGGCAAATCACGGTCAACATCATATCCTCGTTCGGAACAGCCCATGCCCTGACCTGCCATATCCGGCCGTATGTATCCGTATAAGTTTCGTCGGTTTTCGCTTTGCCCAGCGAGGTCACTCGAACTGTGTCGGCGCCGACCGCACGGCGCAGCGTGTACGCTTTGAGAAATAGGTCCATTTGCAGTTTCGAGTCGCCATACAGCGCGGACAGCTCCACGTCATCGGGCGCGCGCAACCGCACCATGTCGGCACTGTAGTCCACGAAGCCATTGTGATCCAACTGGGCGGTCTGATACTTGGGCTCATCGGCGACCCAGATGTGATTCTGGGCTTCATGCATGCGTCGCGGAACCAAAGCACCTTCGAGAGTGTGGAGCAGTTTTTCAGAACCGGCGCCATGTGGAAACACATGATCATCATTGTGCGCGAAGAGTTGCGCGTATTCCCGGTCATTCTCCTTTTCAAGGATTCCGAACCATGTTTTGTAGAATGCCGGAAGCTCGAGCGGCAGGGCAAAGTGTTCGTCATATTCTGCGGATTCTGCCGTATCCATGATAGGCAGCCGCACGGACGTCCGCCCCGACATTTTGCCCTCGCCTTGCTTCGCATTCAGCACTTGCTCGATGGCCAGTGCGTAATTCAAATTTTCCGAAGGTGACTTGCGCAGCACCACGCCCAGCAGCCGCCCGCGGCGGTCGACCAGCGGACCGCCGCTGTTGCCCGGCGACGCGGCGGCACTGAACCGCAACCAGTTCCACTTACCCTCTTGCTCTTCCGGGCTCTCGGACGTAAATACGCCATCGCGGATCACCACTCCCTCGCCTAATGCGTTACCCACGGCGAATACCACATCGTTGAGCATGGGCTTGGGCCCGGCTTGCAACACTTGCACGTGCCCCGGCGGATCGCGCAGGGAAACGACAGCGAAGTCCTCGTGCTGCGAATATTGCAGCACCTGATATATCGGATACACGTGACCCGCGGCATCGCGAAGCGCGGGAGCTCCATATTGACTGCCGGCGCCCACGCTCAACACATGCCCCGCTGTTACGAAGCGGTTCGGGCCGATGGCGAACGCGGTACCGACCGACCGGTAGAGATCGATTCGCTGCTGGTAGGGGATGAGTTCCAGAGGGAGTGGACGCTCGTAAGTCACTTCACCATCGGGCGGCTTGAGCTGCACCACCTCGAAGGTCGCGGCACGAATATCGCGCTGAGTGCCCACGTCCAGATCCACGGCACCCGCCGTGATGCCCAGCTGTAACACCAGTGTCAACACCGCGATCAACAGCCGCATGCCATTCCCTGGAATCATGAACGCTCCTTATTCGTGGACGGAGCCGTATAATCGGCGAATAACGCGTGCCGAACAATACCTAATTCCGGCAAGGCTATCGCCCCGTCTACTTTAAGCCGGCTTGGTGCACACCATATTGAGGCTGATAGGAACACCCTTGAGGGTCAAGGAGCTAGAGTCGTCGAAGAGCCCGAAGCCGTCCACCTTCCGCATTCCAATGAATCCCGCGACCCTCAGGAGATCGGTGAGAAACTCTTCATTGAGACCAACCAAATGATAGTCGGTCTTATCAACGTGTCCCCCGAAGATCATGCGCATGACCAGAAATCGATCTGCTAGCGACAATTTTTCGCGATCGAGGAACAGCCGTGCAAGCACGTCAAGATCAGGAACGCTGACACACAGCGTACCGCCGGGAGTCATGACCCGCCTCCACTCCTTGAGGGTCAGCAGTAACGTGTCCTTGTAGTCGAAGTGTTCAACCACGTGCGATGCGTAAATTTGCGTGAACGTGTTGTCGCCAAAAGCCCGCATGTCGGCGGCGTCGAACACATGATCCACGTGAGGACCCGGGAGAGCGTCCAGCACTTCCCAACCGTCGACTCTCCCGCGTCCGCCAATATGCAGTCTGCGCAGCGCCATAACCCTTATCTCGCCTTCATTAAAATTGCAGCGCCTGTGGTAACAGCGGACATTCTATAGCATCCACGACCAAGGGGCGCACGTCGAACCGGCCAGAGAATCCTTTGTTCCCGCCCCAGGCTAAAGTGTCCACGAAATAAGGAGTCACCTCATGTCGCGTTTCAATGACATTAGCGCACGGACGCTCGCTCTCACCGAACCCTCTCAACTCCCCGCCATCGACTGGAGCCTGGTCGGGCAGACTGCCCCAACGCTCGTGCAGTTCACCTACGGCGGTGCGGACACCGCACCTCCGAAGGCCGATGCCATAGTGATGACATGGACCAGCGCCGAGTGGGCCGCCATGGACCATGTATTCATTCGCAATGCCGTGGCGGAGTCGCCCTCATCGGCGATGCCCTCCAGCAGCTCTTGGTATCTGTACAGCCGCGGCGCTCCCGCATCGAGTTCCTCCAGCGGCGGGAAACTTTGGGGATATTACCAATTGATCCGCATTAACAGTGTCGCTGGCGGCAGCCGTACCGTGCTGCTCTTCAAGTCGGACGCTCACTTGGCACATTCACCCTATCTCAAAGGGCTTACCAAAGAAGTGCAGGACCTCATCGCGGATGTCAGCCCCAGCCGGATTTATTCCATTGGCACGGCCGGGGGAGCCACTGACCAACAGAATCTTGGGGATGTAGCGATCACCAACGGTGCCACCTGCCAGTTGACGCTGTCGGAAAACGCCCGCTCTACGGATAACGGCAGGACGTTCACCTGCACCACGTTCTTTCCCAATACCACGAATTTACTGCCTCGAGTGCAACAGAAATTATTCTATAAATTGAACCAGGTTGTGACCCTGGCCGAACTGCAAAACATCCTCACCCAAGCAAAGGCGCAATCTCAGAACAAGAGCCTCATCCCGTACACGCTCAATGACCTCATGAACAACCCGATTCAGCCATCCAACCTGGGTGCTCCGAAAGCGGTCGATTTCCAAGGAACTCCACTGCTCACGACGGACACTTACTTCATCGCCAAAGGCAACACTCCCGCCTACGCAGCCCTGGAAATGGATGATGGCGTTGTCGCCGCCGCGGCGGCGGCACTCTCCATACCCTTTGCATTTATCCGCAACATCTCGGATGCCGTGATAGTCACCACGGATCAGGCCGGTCGGCCAATCCCCAGTGACGCGCGTGAAGCTTGGTCGTCCGAGCAATACGATCATTTCGGCGTATATAGCAGTTTCAATGGCGCCTTGGCCGCATGGGCAACGCTGGCCGATTGGTGAGGTCGACCCCATGGCGAAAGTGGGCTCTTCTGGCGATTGGTATCGCGGTAATCGTCACCCTTCCTAGGGAGAAAGCTCCCGATACGACGTGACCCCCCAGCCGTAACCCTTGATACGCCAGCCTCCCGACGCTTTCTCGAGCACGAATGCCCACGCGCCATGTTCCTCGAAGCGGTCGCCATGGGTCAGGCCGGTCCAAGTGGTGGGCAGTGAAAAATAAGCTCGCGTGCCTGCCACCGAAAAATCCTGGGCCTCGCCGAAAGTCACCGCCAGTGATTCCAAGCCATCCTCAGCGAAATGCGCACGCACACCCGTCTCCCAGCGCAACGCCGCATCCGGACCGCAGAACAAGAAGGGCGCGAAGTTCTCGACGATGCATACGCCACGCTCCGCGAAAGCCTGTGCGTGCGCCGCGGGTAACGCCCTCATGAAATCCGTGAGTCGCCGCACCGCTGCCATCATCGCCTCGTCGGGCTGCACCTCCGCATGCGCCCCAAACGAGGCAAGCACCAGCCAGAGGCAGAGCCATATCGCAGTCCCACGCCCCTCGAGCTTCATAGTGAAATTAAAACAGTGAAATTAAAACGATGCAAAACTCATCCCCCGTGTCATTCGCATCATCGTCGGCACGTTCGCACGGATTCGCCTATTTCGCCGGACAACCCGATTACGCGTGGCATAGAATCAATCTTCTTTTAACACGGTGAAATCGCTTTGGAAACAACCGGGCGAACCTCCATGGAGGTGGGCATCAAGGTGTTGGCGGAAAACATTCACACCAGAGCGATTCGCCATGTGAATGGTTGCTTTTTCACGATGGTAGCCGTCGAGGCGAATGGCACACCTGCGGTCGTACAGCCGCTGTCTCCCGGGTCGGAGGAAGAGAAGCGCAGGTTCGGGGCTGCGCAGGAACGGCGCCGCTTTCGCGAACAGCTGCAATCGCAATAGGCGCCGAAGGTCTCCGGCGGGTCAACCCGCGAGCCTCGCGGCTAGGATGCTACCCGCCCGCGCACCGCCTTGAGCGCCGCCACCAATCGCTCGATGACAAGCAGCGCGGCGCGCGACAATTGCCGCTGGGGCGCCACACACAGCGCAAGGGTCAAGGGGCTACTTTCCCGCCCCGAGAGCGGCACGAAGCTGAGTCGACCTTCCTCCACGTCGGAAGCAACGTCAATGAGGCTCATGATCCCAACACCCGCACCGCTGCGCACCAACGAGCGCATCATTTTGATGTCGTTGCAGGTGACGAATTGGCGGTAGTTCACGCGTTGCCGCGCGTAAAGCAGTACAGCACGCTCGCGAACAATGAGCGGCGCGCCAGGAAGTATCTGGGGATACGGCAGGATCTGGCTCAAGCTCAGTCGCGCTTCTGATCGCAAAGGGTGGTTGGTAGGCAACGCGACCCCCACAGGAAAGTCGACGGAGATGCGCTTCTCGAGGGCGGAATTCTCCACAGGCTCGAACAGTATCCCAACATCCACTGCAGCAGCGGCCACCCGGCTCGCAACTTCTCGATTGTCCAGTACCTCGAAATCGAAAGTCAGATGGGGATACTCTTTGGCGATTTTCGCAATGGCCTCAGGAATGATCCCTTCGCTCAGCGCATTGACCAACGCCACACCCACATGTCCGCGTCTTAAACCGCGAAGCTCATCGACGCGCTCAACCGTGCGCGCGTACTCTTTTTGCCATCGGCGAACATCGTCCAACATCAATTCGCCTGCGGCCGTGAGCTTGAGGCCTGCCGGTAGCCGCTCGAATAGCTTGATGTCGAGCGCCCGCTCCGCCTGGATGATCTGGCGATCGATGGCCGAGGCCGACACATGCAGAACTTCCGCGGCTTTTCGCAGGCTTCCCTGGTTCGCGACCTCTTGGAAATAGCGATTGAACCGCGAAAAAGGCAGCATGGCTTCAGTGTTCTCTTTTTTGCAACACATGCATGATAATTCAATTATTGCACGCAACAAGGCCGCCACCTAAGATTTGCGAAATCCCCGACAATCCATTGGAGAAATGTGCAGATGTCCACCGCCCTAGAGCTCCCTCTGCACTGCACCTTCGACGCGGACGACTGGCGAAAACTGGCTCAATATTGGTTCCCCATCGCCGCGTCAGCCGATGTGGGCGAGCAGCCGTTCAAGGCCACTTTGCTGGATGAGCAGCTGGTGGCCTATCGAGTAGGTGGTGAGCTGGTGGTTGCCCGGGACGTGTGCGCGCATCGGGGCGTCCCCCTCTCTCTGGGCAAGGCAGACGGCCAAGGCGTGGTCTGTCCGTACCACGGCTTACGCTATGGATCCGGCGGCGTCTGCAATCTGGTGCCATCCAGCCCCAACGAGCGGATTCCGTCTCGACTGCGATTAATGGTTTACGCGGCCGCCGAACAATACGGTCTCATCTGGGTCTGCCTGTCACCCAAGGCTGACTCAGCGCCAGATGTGCCGAACATGCCGTACTGGGAGGACCCCAACTTTCAACAGATCGTCTGCCCTGGCTTCGATGTGAACGCCTTTGCCGGCCGCCAAGTCGAGGGTTTCATTGATGTCGCCCATTTCGCGTGGATACACACCGGAACTTTTGCCGATGCCCGCAAGCCCGAGGTCCCCACCTACATGCCCGTGGAAACAGAGAAGGGCTTCGTGGTCGACTACCGTAGCGACGTCGGCAACTACCCCATCGGTGTGGATGGCCGGGCGAATCCAGAGTTTGAATGGCTGCGTCACTTCGAAGTTCACCTGCCATTCACAGCCACGCTCACCATTCACTTTCCTGACAACGCCCGGTTGGTGATCATGAACGCGGCTTCTCCCGTGTCGGCTCGCAAAACCCGGCTATTCGCCCCCATCGCGCGCAACTTCGACAAGAATCTCCCCGTGGAGGACGTGCACGCGTTCAATCTCCGCGTGTTTGAGGAGGATCGCCTCATGGTCGAGTCTCAACGGCCGGAGCGTCTCCCCCTCGACTTCGGAACCGAGGCGCACATTCCCGCTGACCGCAGCTCCATGGCGTACCGCCGCGGGCTCAAGCGCATGGAATTTGGTCAGTTTTTCCTGGTCTAGAAACTGCCGCCGGGGGCTACAATAGTGACTCAAGGGCCAGGTCATCATTGGGAAGCTCATTATCGTGCAGTGCTCAAACCCCGCGCCTTCTCGTTCTTCTTCGCGAACCATTTTTCGCAAAATTGCCCTAGCGTCAGCACTCAGCTTGGCAAGTGCGGCGTCCTGGTGCGCTCCTGACTCGGTTTCCTTGCCCGGGGACCGCGCCTTCCCGGAAAGCGTCACCTCAACTCGCGACGGCACTCTATTTGCCGGCAGCCTAGCCACAGGCGGCATCGTCCGCGTCCGTCGGGGCGCGGCGCCTGAAGTTTGGATCAAGCCGGGCGCGTTCGGCACCGCCTCCATATTTGGCGTGTTGGCCGACGAGCATTCAAACACGCTATGGGCCTGCTCCGGAGAGGGTAAGGTCAGCGTGGCGTTCGCAGGCGACAAGAACCTGTGCAATGACATCGCGATCGGCGCCGACGGTTCGGCCTACGTCACCAACACCGCGTCCCCGCAGATCCTCAAGCTCGCCCCGGGAAGCAACAAAATGGAGATCTGGTTCGCCGATCCCTCCCTGCAACCGGCAACGGGGGCCGGCCTCGACGGACTCGCCTTTGGCAACGATGGGAACCTATACGTCGATCGCTACACCCCCGCCGACTTGTATCGGATCGAGGTCAAAAACGGCAAAGCGGGAGCTCTCACCCCCATACATCCTTCTCGCGCACTCGTATTGACCGGTGCGAAACGCCCGTTCGGCGGCAACTCGTTCCTGATTATCGAGGGCGGTGGCCGCCTCGACGTCATGAAAATCACGAACGATTCCGCGAGCTTCGAGACCTTGAAGGATGGCTTGGCGGTCCCGACGGGCGTCACGCGAGTGGGTAGCACGGCGTGGGTGAGCGAAGGTCAGCTAAACCTGTTTTTCGATCCGGCCAACAAAGACAAAAACCTTCGCTTCCCTTCCACTTGTTTGCGGCCCCCATTCCTCGGTAAAACGACTTCAGAGGACTTCACGTGACATACCTCATCGCAGCGCTCCAACCCGCCGACAAAGCGCACTGGCTGAAGCTCTGGGGCGCATACCAGGAATTTTATCGCACCGAGTTGCCGCCCGAGGCGACCGAAGCCACGTGGACTCGCATGCATGACGGGCGCATCGGAGGCCTCGGTGCGCGCGACGACGCCGGCAAATTGGTCGGGATGGTGCATTTTCTGTTCCACGAAGACACCTGGTCGCCCCAATCCGCCTGCTACCTACAGGATTTGTTTGTCGAGCCGGAGGCTCGAGGTCACGGATGCGCGCGTCAGCTCATCGAGGCCGTTGCTGCAGCCGCGAAGTCAGCAGGAGCCAATCCCCCTTATTGGTTGACCCATGAGACCAATGCCACAGCCAGAAAGCTTTACGACCGCCTTGCAAGCAACTTGGGATTCATTCAATACGTGTTTCAGGGGAATTGACGAATGGCAGTTTCAACAGACCTCCCGATCAGGGCCGGTGCGCTGAACGCGCGTGGGATTAGGCGATGCGTGGGTAAGGATGATCCGATCATTGTCGAAGTCGGAGCCAACTGCGGACAAACCACGCTTGAAATGTTGGAGGCAATGCCGCGTGCGACGATTTACGCCTTCGAGCCCGACCCTCGGGCCATAGCCAAATTTCGCAGCGTGATTAAGCATCCGAACGTGCATCTGTACGAATGTGCCATCGGAGCAGAAAACGGGACCATCAGCTTCAATCAAAGTTCAGGCGCCGAAGACCAACCTGGCTATAGCGGAGGTTGGGACCAGTCCGGATCGATTCGCCGCCCCAAAGGCCATCTTACCCAGTATCCTTGGGTCAAATTTGAGGAGCAAATCACCGTTCCTATCATGACCCTTGATACCTGGAGCGAACAGCACAACGTCGCCAAGGCTGACTTTGTTTGGGCCGACGTGCAGGGGGCCGAGAGCGATCTTGTCCAGGGTGGGGCGCGACTCCTGAACGCATCGCGATACTTTTACACCGAATACAGCAACGACGAATGCTACGAAGGTCAAATCTCTTTATCCGGCATCCTTGAAATGCTGCCGAATTTCGAACTTGTTTCGCGCTTTGAGATGGACGTGCTTTTGCGCAATAAGCGCGAGCGGCACGAATCGCTTGGAAGGATCACCTACCCGCAAATTCAGTTATAAGTAATGGCGCCAGAGCGCATTAGCGTATGCTGGTTGCCCAATTCTCGGTGTAGCACGCTATGGAAGATAAACAAGTTAGAGAAGTATTCGACACGGGCCTGAGTAAGATCCGACAGGAAATAAAGAGCCGTCTGGTTCCACATGGCCTATACGGTAGTGTCATTCAGGTCGATATCGAGTCCGCGGACCGCAGCCCAACCGGCTCCACCATCGAGCTGATCGTCAAAGATCGGCACGCGCACAGATCCTTCGATCGGGAGCAAATCGAGGATTGTTACCTAAGAGTGCGTGGCGAGGTGCTGCTGGGCATCATCTCCATGATTGAGGAAGTGTCGGCCTAAAAACTCGTCGCACGCACTTTGCGAAGCGCCTCACCCCCACCAATTTGGGCTTCGAACGCTCTACCAATCCGCGGGCGGATGACTATCGCCAAATTGATGCCAGCGACTGGCGATTCCGATGTCGAAGCCCGACACGAGCGTTACCGATATCGCATTGGCGCTTTTGGACTCAGGATATTTGTCGACAACGATCATGACCGCGGAACGCGCCAATGGCGGCATCGGAGGGGCATTGAAATGGCTTACCCAGAGCCTAATGTACACAACATGCCGCTTATTGCCGTTGAATGTTTACCATCCGTCCGTCAAGCCGC
>Ga0302314_10001666_pt1 | contig 41460 bp, 31 predicted proteins | sample III_Palsa_N2_3_FD_200533 | JGI IMG/M metagenome (GOLD analysis project Ga0302314, IMG submission 200533) | Peat permafrost microbial communities from Stordalen Mire near Abisko, Sweden - III_Palsa_N2_3 | ecosystem: Environmental > Terrestrial > Soil > Palsa > Peat permafrost | place: Sweden... | reverse complement strand
CGACGACGGCGGCAATGAATGCGTCCCAGTCGCTGATCGACCGTAGGCGCTCGGTGAGCGTGGCGTCAGAGACGACGAGCCATCGAAAGCCCATGAGCGCCTCGGCGCCTGACAATCAGGCCTCCAGCTTCGCGGCGCGGGCGAGGAGCGCTTCCAGCCTGGCGTCGACGGTGACGTCGACCACGAGATGAACGCGGGGGTTCACGCCGTGGTTGGCGACGCTGTGGGGATCGGACAGACGCAGGTACCAGCAGCTGCCCGCATCCATGGCGACCGGGGCGTTGTTCAATAGGAAAATCACCTCCGGATTGGTGGCGATGGGGATGTGCAGGCGGACGACGCCGTCTTCGAAGCTCAAGTCAAAATCGCGGTGCTCCCGGATCGAGGATCCTGGCCCGAGGCGCATCAGACGCGCTGAGAGCACGCTCGGGGCGAAGACGGCGAGCACTTCCTGGAAATAGGGACAGTCTTCGAGCGTCGGCGTGTCGACGAAATCGCGGCAGGCGGGATCCGACAAGATCGTCATGATCGGGTGCGAAGCTCCGGCTTTGCTGCGCAGTGGGATCACGCTCCAGTCGCCGGCGTAGTTGTCCGGTACGAAATGGGCGATCCAAGCTTGCCGCCGCTGGGCGACCTCGAGGTCATGTTGGAGTCCGGCGGCGTCGAAGCGAACCGGCAGTTCCAGACGGTCGGAAAGTCGGGCGCCGAGATCCGCCTCAAGGGCAGCCGCGCTTTTCATCGCCCCTCACCCGCGGGCGCCGGAATCTCCATGGTCATGAAGACCTCCGAACGCGCGACGGACTCGAACCCCAAGCGTTGAAAGAGCCGCAGCGCCGCCCCGTTTGAATGGAAGACATCGAGGCGGGTGGCGACGCCGGCCCCGCGGGCCGCTTCACAGATCTCCCGCAGCATCTTCGCGCCGATCCCGCGACCCTGCCAATCGGGAAGGATCGCCACGTCGAGTATGAACAGCGCATCGGGCGTACGAACAGTGACGATGCGACCGATGGGATCTCCGCCACATTCGATGATCTCGAACCGAGCGTCGGGAAGGTCGGCGCGATAGCCGGCGTCCTGCGCCAGGAATTGCTGGCGCAGGAACGTCTGCCGGATATCGGAAGGCAGAAAAGAGAAGTCCTCGTTCTCTGGCCGCGACCGACAGAACAACTCGAAGCGGAAATCGGCGTCCTGGGCCGTCTCCGCGCGTCTGCGGAGGCGCCCGCCGGGCGCCTCCGAGTCCCGCCTGCCTGTCGGCGCCACGGCCGCTCGTTCAGTTGCGCGACGGGAAGGTGCCCTCGATCGCAATGATGTAGGTTACGCACAGATATGGGTCGAGCACCGGCGTAGGCAGCGAACTGCCTGCTGTTCCGATCATTGTGGGCGCCATCGTGACGGGCGCACTTACAGCGCCGGTGGTGTACATCGGGATTGCGGTCTTGCCCGAACCGTCCTGGGCGGGGACTGCGTTGGCAGGACTGACGGCATTGCCCCCCGCGCTTTGGGCGTTCACGGCGTGTGTATGTATCGGCATCTGCGTCTGCTGAAGCGTCACACTCTCCAACCCCCCCACCTCGCCGATCACATAGGTCGACAGTCCCGGGGCGCTGCCCGGGCCCTTGATGGCCCGCCCCTGCAGATTTGGTAGCTGAAAGGTCGTCGTGCCGTTACCACCATAGTAAGTGCCGATGATCGAAAATAACGCTGTGTATTGCTGGATCGCCAAGGTCTGGCCGTTGCACAACATCCAGCCTCTGGGCGCAAAATTGCCTGCGAAAGCGACGATCTGTCCGAGAAATGGGGTCGACATTTGATTACAATACCTCCCGATGTGAAATGGCTACCAAGTAGAAATCACAGCTGTTCTGCCATTGATCGCGATGTTGCTCAGATCAATGAGTGCGGCTGCGTTTGAGATATTTGAAGCTTTGGCGAAGTCGCCGTCGACCGAGGGCTGGAGTCACGCGTACTCGACACAGCCGCTTGCCCCCTCGGTTAGCTCTGGCGCCGGCGGCGCCGCTGGGGCGCCGTTGACCTTCGCGACTATGCATGCCGCGTCCAAGCATGCAATCGCAAGTCGGCGAAGAATTGAAAGAATCCATACCCGGCGCACCGCCCGTCAGACTTGGCGAGGTCTCAGGGCGTGACGCCGATCTTCTTGAAGACCTCGTCGACGCTCGAGTCCGCGCGTCGGGCCGCGGCCAGGTCGTCGCGGCCTCGCGTCTCGTCGCCCTTGCGCAGGAAGGCCACGCCGCGCCCGTAGAGCGAATAGGCGGCGCCCGGCTGGAAGCTCAGGGCCATGTCGTAATCCGCGATCGCATCGTCCAGGCGGCCGATGCGCAGGTCGAACAAGCCCCGTTCGTTGTAGGCCTGGTGAGACTTCGGGGTGAGCGCGATGGCGTGGTCGTAATCGGCCCGCGCATCCGCCATGCGTTGGATGAGCGAATAAGACCAGGCGCGGTTGAGCAGGGCCTGGGATTGCTGATCGGGCGTCAGCTGGCCGAGCTTCAAGATTTTCGTGCAGGACGTGACGCGTTCGGCCGCCGAGACGTTCCAGTGGGTGTTCAGGCATCCGGGCCAGAACACCGAAACGTCGGCGTCCTGGGCCCACGCGGACCCCGTGAGCGTCAGGAGGATCGAGGCCAGGCAGAGGCTTCGTGGATTGGTCATGGGCGCCCTCAATCTCACGCCTTCGATGCGGCCGAAAGCCGCCGCGGGCGCCGCTCGCTCCCGAGGCCCTGAAGATCGCGCGCGATGGCGTCAAGGGGCGCGCTCCAGTCTCCAAATCGCGCCTGCCGATAGAGCCTGACCGTGGGATACCAGAGACTGTCGAGTCGGTCCGTCCCCCACACCCAGTGTGGATTGGTGTCGAGGATGATCCAGGTCGGTTTGCCCATGGCGCCGGCCAGATGCGCCACCGATGTGCAGATGGTTACGACCAGGTCGAGGTTTTCGACCAGGGCGGCGGTGTCGTCGTAGGTCTGCAGGGCGCCGGTGTGGTCGATGATCTCGAACCCGGCTCCGCGCGCCGCGCCGACCTCCGCCTCGCCGCCGACCTGAAGCGAGTAAAAGGCGACCTCCCCGCTTATGGCCGCCAGATGTTCACCGAAGAGGCGCGCCGTGACGCTGCGATAGGGGTTGCGGCCCTGCTCGGGACTGCCCGTCCACACCAATCCCACCTTGAGTCGTGGCTCGGCGCCCAGGCGCTCACCCCAGGCGGCGACGCGTTCCGGGTCCGGACGGACATAGGGGACTGTGGCGGGGATGGTCTCCTCCCGCGTATGGAAGAAGCGCGCCTGGCTCAGCAGACCGAGCTCGTAGTCGAAAGGTGGGAGTAACGGGATGCCGCCGGTGACATAGGCGTCGACGTGGCCGCCGAGGCTGCGCCGGAGCAGGTCGCCGAAGCGCGGGAATGCGTTCCAGACAACGCGGCCGCCCCGGGCATGAACGTAGTCGGCCATCATCGGCACGAAGCGGCAGAACTGCAGGACATCGCCCTGGCCCTCTTCGCCCCACAGCAGCAGGGTCTTGCCGGCGAGCGGCTCGCCTTGCCAGGGCGGCCCGGGCAAGACGGGGCGGCTGTCGCGCCGATCCTGCGTGAATTGCCAGCGCCATTCGTAGCCTTCCCAACCGTTGGCGTAGTCGCCGAGCAGGAGCTGGAGCAGGCCGAGATCGAGCTTGTATTTCGGGTGGTCTGGTCGCAGGGCCAAGGCGCGCTGCAGGTGGCTCAGGGCTTCCGGCCACCGCCGCGCCTCGCGCAGCACGATGCCCAGATTGTCGTGGGCCATGGCGTTTTCAGGCGCCAGCGCCACTCCGCGCGGCGCCGCCTCGAGGGCCTCGTCGAGCCGCATCGCGTTCACCAGGGCCGGGCCCAAGTTGATCCAGGCTTCGGCTTCGGCGGGATTGGCGGCGACGGCGGCTTGCAGCAGGGCGAGGGCTTCGTCCTCGCGTTCGCCGAGCCTGCTCAGCGCCGCGGCGAGATTGTTGCGGCCGAGCGGGTAGTCCGGCGCGAGTTTGAGGCCGGCTTCGAGCGGCGCCACCGCCTCCCGCGTTCGACCGGCCAGAAGCAGCGCCAGCGCCTGACGAAACAGCGGCGGCGCATCGTTGGGGCGCAGGCCCGCCAACAGGCGGTTGAATTCCGCCATCTCTTCCAACAGACCCGCCGACTGGAGCGCGACACTGATCTCGCCAGCGCTTGGTTCGGAGATCGGCAGCAAGGTCTCTGCCGCCTGAAGCCACAGGCGCCGCTCGAACTTGCTCGAAGACGCCTTCAGGGCCCTGCCCAGAAAGGCGATGGCGGGGCCGATCAACGGTCGCGGATCCGTCTCGCCCGTCGTGCCGGAGGTTTCCGCTTTTGCAGAGATCGCCGTCTCCTGTCGATCGCGCGCGCTGGCGAATTGCGTCCATATGGCCTAATTCCCGCCCGATAGGCGAGACCGGACGCGGAAGCGAGGACGGATGCGGATCGGCATTTCGGTGATCACCCACGCCGGTCAGAACATCTGGGAAAACGGCCTCGGTCAGAACACTTTCCACCTTGCCCGGCTCTTCCGGGCCCTGCCCTTTGTCGAGCAGGTGGTGCTGCTGAATTGCGGCGACCAGGACGCCATGCCCTCCCAGGCGGCCGAGGACTCGGCCGAATTCCCGCTGCTGCGGCCACGCGAGGCGACCGACCTAATCGACATCGCCCTGGAGATGGGCGGCGCGCTCGACCTCGAGTGGCTCGACTACATCCGGGCGCTCGGCAAGAAGGTCGTGTTCATGGCCTGCGGACAGCCCTACGCAACCCTCACCGAACCCAACGTCTTCGCCCGCGGCGGCTATGGCGCGCGACCCGATCGCTGCGACGAGCTCTGGGTACTGCCCAAAGACGCGCGCTTCGCCCCGATGCTGCGCGTGGCGCACCGCTGCCCTGTCGAGGTAGTCCCATTTCTCTGGTCGCCGATGTTCCTCGAGAGGAGCGCTGCGGCCGTGGCGGCCAATGGCGATCATTTCGGCTGGCGCCCGTCCCCGCCCGACGTTCATCCCGGTCTCAGGGCGGCGATCTTCGAGCCCAATATCTCGGTGCTGAAGAACGCCGTGATCCCACTGCTGATCTGCGACGAGGCCTATCGGCGCGAACCCGGCGCCGTCTCCCAGCTCCGCGCGCTCAACACGGCGCACATGGTCGAACACCCGACCTTCAACTTCCTCGCCAACTCCCTCGACCTGGTCAAGGACCGCAAGGCGGTGTTCCTGGCCCGGGAAGAGTTCGCCGGCCACATGGCGACGCAGTCAGATCTCGTCGTCTCGCATCAGTGGCTGAACGACGAGAACTATCTCTATCTGGATGCGCTGTGGGGCGGTTATCCCCTGGTCCACAACTCCCCGTGGATCCGGCATCTCGGCTACTACTATCCGGACTTCGACATCGACGCGGGGGCCAGCCAGGTGCTGACCGCCTGGCGCGAGCACGCCGGCAATCTCGTGGGCTATTGCGCCCGGGCGCGCAGCTTCATCACCACCCTCGACCCGGTTCATCCCGCCAATCTCGACGCCTATGCGCGCCGTCTGCTGAGCCTTGCGGCCCCCGGAGAGACGGCGTGAAGCGGCCCCGTAAACTCAAGGTCGGCGTCACCCTGTTCCTGCGCGAAGGACAGCAGTCGATCTGGGAAAACGGCATCTTCCAGAACAGCTTCTTCCTGATCAATCTGCTGCAGAAGTCACCGGCCGTCGGTCAGACCTTCCTGGTCAACGGCGGGGTGGGCAAGCCGGAGGAAGCGGGAGATTTCCTCGCCCTGGCCCCGGCGCCGGTGATCGACATGACCCGCGCCGCCCAGGATCTGGACGTGATCATCGAGCTGAGTGCGCAACTCAACCCCGATTGGGGACGGGCGTTCCGCGAGCGTGGCGGCCGCATCGTCGGCATGCGGGTCGCCAACGACTACGTGATCGACATCGAGCGGATGATGTTCGACCTGCCGCACGGCCTGCTGGTCTCCGGCACGCCCTACGACGTCATCTGGACCCTGCCGGCCTTCGAGAAAACCTGCCTGCAGTACTACCGAACCGCCATGCGGGCCCCGGTCGTGGCCATGCAGCACCTGTGGAGTCCGGCGCTTCTCGAACGCGCCGCCTCGCCGGGCCAGAGGTTCGGCTACGTCCCGGGCCGCCATCGCTGGCGGATGGCCAGCCTCGAACCGAACATCTGTATGGTCAAGACCGTCCACATCCCGATGCTGGCGGCCGACGCGGCTCACCGGCGCGATCCGCACGCGCTCGAGTTCGTCAGGCTGTTCAACACTATGGCGCTCAAGGAGCGGCCTGATTTCGTGGCTCTGGCGCGTAGTCTCGACCTGGTGAAACAGGGCCGCGCCTCGTTCGAGGGCAGGTATCCGATCGCCGAAGTGATGACCAACTGGGCCGATGCGGTGATCAGCCACACCTGGGAGAACGAGCAGAACTACCTCTATTACGAGCTGCTGTGGGGCGGTTATCCGCTGATCCACAATTCCGGCTACATCGGCGGCTGTGGCTATCGCTACCGGACCTTCGACCCGGAAGACGGCGGCCTGGCCATCCTGCAGGCATTCCGCGACCATGACCTCGCGCTCGACGACTACCGTCGCCGCGCCCGCGACTTCCTCGCCACGCTCGATCCCGAAAGCGAGCGCAACGTCGCCGACTACACGCGCGCCATCGAGCGCCTGTTCGACTCCCCGTGAGCCGGCGGCTCCGCATCGGCATCACCATCGGCCTCGGGTCTCTGGACGAAAGCCTGTGGATCAACGGCATCAAGCAGAACGCCCTCAATCTGGCCGCGGCGTTCATGAACTCGCCCCGGCGTCACGAGGTGTTGCTGGTCAATACCACCAATACGCCGATCACCGACGCCTTGCCGTGGGACCTGGCCCGCTTTCCGACCCGGTCCTTCGCCGAGGCCAAGGACGACCTCGACGTGCTGATCGAGCTCGGCGGCCAGATCGATGCGGCGCGGACCGACGATCTCAAGTCCCGAGGCGTGCGCCTGGTCAGCTATTGCTGCGGACCGGAGTACATCCAGGCCAGCGAGGCGATGATCTTCGGCCGAAGGCTGTGGGATGGCGTGTTCCTCAACACCCGCTTGGATCAGCTGTGGGTGATCCCACAGGTCGCTGAGACCAGCCTCGGCTACTTCGAAACGTTCAGGCGGCGCCCGGCGCGAGTCGTGCCGTTTGTCTGGGATCCGATGTGCCTGGAGGTCGTCGCCGGCGGATTTCCGGACGGCGGGACCTATCGACCCAAGGGGCGGGCCAAGCGCCTGACGGTCATGGAGCCGAACTACGATGTCCTGAAATTCTGCCTCTATCCGATCTTCATCGCCGAGCGAGCCTGGCGGCGCACGCCCGAGCGCATCGGCTTCCTGCACGTCTGCAACGCCGAGCCCCTGGTTCGCGAGGCGCCGGAGTTCGTCGGCCTGATGAAGGAGCTGGATATCGTCCGCGATGGCCGGGCCAGCTTCGTGGGCGTCTACATGACGCCGTGGTTTCTCTCGGAACACACCGACGTCTTGATCTCGCACCAGTGGGGCCTTCCCCTGAACTACATGTATCTAGAGGCCTGCTGGCAGGGTTATCCGCTGATTCACAACGCCCGGCTTTGCGCCGACCTTGGCTATTACTATCCGGCCAACGATCTCGCGGCGGGGACCGACGCCCTGGTGCGCGCGCTCGAATCCCATGACGATCAGTGGGCGGACTATCGGTCAGACCAGAGGCGGAAGATCGCTCGGTTCCTGGCCAGCGACCCGGCCTTGATCGCCGCCTACGACACGCTGCTCGACGACTTGATGGCCGCGGAGCCGGTCCCATGAGTCCGCGCACCCTGAGGATCGGGATCACCATCGGCCTGCATTGGGAAGGCGAGAGCCTGTGGGTCAACGGCATCAAGCAGAACGCCCTCAATCTGGCGCTGGCGTTCAAGACCTCGCCGCTCGGCCACCGGGCGTGGCTGGTCAACACCACCGACATCGCGATCACGCCGGCCCTGCCGTGGGACCAGGACGCGTTTCCGACCCTGAGCTTCCGGGAGGCCAAGGACGACCTCGACGTGATGATCGAGCTGGGCGGCCAGCTCTCCCCGGACGAAGTGGACTATCTGAAGGGCCGCGGCGTGCGCCTCGTCAGCTACTGCTGCGGGGCTGAGTACGTCCAGAACATCGAGGCGATGATCTTTCGTCGGCCGCTGTGGACAGAACTGTTCTGCAATCGCCGCTACGACCAGCTCTGGGTCATTCCCCAGGTAGCCGAGACCAGTCTCGGCTTCTTCGAGACCCTGCGGCGGCGGCCGGCGATCGTCGCACCGTTTGTCTGGAGCCCTCTGGCCCTCGACCAGAAGGCGGCCGACTTGCCGCATCGCGGCCAGTACCGCCCAAGCGGCCAGGCCATGCGGCTGGCGGTGATGGAGCCGAATCTCGATATCCTCAAATTCTGCCTCAACCCGATCCTTATCGCCGAGCAGGTGTTTCGCGAGACGCCGGGCCGGATCGGCTTTCTCCATGTGCTGCGCGCCAGCGCTCTGGCCCAAAGCAACACCGAGTTCATCGCCTTGATGAGCCAGCTCGACCTCGTGCGAGCGGGCAAGGCGAGCTTCGTGGGGGCTTTCGACACGCCCAACTTCCTGGCCGCCCACACCGATATCGTCGTCTCACACCAGTGGGGCCTGGCGTTGAACTACCTCTATTTCGACGTCTGCTGGCAGGGCTACGCCCTGGTCCACAACGCCCATCTGTGTCCGGAGATCGGCTACTACTACCCAGAGAGTGATCTCGCCGCCGGCGCGGCGGCGCTGCGCGCGGCGATCGACACTCACGACGCGGATTGTGAGGCTTGGCGCGAGGGGCAGCGCCGTCTCATCGCCCGCTTTCTGGCCACCGACCGCGACCTCGTCGCCGCCTACGACGTGTTGCTATCCAATCTTCTGGCCTGCGAACCGGCCCCCTGAACGTGGCCGAAAGGCGCCGCCTCGCCTCTTGCGCGCCGCCGTGACCTACATAGTAGCAATAAATTGAACGTTTCGTCTGTCGTGGTCGGTCCGCGATGCGCCAAGCCTGCAATAGTCGATGTCGGAAACCCGGCGATAAATTTCGGTTGAAAGTATTCGTGACAATTGTGACAGAGCTTGGCCCGTCGGCCGCGTCACGGTGACGCGGCGACTGGATTAGGCCTTATAACCAGCGAGGCAGTATGAAATTTTGCTGGCTTGGAATTGGGGCTGGGGATATAGCGGCCGAGGGGTTGGGTTTCCAATCACCGAAGATTGTGGAATTAGGCAGCGGGGGGGCTTCTGTGGGGCGCCGGTGTGCCGGTGTTCGATACGAGGGGAAAATCCAAAGCATCGTGAGATCGCGCAACTTGCGCGGTCGGCAGTGAGCGCTCATCAAGCTTGACCATTGGGTGGGTGTTGCTGAGCGTTGCTTGGTAAGTTCTCGGCCTGCGCCGTGGGCGCGACAGAATGCGAATGCGGAGGGTCCGCACGGGGCGTTCGAGTTGGACTTGGAGTTCAGCGTAAAGAAGATAACAAATTACAGTAACAAGTTTCGCTTTAGTTCACGCCAGACGGTCGAAGATTGTCGGCCCCTGCGTCTAGCTTTCGAATTTCGACCGGATCCTAGCTGACGAGAAGTTGAGCTGATGAGAAACACTGCCGAGGAGCCCGGCGCCGCCGCGGCCGCTCACGGACGTTCGAGCCAATTCGCGGCCAACTGGCTCGTCGGTTGCGGCGCCGTCACGAAGGCGACAAGGCGCCGGATTCTGGCGGTCCTGCGCCTCGCGCACCGAGCGCTCGGCATGGATCGCAAGCGCCTGGGCGTCGGCGCCCTTGGCGGCGCCGGCGCGGCCGCGCTGCTCACCTCAATCGGCGTTGGCGTCCTGACGGCCGGACCCGTTTCCGCTCAGTACGTGGCAGGCGGCGGCGTCGCCACCGGCCCCTCCGTCGCGATCGGGACTGGACCCGGAGGATCCGCCACCGCCACTGGCAGCTCAGGCGCGGTGGCGATCGGCAATGGCGCGACCGCGTCCCTCAGCGGCGCTGGCACGAACGATGGATCGGTTGCGATCGGTACGGCAGCGTCGGCGATTTCTGTGGGGGGAGGCTCCTCGCCTATCGCCATAGGCATCCATGCCAGCGCGGTCGGGGTGGGCTCTCCGACCGCCATCGGCGACCAGGCCGTCGCCACTGGCCAGGACGCGATCGCGATCGGCGGCCACGCCAATTCGCCTGGAGTCAAAGCTTCCGGCAACGAGAGCACGGCCATCGGCCAATCCTCGACGGCGGCCGGAACGGGCTCGTTCTCTCTCGGTTACGAGGTCACGACCACCGCCAACTACGCCTCCTCGATCGGCTCTTACTCTACAGCCTCGGGCATAAGCGCCACGGCTGTCGGCGGCGGCGCCGGCGCGGGTCTCGGTGCGGTCGCCGGAGCCGCGGGCGCCACCGCTATCGGCGGCAACGCCGTCGCCGGGGCCCAGGCCCTGGGCGTCGGATCGATCGCCATTGGTGGCCAGTCCGTCGCAGCCGCCACCACAGGGGCCGGATCTGTGGCCATTGGCGCGCAGGCCACGGCCACGGGCGCGGGCCTAGGGACCGTAGCCATCGGCGACGCTCAGACCGCCAGCGGCTCGGGCGCCGTGGCCATCGGCGATCCCGGCACGGTGATCGGCACCGGCGCGGTCGGCGTCGGCGCCGGCAACGCCGCCTACGGCAACGGCACGATCGCCGCCGGCCAGAACAACGTCGCCAACTCTGCAGCGACGCCGGCCAATGGCACCTTGGCGCTCGGCAACGGCAACAGCGCCATCGGCCAGGGTTCGGTGGCGCTCGGCAACACGTCCACGGCCAACGGCGCCGGCGCCCTGGCGCTCGGCGATGTGGCCGTGGCTACCGCCGCCGATGGTGTGGCCCTTGGCTCGGGCGCCAAGGCCACCGTCAACGCCGGCGACGTGGCGCTCGGTCAGAATTCCTCCACGGCCGCCCAACACGTCGGGACATTCGCTCTCTATGGCGCGACAGCGGCGGGAACGACCGACACCACCGGCGTGGTTTCGGTGGGCACGGCCGCCAACGCCCGTCAGATCCAGAATGTGGGCGCCGGGGTGATCTCGGCCACGAGCACCGACGCCATCAACGGCTCGCAGCTCAACGCGGTGGTTGTGGGGGTGACGTCGCTGTCGACGTCCACGTCGACCGGGATCAGCACGGCGCAATCCGGCGTGACCTCGCTGTCTACGGGTCTGTCGACCACGAATAGCAACGTCTCGTCACTCTCGACGTCGACCTCGACGGGGATCAGCACTGCTCAGTCCGGCGTAACCTCGCTTTCGACGTCCACTTCAACCGGCCTTAGTACGGCCGCCAGCCGCGAGACCTCGCTATCGACCGGCGTCTCGACGGCGCAAAGCGGCGTGACATCGCTGTCGACGGGGCTTTCGACGACCAACAGCAATGTTACGTCGCTTTCGACCTCGACCCTGACCGGGATCAGCACCGCTCAGTCCGGCGTGACATCGTTGTCGACAGGTCTCTCGACCACCAACAGCAACGTCTCGTCGCTTTCGACTTCCACTTCGACTGGAATCTCAACCGCCCAATCGGGCGTGACATCGCTGTCGACTGGCCTCTCGACCTCCAACATCAAGGTGAACACGCTCGGTTCGAGCGTCGCCGCTGGCCTTGGCGGGACCAGCAGCTACAACACGACGACTGGCGCGGTCACCACGAGCCTCACGGCGCCGAACACCGGGGCGACCACCTACAACAGCGTGCAGGGGGCCCTGAACGCCCTGGCTCCCAACCTGGTCCACGACTACAGTTCAAACTCGACCACGCCCGGCACGGACACCAACTACAACAACGCCGGCGCGACCGGATCTAACGCCGTCGCTGCCGGTCCGAACGCCTCGGCGACGAAGCTCAACGACGTAGCGCTCGGCAGCGGCTCGACAGCGAGCGGCGGCGCCTCTCTGGCCCTGGGCGCCAATGCGACCGCCGGCAACGCCGGCGCTGTGGCCCTCGGCAGCGGCTCGACGACGGCCGCGGCCGTGGCGACCACTTCGGCGACCATCGGCGGCGTGACCTACAACGGGTTCGCCGGAACGACGCCAGCGTCCACGGTCAGCGTCGGCACGGTCGGCGGCGAGCGGACGATCACCGACGTCGCAGCTGGCCAGATAAGCGCCACCAGCACCGACGCGATCAACGGCAGCGAACTCTACGCTGTCACCAGCACCGCCAACAGCAGCCTCGGTTCGCTCTCCACCGGTCTCTCCACCAGCGAGAGCGCGGTCGGTTCTCTGTCGACGGGCGTGAGCTCGATCTCGACGGGCCTCAGCTCGCTGTCGACCTCGACGTCCACAACCGCCAGCTCCCTTTCGACGGGTGTGTCGTCGCTCTCGACCTCCACCTCGACGACGGCCAGCTCGCTGTCGACCGGCGCGAGCTCTCTCTCGACTGGTCTGTCATCGCTTTCGACCTCCACGTCGACCACAGCCAGTTCGCTGTCGACAGGCGTGAGCTCGGTCTCGACGGGCCTCAGCTCGCTGTCGACCTCGACGTCCACAACCGCCAGCTCTCTTTCGACGGGCGTGTCGTCGCTCTCGACCTCCGCCTCCACGACGGCCAGCTCGCTGTCGACCGGCGCGAGCTCTCTCTCGACTGGTCTGTCATCGCTTTCGACCTCCACGTCGACCACAGCCAGTTCGCTGTCGACAGGCGTGAGCTCGGTCTCGACGAGCCTCAGCTCCCTGTCGACATCGACGTCCACGACGGCCAGTTCGTTGTCGACAGGCGTGTCGTCGCTGTCGACGTCCGCCTCGACGTCAGAAAGCTCCCTCTCGACGGGGGTCTCGTCGCTGTCGACGTCGACCTCGACTTCGGAAAGCTCGCTCTCGACCGGCGTTTCGTCCCTGTCGACCGGCGTGAGTTCCCTCTCGACCTCGACCTCGACGTCCGAGAGCTCCCTTTCGACCGGCGTGAGCTCACTATCGACGTCGACCTCCACGTCTGAGAGTTCCCTCTCGACGGGCGTCAGCTCGCTCTCGACCTCGACGTCCACGACAGCCAGTTCGCTGTCCACCGGCTTGAGCTCTCTTTCGACTTCCACCTCGACGTCTGAGAGCTCGCTCTCAACAGGCGCCTCGTCGCTGTCGACTGGTGTGAGTTCCCTCTCGACGGGCTTATCTTCGCTGTCGACCTCGACGTCGACGTCGGAAAGTTCTCTCTCGACGGGTGTGAGTTCGCTGTCGACCTCGACTTCGACGTCGGAAAGCTCGCTCTCGACCGGCGTGTCGTCTCTCTCGACGGGCGTGAGTTCGGTCTCGACGAGCCTGAGCTCGCTGTCGACGTCCACGTCGACCACGGCCAGCTCGCTGTCGACCGGCGTCAGCTCGCTGTCGACCTCGACCTCGACTTCAGAAAGCTCCCTGTCGACCGGCGTCAGCTCGCTTTCGACCTCGACTTCGACGTCGGAAAGCTCGCTCTCGACCGGCGTGTCGTCCCTCTCGACGGGCGTCAGTTCCCTCTCGACGGGCGTGAGCTCGCTGTCGACCTCGACTTCGACGTCGGAAAGCTCGCTCTCGACCGGCGTGTCGTCTCTCTCGACGGGCGTGAGTTCGGTCTCGACGAGCCTGAGCTCGCTGTCGACCTCGACCTCGACTTCAGAAAGCTCCCTGTCGACCGGTGTCAGCTCGCTTTCGACCTCGACTTCGACGTCGGAAAGCTCGCTCTCGACGGGCGTGTCGTCTCTCTCGACCGGCGTCAGTTCCCTCTCGACGGGTGTGAGCTCGCTGTCGACCTCGACTTCGACGTCGGAAAGCTCGCTCTCGACCGGCGTGTCGTCTCTCTCGACGGGCGTGAGTTCGGTCTCGACGAGCCTGAGCTCGCTGTCGACCTCGACCTCGACATCAGAAAGCTCCCTGTCGACCGGTGTCAGCTCGCTCTCGACTTCGACGTCGACGTCGGAAAGCTCGCTCTCAACCGGCGTATCGTCCCTCTCGACGGGCGTCAGTTCCCTCTCGACGGGCGTGAGCTCGGTCTCGACGAGCCTCAGCTCGCTGTCGACCTCCACATCCACGACGGCGAGTTCGCTATCGACGGGCGTCTCGTCGCTGTCGACGTCGGCGAGCTCCCTATCGACCGGCCTGAGTTCGCTGTCGACGTCAACCTCGACGACTGGAAGCTCGCTCTCGACGGGCGTCAGTTCCCTCTCGACCGGCGTGTCTTCGTTGTCGACCGGCGTGTCGTCTCTCTCGACGGGCGTAAGCTCGGTCTCCACGAGCCTGAGTTCCCTGTCGACCTCCACATCGACCACGGCCAGTTCGCTCTCGACGGGTGTGTCTTCGCTGTCGACAGGCGTGAGCTCGCTCTCAACGTCGACTTCGACCGGCATCAGCACCGCCCAGTCCGGCGTCGGCTCTCTTTCGACCGGTCTGTCGACGACCAACAGCAACGTCACCTCGCTGTCGACCTCATCCTCGACCGGAATCTCGACCGCTCAGAGCGGGGTCGGCTCAGTTTCCACGAGCCTGAGCTCTCTCTCGACGTCCACGTCGACCGGCATCAGCACCGCCCAATCCGGCGTCGGCTCGCTGTCGACCGGTCTGTCGACGACCAACAGCAACGTGACGTCGCTCTCGACCTCGACCTCGACCGGCATCAGCACCGCCCAGTCCGGCGTCGGCTCGCTGTCGACCGGTCTGTCGACGACCAACAGCCACGTCACGTCGCTGTCGACCTCGGCCTCGACCGGGATCTCGACCGCTCAGAGCGGCGTGGGTTCGGTTTCGACGAGCCTGAGCTCGCTCTCGACATCCACGTCGACGACGGCCAGTTCGTTGTCGACCGGCGTTAGCTCGCTCTCGACGGGCGTATCTTCGCTGTCGACGGGCGTCAGTTCGCTCTCCACGGGTCTGTCGACGACCAACAGCAACGTCACCTCGCTGTCGACCTCGGCCTCGACCGGCATCAGCACCGCGCAGTCCGGCGTGGGCTCATTGTCGACCGGCCTGTCGACGACCAACAGCAACGTCACCTCGCTGTCGACCTCGGCCTCGACCGGCATCAGCACCGCCCAATCGGGCGTCGGCTCGCTGTCCACCGGTTTGTCGACGACCAACAGCAACGTCACGTCGCTGTCGACCTCGGCCTCGACCGGCCTCAGCACCGCTCAATCCGGCGTCGGCTCGCTGTCCACGGGGCTGTCGACAACGAACACGCACGTCAACACGCTCGGGTCGAGCACCGCGGCCGGCATCGGCGGCGGCAGCAGCTACGATCCGACCACCGGCCAGGTGACCACCAGCCTGACGCTGCCGACGTCTGGCGCAACGACTTACGGCTCCGTGCAGTCGGCGCTGGATGCGGTCGATCAGGCCGTGGTCGCCGGCCAGACCCACGACTACAGCGTCAATTCGGCCACGCCCGGAACCGACACCAACTACGGCAACAAGGGCGCGATCGGATCCAACTCAGTGGCGGCGGGGCCGAACGCTTCGGCCGCGGGCGACAACGCCACAGCCGTAGGCTCGGGTGCGACGGCGACGGGCGATGGTTCGATCGCCATGGGCTTCAACGCCTCGAGCGCTGCGGGCAATGACGTCGCCATCGGCACGGGCGCTGCGGCGGCGGGCACGACGGGCGGCGCGGCCGTTTCGATCGGGGCCGGCAACTCCGCTTCCGGCGCGGGCGCGGTAGCGATCGGCGATCCGTCGGTAGCGACTGGAACGGGCGCTGTGGCGGTCGGGGCCAACGACACCGCCATCGGCACAGGTTCGGTCGCGATCGGCAACACCAGCACCGTCAGCGGCGCTGGCGGCGTGGCCCTCGGCAATGGCGCGGTGGCCAACAACGCCGACGACGTGGCGCTCGGCAGCGGATCGGTGACCGGGGCCGCCGTCGGCACCACCGGTGTCACGATCGACGGCCAGGCCTACGCCTTCGCCGGAACGACGCCTGGCAGCACCGTCAGCGTCGGCGCGCCTGGCGCGGAGCGCACGATCACCAATGTTGCCGCCGGTCAGATCTCGGCCACCAGCACCGACGCCATCAACGGCTCGGAGCTCTATGCGACCGACCAGGCGATCAACACCCTGAATAACGAGGTCACCGCCGACATTGCCTCCCTCGGCAGCAGCAAGGGCGGCGCCGCCTTCGCGTCGAACAATGCCAGCAGTTCGACCTTGCCATCGGCGACGGGTTCGAACGCGTCGGCCGGCGGCTTCGGCGCCTCGGCTTCGGGTCCCAACTCGACGGTGGTCGGCAACGGCTCGACTGACAACGGCGCGGGCAATTCCACCGTGGTCGGCCAGGGCGCCAGCGTCGCGGCCGGCGCAGCGGGCTCCAACGTCGCGCTCGGCCAGGGTTCCGTGGCCAGCCGGGGCTCGCAGACCAGCTACACCGCCCCCGGCCTCACCGCGCCACAAACCTCCGTGGGCGAAGTGTCGGTGGGTTCGGCCAACGGCCAGCGGCAGATCACCAACGTGGCCGCCGGTTCGGCGCCGACGGATGCGGTGAACGTCGCTCAGCTCGAAGGCGCCCTGTCGGGAGCCGTGCAGTACGACAACCCCGGCCACACCAGCGTCACCCTGGGCGGCGCCGGCTCAACCACGCCGGTCGCGCTCAACAACGTCGCCGCCGGCGCGGTCAGCGCCACCTCCACAGCGGCGGTGAACGGCAGCCAGCTCTACGCCACCAACCAGAACGTCACTAACGTGACCAATGGGGCCGCCGGCCAGTTCCAGGTCTATCAGTCTGGATCGGTCGTGGCGCCGACGGCCAGCGCCCAGGGCGCAACGGCGGGCGGCGATGGGGCGGTGGCTTCCGGCCAGGACTCGACGGCGATCGGCTACCATGCCTCGGCGACGGGAACCAACTCGGTGGCCCTCGGCGCCAACTCGTCCGATGGCGGACGGGCCAATACGGTCTCGGTCGGCTCGCCAACCAACCCGCGCACGATCAGCAATGTCGCGCCCGGCACCCAACTCACCGACGCCGTCAATCTGGGTCAGCTGCTCAGTTCTCAGTCCTACCTGCTGAACAACTTCAACGCCGGCATTGCTCTGGCGCTGTCGGCGAGCGGGCTGGCCTACGATCCGCGACCGGGCACGACATCGCTGGCCGGCGGCGGGTCCTACTATAACGGCCACGAAGGCTTCTCCTTCGGCCTCGGCCATACGTCCGATGACGGAAACTGGCGCTACCACGTGGGGGTGAGCTTCGTGTCACCGGAAGATCACGCCGACGTCGGTGTCGTCGCCGGCTTCACCTACACCTTCGCCCACTGACCCTGGTCGGGCCTCGGCGGCGTAAGCCGGCGGGGCCCACAGGAGCCGACCCAATTAAGGCAGGTTCGACGCGATGAAGCTCCAAATTTCGACCGCAGCGCTGCTAGTCGCCGCCACTGCGGCGTCCGTCGCCTTCGCCCAGGGCGGTCCGACCTATCGGCCCCAGGTCGATCCCGCAGTTCAATTCCCCAGTCCGGGCGGCTCCTGGATCTCGCGGGGAACCTTCGTCAATCCGGCCGCTCTTCGGCAGGTCACGCCCGGCCTCACCAAGCCTCAGATCTATCCGCTCCTCGGCCCGCCGCACTTCAGCAACCCCTGGCCGTTCGTGCGCACCTGGAACTACATCTTCGACTTTCACGACGGCGACACGGTCGTCCAGTGCCAGTATCAGATCCGCTTCGCGGGCGAGCCGCCGGTCGTAAAGGCCACCTACTGGAAGGATGCGAGCTGCGCTCGCTTCCTCGACGCTCCCGCGCCTGTCATGGCCACGCCGCCCCCGCCTCCTCCGCCCCCGCCTCCGCCCGTGGCGGTGGCCAAGGAGCCGAAGTCCTACGTCGTCTACTTCGCGTTCGACAGCGCTGGCCTCACGCCTGACGCCAGGGCGGTGATCGCCGACGCCGCCAGCTTCGAGAAGGATGGTGGTGGTGGTTCCGTCGTGATCGGCTACACCGACACCTCGGGGTCAGCCGCTTACAACGAGGCGCTCTCCGAGCGCCGCGCCAAGGCTGTCGCCGACGAATTGGTCGCCCAAGGCGTGTCGGCCGACACGCTCGACGTGTCCTGGCGGGGCAAGACCGACCTGGCGGTGCCCACGGCCGACGGCGTCAAGGAGCCGCTGAACCGTCGGACCACGATCAGGGTCGAGCCGAAGAGCTGATCGCTACTGCGCCTCAGGCGGCTCCAGATCGAAGGCGATCTGGCCGAGGCGGGCGTTCATGGCCCGAATGACGTCGTCGGTGAGGTCCATGGCCGGGGTGAAGGCGTAGGCGTCGCTGCTTTCGAAGACGGCGCTGCATCCGCGTTGCGACAGGATCTGGGCCAGCAGCGGCGCCATCTGCCGGATCAGCAGGGCGGTGACCCTCGCCCGCGTGCGCGTGATCTGGCTGTTGCGCGTGTTCTGCAGAGTTTCGAACGACTGCTCGCGCAAGGCCAGTGCGCCGGCCCGCTGCTGGAAGGCGGTCTGGGAGATGATCGGTTTGTCGGCCTGGAGCGAGTTGGCGTCCACAGCGATCGCGCCACGTTCGCCGCTCAGCTCCTGGACCACCGCCTGCCGGATCAGCTCCATCCTTTGATTGGCCGCGGCGCCGGCCGCCGACTGATCGAGCACCTTCTGCTTGGAGAGGAAACACACGCCGGGCGTGGGCTTGCCGAAGCTTTGAGCGCTGGCGCCGCCGGCATTGACCGCGACCGGAATCAGCGCCGCCGCCGCAAACAGCCATGTTCGCCCCATTCGCCCAAGCTCCACATGGCCGCTCGCGTCATGATCGCGGCTCGCCCCGACTCGATCTCCAAGCATAGGGCTCGGAAATCCTTCGTCTATCGCTTGGCGGCTATCCTGTGATCGGGAACTCACGCCTCAACCTCTAGGCGGATCGACGCGAACGTCGTCACCTCTCCCTCAAGGCTTCATGTTTGTAGCGAAGCACAGGAGAGAGCAGATAACTGATCACTGTCCGTTGCCCGGTCTTGATCTCCGCCGTCACCTTCATTCCTGGCCCCAGCGCGATGAGGCCAGCCTCCGTCACGATCCGGTCCTTGTCGAGCGCCACGTGGGCGACATAACCGCTGGCGTCGGGGGCTTCCTGGTCCGTTTGACCTTGGTCGGCTTCGGCTCGGCCCGACTTGGGAGTATTGGCCTGTGGCGTGGCGACGGCGTCCCGGCTGACATCCAGCACCTTGCCGCGAATGAGCCCGTAGCGGGTGAAATTGAAGGTTTCGATCTTCACCTGGGCTTCCTGACCAGCGCGGACGAAGCCGATGTCCTTGTTCTGGATGTGCGCCTCGACCACCAGCCCGCCGGCGTCGGGCGCGATCACCATCAGAGACTGAGCCGGCGTAACCACGCCGCCCACGGTATGGATGGCGAGCTGCTGCACCGTGCCGGCGATCGGCGCCTTGAGCGTCAGCAGCGAGACGCGCTCGTTGGCCTTGGCGCTCTGGGCGATCAGGTCGTCGTGTTTCTGACGAGCGGTCGCCAGATCGGACAGGACCGACTTCTCGAACTCGGCCCGCGTTTGCTCGCGCTGGCGACGCAGCGCGTCGGCGTCGGCGATCGCCTCCTCGCGGTGCGACTGCGCCGCCGGCAGGTCGTGCTGCTCTTCGATCAGGTGCTCCTTGGCGTTCAGCCATTCGAACGAGGTGCCATAGCCCTCGTCGTGCAGCTTGCGACGCAGGGCCTCCTGCTCGGTCGCCACGGGGAGCGATTCTTTCAGGCGATCGATGGTCGTGACGGCCTCCGTCGCTTCCGCCGTCTTCTCGGCGATCTGCCTGTCGAAACCCGCGAGCTTGGCCTGTTGTTCGTCAGCTTCGGCGCGCACGGCGGCGCGAGTGGCGTCCAGGTCTTGCGGGCTGGCGCCGGCGGGCGGTGCCACCAAGGCCGCGCCCGCCCCGCCGATGAAGCGCCGCAGACCCTCGAGGCGCGCGATGTCCAGATCGGTCTTGATGAGGTCGGCGCTCGCCTGGTCGCGATCGGCCAGGGCGCTGACGGCGTTGAGATCGATCAGTTCCTGGCCCGGCTCGACATGCTGGCCATCCTTGACCCGGATGACCTGGACGACCGCCGTCTCGAAGGGTTGGATCACCTTGCTGTTGCCGATCGGCAGGATTGTCCCCGGCGCGACCGCGACGATGTCGACGGTGCCGAACGACGCCCAGACGAGGGCGAGGGTGGCGAAGGCGCCGATGGCCGCGGCCACCACCCGGGCGGCCGGCGAGGCCGGACGCTCCATGATCTCCAACGCCGCCGGCATGAAGTCGCTCTCGCGATAGGGCCGCGCTTCGCCGAGGCCGAGCGCGGGCTCCAGCCAGCGGAGCGGCCCACGCCAGGATCGCCGGCCCTCAGGCGACGGCATGAGCGCCTTCGCCCAACTGCACGCGGTAGAGTGCGGCGTAGCGGCCGCCGCGGTTCAACAGCTCCTCATGCGTGCCGGCCTCGATCACTCGCCCGCGCTCGAGCGTGACGATCCGATTGGCCGACCGCACGGTCGAAAGCCGGTGGGCAATGATCAGCACGGTGCGCCCCTGGCAGATGCTGCGCATGTTGTCCTGGATCGCCCGTTCGCTCTCATAGTCGAGGGCGCTGGTCGCCTCGTCGAAGATCAGGATGCGCGGGTCGCCGATCAGCGCCCGGGCGATGGCGATGCGCTGACGTTGCCCGCCGGAAAGCGAGGCCCCCCGCTCGCCGACCATGGTGTCATAGGCCTGCGGCAGTTCGGCGATGAAATCGTGCGCTCCGGCCAGCCTGGCCGCCTCCATGACTGGCTCGATCGGCATGGCCGGATCGGCGAGGGCGATGTTTTCACGGATGGTGCGGTTGAAGAGGATGTTGTCCTGCAGGACGACGCCGATCTGGCGCCTCAGCCACACCGTATCGACGGTGGTGAGATCGGCGCCGTCGATCATGATCCGGCCGGACTCGGCGACGTAGAGACGCTGCACCAGCTTGGCCAAGGTCGACTTGCCCGAACCCGAGGCGCCGACCAGGCCGATCACCTGGCCGGCCTTGATGTCCAGATCGATGTGGTCGAGCACCGGTTGACCGTCGAGCCGATAGCGGTAGGTCACCCGCTCGAAGACGATGTCGCCCTTGATCGCCGGCAAGGCCGAACGCGCCTGCTGGCCGGAAAGCTCCGGCGCGGCGTTCATGATGTCGGCCACCCGCGCGATCGAGACGCGCGCCTGCTGGAAATCCTGCCACATCTGGGCCAGGCGCAGCACCGGTTGGGTCACCCGCTGGGCCAGCATGTTGAAGGCGCATAGCTGGCCGACCGTCAGTTCGCCGCGCATCACCGCGTGAGCGCCGAACCACAGGATCGCGCCCATGGTCAGCTTGCTGATCAACTGCACGACCTGGCTGGCCCAGTTGCCGATGTGGGCGGCGGCGAAGCTGGCGCTGACGTAGCCGGCCAGTTGCTCTTCCCAGCGCCGCTCCATCTGGGGCTCGATCGCCATGGCCTTGACCGTTTCGGCCCCGGTCACCGCCTCGACCAGAAACGACTGGTTCTCGGCCGTACGCCGGAACTTCTCGTCCAGGCGGGCGCGGAAGGCCGGGTTCACCAGCAGGATGAGGCCGATGTAGAAAGGAAATCCGGCCACCACGATCAGCGTCAGCGGCAGGCTGTACCAGGCCATCACCGCCAGGAAGACGCTGGTGAAGAACAGGTCGACCACCAGGGTCAGACCAGAGCCGGTGATGAACTGGCGAATGGTGTCCAGCTCGCGCATGCGGGCCACCGTCTCGCCGGCGCGGCGCGACTGGAAGAAGGTCAGCGGCAGCGAGAACAGGCGGTGGAAGAGCCGCGTTCCCAGCTCCACATCCAGGCGGTTGGTGGTGTGCGAAAAGATGTAGGTGCGCACGGCCCCCATCAGGCTCTCGAACACCGACACCGAAACCAGGCCGAGGATCAGCACGTCGAGCGTCGTGGCGCTGCGGTGGACCAGCACCTTGTCCACCACCACCTGGAAGAACAGCGGCGAAACGAGGCCGAGGAGCTGCAGGAAGAAGGAGGCGACAAGCACCTCGCCAAGGATGCCGCGGTACTTGTGAATCGCGGTGACGAACCAGCTCATCCCGAACGGCCGGCCGAGGTCGGAGAGCTCGAGACGCTTGGCGAGCAGGAGCAGCGAGCCGTCCCAACGCGCCGCGAAGCCTTCGACAGGTTCCACCGCCAGCTTGCCGGAGGCGGGATCCTGCACCAGGGCCTTGCCTTCGCGGACGCCGGCCAGGATCACAAAGCTGCCGTCGGTCAAGGCCGCCAAGGCAGGCAGCGGCGTCTTGCCGAGGCGTTCGAGGCGGGCGCTGACGAACGAGGCGCGCAGGCCGAGCGCCTTGGCGCAACGAACCATCTGTACGCGATCGAACGGCTGGCCCGATTGGCCAAACCGGTGCCGGATCTGCTCGGCTGTCACCGCCACGCCATGGAAGCGCAGCAGCAGGATCAGACCCGCCAGCCCACTATCCTGGCCGCCGTCGCCGGCCTGCCGACCCGTCAATTGCTCCAAACGCCCTTGCCCAACTCTTTACTCTCTACCCTCGCTTATGGCGCGACGAGGCGAAAGCGGCCAGAGGATTCGCCGCAGCGAAAAAGCAAACAACTGTTCAATGCCAAGCCTCTTTGAGGTTGATTTGCGCAGCGCCGCTCACCGCATCAATGGCCCGGGCCTTCGACGCTTGGCGGCAGCGCCGGAGCTGATCCTTTGACCGTCACGGCGATCTTGATGGTATTCGTCTCCGCGTCCCGCGTCAGCCGGTAGCCGACGAAGTCGACGCCAGTGAATCCGGGCTCGGGGGTGTATTCGACCATCAACAGCTGGGTCTTGACGTTGTTGCAGGCGGCCAGGGGCGAGGACGCCGCAAAGTGAGCCAAACCCTCGCGCAGCACGATCCTGGCGGCGCCGTGGGCCGGCGACAGGGCGATGGCGGCCTCGGGCGGCGTTGTCGTCGAGCAGTCGGGTTTGAGGAAAGCGGCATTGCTGATCACGCTGGCGGCGCCGGCCGGGATGGTTTTGGACTGGATCGGCATGCCGGCGTGGGTCAGCGTGGCGCCGGCTGGCGGACCGGTCCACACGACGTCGTTTTCGAACGCATAGACCGCGCAGTTCGACGACGCCTTGGCGCATTCGCGCAGGCCCCTGGCCACCGGATCGAAGCCGGCGTTCTGAACGCCCATGAACTGCGGCGAGATGATGAAGGCGCGCGGCAGTGGCGTGGCGAGGAATTTCCGGTAGAGGTCCTTGCCCTTGGCGCCCAGGAACGGCACGGCGTCGACATCTTCGACATCGGCGTAGTTGGTCTTGGCGGGCTCCAGCGGCAGATAGGCGGGATAGAGCTCCTGGTTGGGCAGACCGATCCTGGCCAGAAAGGCGTCGACCCGCGGGATCCAGATCGGCAGCGCCGCCCCCGAGCCCAGGAAGTTGTGCGAATCCTTGCCGAACACGCCGTAGGCGACCAGCTCCGCCTGGCCGCCGGCGGCGGTGTAGCGCGCGTAGTTGGCGCGCCAGACCTCTGGCGGGAAGCGGGCGTCGTTATCGCCGTGCAGCCAGATCGACGGAATGTGGGTGCGGCGGCCGAACTCCGCCATCGCCCCACGCATCGCGGCCTCACTGTCGGCGCAAGCGCTGGTGTCGACGCCGCCGGCGAAGCTGATCAGGCCCTTCACCCGTGGGTCGGCGACGGCGCCGTAGGCCAGGGTGTTGAAGCCGCCGAAGCTCTGCCCGGACATGATGATGCGGCTGGCGTCGATCTCGCGGCGATGACTGAAATAGTCGATGACCGCCTGAAGATCGCGGGCGTTGTGCGTGCCCATGCGCCCCAGATCGCAGCCGTCGATCTCGGCGACCCCGCCGGAGCCGGCGAAACCGCGCATCATCGGCATGACCACGGCGTAGCCGCGGGAGACGAAGTACCAGGCGGCGAAATTCCCCCGGTAGCGCTCGGCCTCCGATGGCCGGCCGCTCGCCCCATGGTTGACGATCGCCAGCGAGAACGGGCCCTGGCCGGGCGGCAGGTAGAGGGTGACCTGCAGCGTCACCGGACGCGCCCCATCGCCCAGGATGTTCATGATCTCCTCGTTGAGCGGCACCGGCGGCTCTTCGCGCACCGGTTCCTCCTGGGCGGGAGCTGGTGAGGCGGCGAGCAGGGAAAGCAGGAGCCCGATCGCGAGGGCTGCAAGGGCGGTTTGCATGCGCCGCTTGGCAAGCGGGGGTGCAGCGTGGGTGTCGGTTCGCATCTCTAACCCCGCCATTGCGCGACCCGGCCAACGTGCTTCTGCGCATGCTGGTTCGAGCCTGGAGGAGGCGTGATCAATGTGCGCCAAGTCTCGTGCGATCAAGCTGCCGCTTGTTCTCGATCCCTGCGCCACGGGCCTGGGGCGCACGGACATCGCGCGGGCCGGCCCCAATGGCTGGGCAAGCAGAGCCACCGGAGCCGCCAAGGCATCGGTGATGCTCACGCATTTCATCTGTGAAATATTCCCAAAATTGTAAACTCTATTCACCATTCGAACGATTGTTTTAAGTCGATATCCAGTCGGTTGCGTATGGTTGCCTATGATGCTGAGTCAAGAGCGCTCGAAGTATCGATCTATGCCCAATTGACACGTGAACTGGGCTGTGAACAGCCTGCGCTTGAAGACTTGGTACTTGGGAGAGCGTGTGGGCCGTTCGATCCGGATCTATAGCCAGTGGCTAATGCCGCCGGCAGTCGCAACGCAGCCCATGAACTGCGGATTTCGTGTGGCCTGTGGCCGCGCCAGATCAGGCCTGGATAGAGACCGCCGCGACGCTAAACCCCCGATGGATATCGGCGACCCGGTCGGTCAGGAAGCCAAGTTGTCAATTCCGAAGTTTACCCGCCATTCTTCACCGAGACGGATAGGCAAAGGCCAACTGAACGTTTGGCTGGTGTTTGCCTTGGCGTTAGGGACCGCAGCCTGCGACAGCGTGGACAGCCATCTAAGCAAGCCAGTCATCGTACATACCACCCTTCTCGCCAATGCGTCGCGCACGGTGATGCAACCAACCGCGGTAGCCAGGGCTAGCGATGGCGGCTTCGTTGTCGCCGGCCTCTCTGATGGCGGGTGGGCCGTCAAGACGGATCCGGTTGGTCACGTTATCTGGCGGTATGAACGCGTCGCCGACGAGAGCGTCCGCTACTTCCGGCCATCCCCGCAAGCTCCGTTTACACCGCACATGGAGTTCCGCGGTGTAGCGCCAATGCCCGATGGCAGCACCTATCTGTGCGGATCGCTGGTGCACAGTCAGAGACAAATTGGTCCGGTAATTATTACCCACATCGACAAGAATGGCGGGTTCGTTAGTGAGGCGCAGCTCCACCCTGCCGACGATGATCGCCCCAATATTTACAGCATCTTGAACTGCATTGCCTGGAGAGATGGCGTTGTCGCGGTCGCCAGCAGCATTGGAAAGGACGAGTCGCGCTTTTGGGTGTTCGCTCTCGACCGGCAAGGGAAATTGCGGTGGGAAAAACGCTTCGAACCTCTGCCCAATCCCACCTCGGTTGCCGTTCCGGCTTCGCAAGGGGAAACAGAAGCGTCCATTCAAAACGAAGCGTTCTTTCCGGAAGGGCTGAGAGTTTCTATGGCCCCAACCCCTGACGGCAAAAGCATGATTTTCACAAGCGACGGAGGAAGATACTCAGAACTCGTTGCCATGAGCGACGACGGCCAAATTCTAGCAACAAAGCTATTCCCCTGGGCTGCGTTCATGCTTCCACCCGTTCAATCCGGAAATCGGATTTTTCTTTATCAAGGATCTGATAGTACAGATCAAGACAATGGTGAAGTCACCACCTTGTCCGGCGAATTTAATACCGTCAGCACGATGGCGTCCGCCCATAGTGCTCTCAAACTTACTTACAGTGGCCATGCCTTGCCGGACGGCACTTTTCTTCTTTTTGGCATGCTGCGTGGTTTTGGCAGGCTCGTACCCGCGGGCGTGGCCCACGTTGATCGAACCCTTCGCCATGAACAACATTTGGCCATCGCGGTGCCTGGTTCCGCGCTCGGGTCGGCTGACCCGGTAGGGGCGCCCGGCGCGACGCCGGGTGACTTTATGGTCGCAGTCCCTGTTGTTCTGGGCCCAGTTCATAACCCAGGGCCCGCACCGACACCTGGCGCGGCCTTAATGCTGTTGCACATCAGATAGGACAGAGAGTCCATCATGCCCGCAAATAACTCCGTTTCGCAACTTACAGGTGCACAGCTAGCATTGTGGTCCTACCCTGGAAACTCGATACCATCGGGATCGCAGTGGACGGCGGTGCGAACCTATTACTCTTCCAGTAGCGGGGGATCTTATCAAGTTCAGTCTGGAGGACCTCAGTCAGGACAGGGCAATGACTCTGTCACTGTCTTCTACAATAGCACGACAAATCAAGTCGCGGTCGGTTTCAAAGGCACCAACAACAATCAAGATGGTTGGTCAGATGTTAACGATGGCGGCAGCGGAGCGTGGCAAAATCTTGCCGGAGACGGCAGCGCGGCTGGGGGAGCTGTAGCGGCCGTTGCGAGCTATATTTCGACTAACTATCCAAGCGCTTACGTGTTTGCTACGGGAGATAGTCTGGGCGGAGGAATGGCTCAAAGCTACGGTGTGCTATATAATGCAAGTGTATTTGGCTTTGAAGCGTTACCGATATCTCAAGCCGCCCAAAATCAAATTGAATATCAAACCGGATTGTCAATCTCAGATGCTATAAGTCAATGGAGCAATAGCGGCGCCGAATTCAATATGACATTTCAGCAAGGAGATCCGGCGACGGCCGCTTTCGGGTTTCAATCAACCGGCGCGTATCTGCTTGGGTCAAATGGACCCGGCACGGCAAGTATCTATTTGCCGGCTACCAATACGATGATCCTGAATAATAGCCAGGCTTCTGTAGAAGCATCTCAGGAGATGATAGCGCAGGCGGATTCGAACGCCGGGGACGGCATAGGCGAAGCAATAGCAGCCGCTGCGGCAATCGAAGCCGCTCTCCAGTCCCATCTTATCAGCAATTCGGTAGCCGACCTGCAGAACATACAGAACGGCGGTGGCGAGGGTTATACGACTTCGATTAACACGCAACCTACGGATCCGACTACCTCGACCTATATCGGAAGTCTGACTACATACGCCAACAATGCCACATACAATGGCGGATCACCCACAACGGCGCCGACATCAGTTTCTGAACCTGGCGGGCCGGCCGTTGGCGTTTCTTCGGTTGGGTCATCGGCTAACATTCAGACTTATACTGTCGCTCCGGCAGGCCAACCCACTCAAACAATTCAGGTTATTACGGGTGGTAACGGCGCGACATACAACAATGCCGGAGGTGGAAGCAGTTATGTAGTTCAACTTAGTGGACTTAATAACATATTTAACCTGTCTAATGCGAGTAATTTGGTGTTGGAAGGGAGCGCGACGGCGACTTTGGCGTCGGGCTCGACAGTGGATATTGATAGCGTTGGCTCGACCCTCGATGCGACCATCAATGGCATTGCCACTTCTCCGGTAACGGTCAACGTTCTCGGATCCAATCAGACCGTCAATCTTTCGGGTTCGTACGGTGACGTGAATGGTTCATCGATCACTGGCACCGCCTTAAACCTATCGAGCGGTTCCAACTACAATACGATTAACCTTGGTTCTGGCTCCGTTGTCTCCAACGACTGCATCTTCAACGACATCGACACGTTGGATTCGACGATCACCAATTTGGCGAATAGCAGTGGAACCGTCGTGACCGGTTCTTCTAACGCCATCAATAACGACGCCAACGCGTCGATGACAGTGAACGGCTCGAGCGACGCGGTCACCGGCACCACCGGCGACGTGGTGACTGACGAGGGTGGCACTAACACTTTCGCTGGCGGCTCCAACTATTTGGTCAACCTCGGTCAGAGCGGCCTCGACGCTGTCTCCGACAACAGCGCTATCGAGTTCGGCCTTGGCTCGGGCGTCACCAGCGGGGAGCTCAGCTTCGCCGCGGGCGACAATGATCTGGTGAACACCTCCGGCTTCACCGTCAACGACGCGGCGGGCTACACAGGTGGCGCCAACATCGAATTCATGGGGAGCAATCTCCACCTCACCGATGACGGTCAATACGGCGTCGGTTTCTCCGACGGCTCTGGCGATACCGGCGGCGACGTTACGCTCGGCGCCAGCGGCCTCACCGCCGTCGGCTACAGCAACGGCCTCGATTTTGGTCTCGGCTCCGGGGTCACCAACGGCTTCCTCAGCCTGGGCCAGGGTATCGACGATGGCCTGACCACCTCGGGCTTCGCGATCCACGGGTATGACAGCGCCACTGCCGACTCGGTCCAGCTGCTGGGCGACAATCTCGGCTTCATCGACGATGACAGCGGCGGCCTGAAGGTCACTGACGGCGCGGGGATGAGCGGCGGCACCGACACCCTGGGGGTCACCAACCTCAACTGGCAAGATGACGCGTCGGGCCTGACGATCAATGACGCCTCAGGGATCACCGGCGGCAATGTGCAGCTTGACGCCAGCAACCTCGGCGTCACTGACGACGCCACCGGTGTGATCAGCTTCACCGATAGTTCCGGCGTCAGCGGCGGATCCGTCACTTTCGGCGTCAACAACGTCAACTCGCAAGACGACGCCACGGGCCTGATCTACAACGACGCCTCCGGGATCACTGGCGGCAACGTCCAGTTCGACGCCAGCAATCTCAGCCTGACCGACGACGCCACCGGCGGGCTCGGCTTCTCCGACGAATCCGGCGCCAGCGGCGGGTCGATCATCCTTGACGCCAACAATCTCCACGCGGTCGACGCGTCCACCGGTCTGACCTTTACCGATGCCTCGGGCGACAGCGGCGGAGTGGTCGATTTCGGAGCCAGCGGCCTCAGCGTCACCGACGCCGCCAGCGGACTGATCTTTGGCGACAATTCCGGCGTCACCGGCGGATCCATCGCCCTCACCGCCAACAATCAGGCCGTCACCGACCAGGCCAACGGCAGCACGGTCAATGTCGGCGCCGACACCGGCGACACGGTGACCGCTTCGGGAACCGGGATCACCGCCGACCTCAGCAACGGCGTGCTGGATCTGGGAGCCAATTCGACCCAAGTGACGCTCGACGGCACGGTCAACACCGTCAACGCCGGCGCGACCACCGGCGATTCCGTCACTTTCGGCGTCAACAACTCCAACGACACGTTCAATGGCACGGACCTGACCGTCACCGATGGCGCGGGCATCTCCGGCGGCACGGCCGGCTTCGAGAATTCCGGCAACACCGCCGATCTCTCGGGCGGCATCGTCAACATCGACACCAACAACCTCACCGAGACGGTTGGCGGCTCCAGTGACACGGTCAACAGCGACTGGACCGGCGACACCATCGGGTTCAACGGAACGAATGACGTCGCCGACCTTTCCAGCGGCACGGTCAATGTCGACGGAAACACGCAGAGCGTGACCGTCAACGGCTCGCACGACACCGCCAACACCATCTGGACCGGCGACAGCATCGGCTTCAACGGCACCGGCGATACGGCCAATATCTCCAGCGGCACGGTCAACTACGACAACAGTGGCCTTACCGAGACGGTCAGCGGCTCCAGCGACACGGTCAACACCGGCAGCTGGATCGACGACACGCTCGACATCACCGGGTCCGGAGACACGGCTCACCTCAACGATGGTGACGTCAACGTCGGCGCCAGCGACATTGCCGACGTTATCGGCGGCGGCAACACGATCGACGGAGCTTCCGACTCCCAGATCACCGTCAGCGGCACGGGCGATTCGGCGGTGACGATCGACGTCAATGACGCGACGGTGACCGAGGCGGCCGATTCCGACGTGATTGTCGACGGATCGGGAAACACCATCGATCTCGGCGCGAGCGCGGCGCTCACGGCGAACGGCGGCGACGACGTTGTCAATACGGGCGCCGACGACGCCTTGACCCTGAGCGATACGGGCGGGGCAACCGACACGGTCAACGCCAACGGTCTCTTGGGCGGCTCTGCGGCCGACGGACAAGCGGCCGGCATCGACGTCACCTCCGATTCTGACGCCAATGTCTACGGGTCCGGCAACGCCATCGACGCGGCTGCTGGGTCCGTGGTCGGGACCAGCGGCACCGGCGCAGATGCGGACATCGTCAATTCCGGCGATATGGACCTCAACGTCGGGGCCGGCGCCTCGGCCAGCTTGGTCGGCATCGGCAGCAACGACGTCAACGCCGGCTCTGGCGCGACGATCGGCGACTCGGCCGGCTCGAACGAGTTCCTCGGCTCCAGCTACACGATTGACCAGGGCTCCAACGGCACGGCGGTCAGCCTCGACGGCCAGGACCTCAGCCTTGCCGCCAACAACATCGGTGTCACCATCGGCGCCGGCGACAGCTCCCACGTCACCGGCAACGACGACTCGGTCATCGGCGGTGGATCGGGCGCCTACCTGGAAATCCTGGGTTCCGGCGACACTGCGACGGCGACCGACGATACGGTGAACTTCGTCTTGGGCAGTTCCGGCGAGGCGATGTTCGGCTCCGAGGACGACGTCCTCAGCGGCACCAACGTCAGTATCGTCTCCGGCTCCGGGAACGACGACTCATTCGGCTTCAACGGCGATCCGGATGGCGGTGCCGGCCGCAGCGTCGAATTCCTGGGTGACGACGACACGGCCAACGTCAACAGCGGGACCGTGAACTTCGTCTGGGGCAGCTCGGGCGATGCGGTGTACGGCTCAGAGGACGACGTTCTCAGCGGCACCAACGTCAGCATCACCTCCGGCTCCGGGAACGACGACGCGTTCGGCTTCAACGGCGATCCGGACGGCGGGGCAGGCCGCACGATTGACTTCCAGGGGTTGAGCGATACCGCTGACATTAATAGCGGCACGGTGAACTTTGAGAGCGGCAGTACGTCAGACACTTTGAGCGGGTCGTCCGACACTGTCTTCTTAGGGGCGAGCGGGAACACAAGCGCTAGTTTGGCTGCGAACGGCAATGACGACACCTTCGACTATACTGGTGAGTCGTCGACTGCAGGATTCGACGATATTACAGTTTCGGGCACAGGTGATACTGACAATATTAGCGGATGGGGAGGAAGCGTAACGCTGCTCTCGAGCAGTTCCACGCTCACCCTAGGTGGCGCAGAGATCTATGTGACAGTCGATGGCAGTGGCGACAGCGCGCTACTCGGCGCCTCGCAGGGCGCAGTCCAGGACGACGCGGCGGCAAGTGGAACTTCGGATACGGTAACTCTTGGCCAATATGATTCTTGGGGTTCGGCGTCGTTGTTCGGCACGTACGACTCGACCATCTTGTCGGGCGCCGATCAATCCGGCACACTTTCTGGCTCAGGAGATATCGCCACAAGCAATGAACCGGATGCCACTTTAGTTGAAACGGGCTCTGCCGATACAACCTACCTTGATACAGACGATGATTTGGTTGAACTTGATGATCCCGATGAAAGTGTATTCTCTGGCGACACGTCAAATTCTGTTGAGATATACGCTCAAAGTGGAACATTGGCGGATGTTGATTCAAGCACCGTAGTTATAGAATGGGATGACACTAAATCTACACTCGCGGGGGATCACGACGATATTACGGATGATGAAAACGACGATGATGTCTCCGTGGATGGTGACTATAATACGGTCTACGGAAATTCTACCGACAAGACGGACTTTACCGGCGGCGATTACACCGACGATACGACCGATGATGGCGTTGGTGACAGTGACGGCGGCGACGGTGGCGGCGACGGCGGCTACGACGGCTATGGCGGCTACGGCTACGACCCGATCGTCCTAAACTTGAGGGGCGGACCGGTGAAGACGGTCGGCCTTTCCGGCTCATTGGCGAAATTCGACGTGCTCAACAATGGTCATCCGATCCAGACCGGTTGGACCACGCTCGGCGAAGGCTTCCTGGTCTTCGATCCGTCCGATGCGCCAGTCACCAAGGAGTCGCAGTTGATCGGCAGCTTCGCCGCCCTAGAAAAGCTCGATCCGACCGCCAATGGCGTCCTGACGCCCAATGACCCGCTGTGGAGCGATCTGCGGGTTTGGGAACCGTCGGCGAACGGGGCCTTCAGCGCCGGCGACCTCTATACCTTGAGCCAGCTCGGCATCGCCTCGATTGGGCTCACTTCCACGGCGGTCGACCAGAACAGCAATGGCAACACCATCCTGCGCCAAGGCGCCTTCACCTATACCAACGGGGCCGCCGGCCAGATGGCGAGCGTCGAGCTTTCCGCCGACGTCCCGACCTCCGAAGCGTCGCACGCCCGCGATACCGAGCCGGTGGCCGCCAAGCTCGGCAACCTGGTCGCGGCCATGGGCTCCTTCCACCCGCTTGAGCAGTCGACGGCTCTCGACCCCAGGCCGCATGCGACCGACACCTACCCCATTCTCGCCGCGTCACATTCGGGCTAAGCGGCCCGACAGGATTGCGACCTCGACTTCCGCCTGCCCTGCGCCTCACATAAGTTCCGCTTGCCCATGCCCGACGATCTTGCCGTGACCGCCAAAACGGACGACGCCAAACCTGCGCCGCCGACCGCGCGCATGCCCACCCAGCGGGGCCCGCACGGCGTCCGCTTCGATTTCAACGCCGGGTGCACGGTCTATCTTCCCGACGACGGGTCGAGCTGGAAGGTGCGCTTCAGCGATTTTCCCAGCGGCAACGTCATCTACCAGACGTCGTTCGGGGCCGCGGCCGAACCGCAACCGGGGCGCTACCGGCGCGTCCGGAGCGCCAAGAAGTATTTCATCCGCTTCCGGATCGAGGTCTGGCGCAACGGTGAACCCTGTTTGACGCACGACTACGACGCGACCGACAAGGACGTGCTCGTGCGCCTGCCGGTGCTCACTCTCGGCGACACGGTCGGCTGGATGTCTTATGCCGTAAAGGTGCCTCCGGCGATCGGCTGTCGGCTGACGATCGCCATGTCCGAACGGCTGATTCCGTTGTTCGAGAAAGCCTACCCCCACATCCGCTTCGTCGCGGTCGGCGAGCCGGACCCGACGCGTTACTACGCCACCTACACCGTCATGCTGTTCTACGACGACGACGCGCAGAACATGCAGCCGTGCGACTTCCGCCTCGTCGGCCTCCACCGGACGGCCGCCTACATTCTGGGCGTGGATCCGGCCGACGCGCCGCCCAAGCTCGGCGCACCCGAGGCGCCGCGGCCCGTTCCCGAGCCCTACGTCTGCATCGCCTCCCAGGCGACCACGCAATGCAAGTATTGGAACAATCCCAACGGCTGGCGCGACATCGTCGCGTTCCTCAAGGAGGCCGGCTATCGGGTGTTCTGCATCGACGAAAAGCCTGTCCACGGACGCGACATCGTTTGGAACCAGATTCCCTATGGCTCGGAAGACCTGACCGGACAGTTGCCGCTGGAAGAGCGCGTGCAGTGGCTTCGTCACGCCGATTTCTTCGTCGGCCTTTCCAGCGGGCTTTCATGGCTGGCCTGGGCGACGGGCGTTCCAGTGGTGATGATCGGCGGCTTCACCGAGCCCTTCAACGAGTTCGCGACGCCCTACCGGGTCATCAATTTTCAGGCCTGCCACGGCTGCTGGCATGACGTACGCCACATCTTCGACCGCAAGGATTTCCTGTGGTGCCCCCGGCACAAGGGCACATCGCGACAATTCGAGTGCTCCAAGTTGATCAGCGCCGAGCAGGTCAAGACCGCCATCCGCCGCATTCCGGGCTTCCTCGGCGGTCGCCAGGTCGCGGCGAAACCGCGCCCGGCCGGCGACCGAGCGCGTTGAGATCCGACGCCCGATGATCGAGAGACTGCATTTCATCTCCGGCTTGCCGCGCTCTGGCTCGACCCTGCTGGCGGCTCTGTTGCGGCAAAACCCACGCTTCAACGCTGGCATGACCAGCCCCCTCTGCATGCTGACGGTGGCGATGCTGGAGCAGATGAGCCCAGCCAAGCAGTTCAGCACCCAGTTCGACGCCGCCCGCCGGCGCGCCATCTTGCGGGGCCTCTTCGCCAGCTACTACAGCGACGCGGGCGACGCCCAGGTGGTCTTCGACACCAATCGCGTCTGGTCCGGAAAGACAGCGCTGCTTGGCGAGCTGTATCCAGAGAGCCGGGTGATCTGCTGCGTGCGCGATGTCGGTGCGATCATCGACAGCGTCGAGCACATGCTGCGAAAGAACCCGCTGCAGACCTCCCGACTGTTCAACTACAAGCCGGGCGGCTCGATCTATTCCCGGGTCCAGATCCTGATGAACACCGAGACCGGCCTGATCGGCTTGCCGTGGAGCGCGCTGCACGAGGCCTGGCATGGCGAGGACGCATCGCGGCTGATCCTCGTGCAGTACGACAGCCTGGCGCGGGACCCTCGCGCCGTCCTGCGTCGACTCTACGCGGAACTCGGAGAGAAGCCGTTCGATCACAACTTCGACGCCGTCGAATTCGACCAGCCGGACTACGACGAGGAACTGGGGATGCCTGGCATGCACGCGGTGCGGCCCAAGGTCGAGGCGCAAGAGCGGGCGAGGCGCATTCCGCCGGAGCTGATCCAACGACACGCGGACCTCGCCTTCTGGACCCATCCCGACAAGAATCCCAACCGCGTGCTGGTGCTCTGATAGCGCGCGCCGACGGGCGCGCCCTGGGCTTCACGGTGATGGCGCCAGCGTTTGGCCTTCCGCCGGCCAGACCGCTTCGATCGCTCGAAGCCGCCTAGAACGTGCTCCGGCCGGCGACGCGCAGGTCATAGCGCTGCTGACCCTTGCGTAGGTCGGCGTCGCCCTCCAGCGCCAGATAGGAGAACTGGGAGCCGGTCTTGAGGGAGAAGCCCACCGTGGCCCAGCCCCCCTTGTCCGGATCGCCCAGCATCGTGAACGGCGTCCCGCCGGCGAAGGTGGCCGTGGTGTCGCCCACCGTGCCGTCGATCACCTCGCGATAGCCCATCCGCACCTCGGTGCGGAACCAGGCCGTCTTGCCCCACTGGCGGCCGAAGACCATCAGGCCCTGCACGGAGGCCTGGGTGTCGGTCTGGGATGCGACGGCGAGATTGAACGCCGTATCCGCGCCGTGCTCCTGATAGCCGCCTTGGGCCAGACGGAGGTAGTCGAGGGAGACTTCCGGCCGCGCATAATAGGGGCCGAACAGCTTGACCTCGTAGCTGGCGCCCAGGTGGGCGTCGATGAAGCCGCCGGTCCAATTGCCGTTCGCTTGCTCGATCGTGCTGCCGTAGGCGAACAACCGCGTCTCGGAGAACCAGCCATAGCCGCCGCCGATTCTGGCGCCGATGGTGAGCGGCCCAGCCTGCCGGCGGTAGTAGATGCTGGCCTCGACCAGCGAAGCGAGATCTCGCGCGCCGATCTGGGCGGCGGTGGAGTTTTCGGAGGCGTTGTAATAGCCGAGCGTCACGCCGAGGGCTCCGCCGGCCGCGCCCATGCGCTCGTAGCCGCCCACCAAGCCGAGGATCTGGGCGTCCGAGCCCAGGGTGTCGACGCCGCTGCGGTCGACCCGCTCGTTCACTTCTTGCAGCCACAGGCTCTGGCCGGCCACCGCGTTATTGTTGTCGGGGGGCGTCTGGGTCAGGCCCGAGACCTTCTCGACCGCGGCGTCGAGAGCCTGGAAGATGCCTTGGCCCTGGTTGGGCAGGAGCTGGTCGTAGACGCCCTTGAGGCCTGCCTCCGAGGTCTGAGCCAGCAAGGCCTGCTGGATGCCCTGGTTGGCGGGCGTGGGCTCCTGCAGCGTCGTCAAGACCGGAACATAAGCGGCCGCCTCGGCGGCGTTGAACCCGAGCTGGGCCGCAGTCTTGCGGGTGACGGTGAGGTCGACGGCGGAATCGCCGGACTGCGGCCCGTTCGGATTCGACGAGGCGGCGGAAGTCGACAGCGAGGCGACGTACGAGGCGGTGGCAGAATAGAGGTAGGGGGTGTTAGCGATCGAGGTCGCGCCGAGCGAGGGGGCATTGATCGTGCCCGGCGCGCCGAACATGATCGTATAGGTCTGGACCTGCGGGATCTGCAGGCTGGCCATGGTCAGGCCGATCTGGCCGTAGACACTGGCAAGGCCCGTGACGTGGAATTGGGTGTTCTGGTTGTTGAACGGGTCGATGGTGACCGACAGCACGCCGCCCGTATCGACATAGATGGCGTAGACTTTCTGGTTGAGCGCGGGGTTGAGGTCCTCGAGGACGCCACCGTTGTTGATGTAGAAATCAAAGGCGCCGGTGGCCGTCTCGGTGATCGAGCCGATGACCGTGGCGGTCGAATTGGCCCCGCTGACGAAAATGTTGTTGATCCCCCCGCCCATGGAGATGGTCGGGGAGGTGACCGTGCCGGCGACGATGTTCAGGGTGTCGTCGCCCGAGCCCATGTAGATATTGCCGGTGATCGAGGGGGTGACGGCGCCGATCTCGCGCCAGTACTGCGGATAGTCGATCGGATCGTAGCCGGCCCCGGCCTCGGCCACGTTCACGTAGTAGTTGCCGGCGTAGGAAACGACGGTGTTGAGCGTCGTGTAGCCAGACGTCGCCACATAGGGGACAGGCGCGACGCCCGACGGCAGCGCCAGCTGCACTGACGTCTGGTTGATGGTCTGCGCCGTCGTGCCGTCGCGGATGTCGATCGCCGTCGCCGGCGCGGTCCCAGGCATCGGCTGGTCGATGTCGGTCTGATTGAACAGCGCGGTGATCGAGCCGGTGTTGTTGATCGTCGCCAGCGTACCGGATTTGTCGACGATCGCGGTGACCGACCCGCCGACGCCGCCCGAACCGGTGATCTCGGCCAGGATGCCGCTGTTGTTGGTGATCGAAGTGAGCGTGGCGCCGGCGTCGACCTCGATGGCCGTAACCGCGACAGGCGCCACGGCCACCGTGGTCGCGGTGTTGGCGCCGTATCCCGAATAGTACGTCACCGTCGGGGCGGAATTCACCTGGATCGACGAGGCGTAGATCACGCCATCGTTGTAGATCGCCGGCGTCGAGGCGCCGGCCCCCAGATGAATGGCCGTGGCGTCGGCCTGATAGGCGTAGGCGGCGATCGAGCCGCTGTTGTAGATACCGCCGACGATGGTCACCGGGCCGCCAGGGCCGTAGTAGGTCGCCGGTGAAGCGCTCTGGAGGAGGTTGGTCGTGACGCCCGGGGGAAGCGGCTGGTAGCCGGTGTTGAAGCCCAGGATGACGGGACTATTCAGGAGCTGACCGCCGACCTGCAGGGCCGTAGCCGAGACGGGGGCCAGCAGGTAGGGCGTGGTCAGCTGATCGAACAGGCCTTCGCCAAGGATCGAGCCCTGGTTGACGAGGCCGAAACCGCCGCTCTTCAGCCCCGTGCCGTTGTAGACGCTGACGATGTCGCTGGCCGAATAGGTCCCGATGGTGACGGCGGCGCCGGTCGCAGAGCCGATCTGCATCGCCGGCGCCTGTCCATAGGAGACCACCGAGCCCGTGCCCTGCAGGATGTCGGGTATCAGCAGGCCGTTGATGTTCTGGCCGTTGGTGTTTTCATAGGTGTTGTTGGTATAGGCCGTGCCGGTGCCGGCGTTCGGCGGCGGCGCGCTGATGATCAGGCCGTTGGCGATGTTGCCGCCGACGGTCACGGCTGCGCCGCCCTGCTGCATCTCCATCTGGCTGTAGAACGCAGCGATGTAGGGGTTGGTCTGGCGGGTGGTGCTCCGGTAGCCCGTCGCGACCACGCCCCCTGAGATATCGACGTAGCCGCCGACGGCCCCATTCAGCACCACGCCCTGGGCGCCGGGGCCGGTAGCCGAAACCGCAGAGAGCCGGACGTTTCCGCTCACGCCGCCCGTGGGCGTGATCTCGAAGCCGACCGCCTGCTGGCCGGTGACCGTGATCGTGCCGCCAAGCACCACCGGCGCCGTGGTCGGCGTGGTGCTGGCGTTGGTTGCGGTGCACAGGATGCACCCCACGGACATGAAATCGCCGGCGATCGGCGCGGTGATATAGACGCCGTAGGAATTGTTGCCGTTGACCTCGATGGTGCCGACGTTGGTGACGCCGTTGACGATGATGGCGCCGCTGGCGGTGGTCACGCTCTCGTTGTTGCCGGTGAAGGCTCCCGAGCCGGTGACTTCCAGGCCGATACGGTTCGATCCCTGCGCGAACAGCCCTGTGTAGAGACCGTTGTTGTTGGGGTCGGTCGGCGGCGAGTAGGTCTCGGTGATGTCGATCGAGCCCTGATTGATGGCCGAGCCGGTGAAGCCGCCGAGAATGTTGAGGCCGTTGGTGTAGTTCAGTCCGGTCGAGCCCAGCTGGCCGGTGACGTTGACGTTGTTGTTGCTGTTGAGCGTCAGGGCGGTGATGGGCGCCCCGGCCGTGCCGGCGGTGGTGAGGCCGATCGAGCCCGACACGGTTACGTCGGCCGGCGCGCCGTTGTTGGCGGTCGCCGTGGTCACCGGCGTGCTGGTCGACGTCGAAATCGTCACCTGGGCGAGCGCGGGAGCCGCTGCGGCCAGAAGCGGCGCGGCTGCGGCCGCGGCCGCCAGGAGGTTTCGCTTCATAAACAGGCTCGCTGGGGATTCTCGGATCGGACCCGCGTATTACGTGGGAAATTGGGGGCGATTCAAGGCAAAGGGAGGGCAGGGGTCCGGGTGTCACGCAGAGGACACACGGGTGTCGTCAATTGGAGGCGGGAGTAACACGACGCGCCGCGCCCGAACATGAGTGATATTCGAGAGGTCGGACACCGGACGGGACGGGCGGGTTGGCTCGCGGTCGCGGCGTGCGGCGGCGCAGCCGCGCTGGTGCTGGCGCTCTGGAGACCCGACCTGACGGCGAGCCGGGTGTTGCTCCTGGGCGCCGCGGTCTTCATTGCCGCGCTAGGCCTGATGCTGGCCGTCCGGGGCTCGCGTCAGACCGTCGCCGCGATCCGGTCGAGTGGCGCGGACCGGGCCGAAAACGCCGCCCTCCCCTTCGCCGCGATCGTCGACCGGGCGACCGATCCGATGCTGGTGGTCGCCGGCGGCGAACGGTCGGACCTCAACGCCCGCCGATTTCTCTTCGCCAACGCGGCGGCGCGCGAACTGCTGCGCATCCAGCGCCCCCACGGACCGCTCACCACCGCGGTTCGCGCGCCGGAGGTGCTCGCGGCGGTGGATGAAGCGCTGTTCGAGCATGTGGCCGGCCACGCCCTCTATCAGGCCGGTGGCGTGCAGGACCGTGTCTGGCGGGTGCGCGCCGAGCCGTTGCCCGATGAGGGTGAGGCGCCCCTGGCCCTGGTCTCCTTTCGCGACGAGACCGAGTTTCGCCGCAGCGAGCGCACGCGCGCCGACTTTCTGGCCAACGCCAGCCACGAGTTGCGCACGCCGTTGGCCTCCCTGTCCGGCTTTATCGAGACTCTGCGCGGCCACGCCCGCGAAGACGCCGTGGCGCGCGACCGGTTCCTGGCCATCATGCAGATCCAGGCCGACCGCATGCGCCGGCTGATCGACGACCTGATGAGCCTTTCGCGTATCGAGCTGGGCGAACACATCGCCCCCTCCGGCCGCGTCGACTTCGCGGTCGCGGCCATCGACGTACTGGATGCGCTGGGTCCCTTGGCTCAGGAGCGCGGCGTGGTTTTCCGCCAGAACCTGCCGGAGCTCGGCCAGTCCATGGTCACCGCCGACCGCGACCAGATCCTGCAGGTGATCCAGAATCTGGCCGAGAACGCGCTCAAGTATTCTCCCGCCGGCGGGTCGGTGACCCTGACGCTGGAGGCCGGGCTCGACGCCGCCGCCTGCCTGGCGGCCGGCGCCGAGAACACCGTCCACCTTTCGCTGCTCACCCCTGACCACGCCCCCGATCGCCGCTACGCCGCCCTGCGGGTGCAGGACCAGGGGCCAGGCATCGCCCGCGCCAATCTGCCCCGGCTCACCGAGCGATTCTACCGGGTGGAGGGCCAGAAGAGCGGCGAGCACGCCGGCACCGGCCTGGGTCTCGCCATCGTCAAGCACATCATCAACCGGCACCGTGGCGGCTTGACGGTGGAGAGCGCCGAGGGTCGTGGCGCGGCCTTTACGGTCTACATTCCCATGGCCCGGCCGGCCGAGGTCGAGGTCGACCGGGCGGCTTGACGCTCGCCCCGGCGCCGCCCAAAGCGGCGGGCCATGAACATCCTCGTCGTGGGCTCCGGGGGGCGCGAACACGCCCTGGCCTGGAAGATCGCCGCCTCGCCGCTGGTCAGGCGCCTCGTCTGCGCGCCGGGCAATCCAGGCATGGCCCAGCTCGGCGAAGTCCGGGCCGTGGCCGCCGACGACGTCGATGGCCAGGTGGCCCTCGCCCGCGAGGTGGCCGCCGACCTGGTGGTCATCGGCCCGGAGACGGCGATCGCCGCCGGCCTCGCCGACCGCCTCGCCGCCGCTGGCGTCCCCTGCTTCGGCCCCACCGCCGCCGCCGGCCGTCTGGAATCGTCCAAAGCTTTCGCCAAGGCCTTCGCTGACCGTCACAGCCTGCCAACAGGGCGGTTCGGGGTGTTTGAAGCGGTCGAACCGGCCAAAGCGGCCCTCGACGGATTTACCCCGCCCTACGTGATCAAGGCCGATGGCCTGGCCGCCGGCAAGGGCGTGGTCATCGCTGAGACTCGCGCTGAGGCGGAGGCGGCCATCGACGACGTCCTGGGCGGCCGGTTCGGCGCGGCCGGCGCCCGACTGGTGATCGAAGAGTTTCTTGAGGGGGAGATCGCCTCCCTGTTCGCGCTCGGCGATGGGCGGACCTGCCTCCTGTTCGGCGGCGCCCAGGATCACAAGCGGGCCTTCGACGGCGAGACTGGCCCAAACACCGGCGGCATGGGGACCTATTCTCCTGCGCCGGTGCTCTCGGCGGAGGTGGTGGAGCAGGCGCGCGCGCGCCTCATCGTCCCGACCATGGCCGGCATCGCCGCCGAGGGCTGGCCTTATTGCGGGGCCTTGTTCTGCGAAATGATGGTGACGCCCGAGGGCCCCAAGCTGGTCGAGTTCAACGTCCGTTTCGGCGACCCGGAGTGTCAGGCCCTGATGCTGCGCCTGGAGAGCGACATCGTCCCCTATCTCGCCGCCGCGGCCGGCGGGACGCTGGCGGATCTGCCGCCCCCGCGCTGGCGCAACGAGGCGGCGATCTGCGTCGTCCTGGCCGCCGAGGGCTATCCCGGAGCCCCCACGGCCGGCGGCGTCATCGAGGGCGCCGAAGTCGACTTCGGGCCTGATGTGGTGGTGTTCCACGCCGGGACCAAGCGGGGTGAGGACGGCGTCCTGCTGGCCGCCGGCGGCCGGGTGCTCAACGTCTGCGCCCGCGCGGCGGCCCTGGCCGAAGCCCGAGATAAGGCCTACGCCGCCCTGGACCGCATCCGCCTGGAGGGCGGCTTCGCCCGACGCGACATCGGCTGGCGGGCGCTTGGCAATCCGGTCGCCGGGCCGCTAGGTTTGACGAAATAAGACAAGAGGCGAGGAGACCATGGTCGAAGTCGCGACCGAGGAGCAGCAGCGCGAGGCGCTCA
>Ga0302314_10001665_pt1 | contig 41470 bp, 50 predicted proteins | sample III_Palsa_N2_3_FD_200533 | JGI IMG/M metagenome (GOLD analysis project Ga0302314, IMG submission 200533) | Peat permafrost microbial communities from Stordalen Mire near Abisko, Sweden - III_Palsa_N2_3 | ecosystem: Environmental > Terrestrial > Soil > Palsa > Peat permafrost | place: Sweden... | reverse complement strand
GGATGGAGCAATCGCGCTCGCCGAGGTGGATGGTGCGGCCGTGGCGGTCGGCGAGGATCTGGAACTCGACGTGGTGGGGGTGCTCGATGAGTTTCTCGATGTAGAGGGCGCCGTTGCCGAAGGCTTTGTCGGCCTCCATCCGGGCGGCGTGGAAGCCCTGGACGAGGCTGACGTCGTTGTGGGCCTTGCGCATGCCGCGTCCGCCGCCGCCGGCGACGGCCTTGATCATGACGGGGTAGCCGATCTTTTTGCAGACTTTGAGGGCGTCCTGCTCGGTATCGACGAGGCCGTCGCTGCCGGGGGAAATGGGGACGCCGGCCTTGCGGGCGGTCTCACGGGCGACCGCCTTGTCCCCCATGGCGCGGATGGCGGAGGGCTTCGGCCCGATGAACTTGATGTTGCAGCTCTCGCAGACCTCGGCGAAGTTGGCGTTTTCGGCCAGGAAGCCGTAGCCGGGGTGGATGGCATCGACGTCGCCGATCTCGGCGGCGCTGATGATCCGGTCGATCTTGAGGTAGCTCTCGGAGCTGGGGGCCTTGCCGATGCAGATGGCCTCGTCGGCCAGGCGGACGTGGGGGGAGTTGATATCGGCCTCGGAATAGACGGCGAGGGTGCGGATGCCGAGTTCCTTGCAGGCCCGGATGATGCGGAGGGCGATTTCGCCGCGATTGGCGATCAGGATCTTATCAAACATTTAAAAAAGGCGGCGGGCGGAGGTAATAACGGCCTGGACTTTTTAACCCCTTGATTCGCAGCGACTAGGGCTTGACGGAGAAGAGGGGCTTGTTGAAATCGACCGGCTTGCCGTTCTCGGCCAGGACCTCGACGATGGTTCCCTTCACTTCGGCCTTGATCTCGTTCATGATCTTCATCGCCTCGATGATGCAGACGACGGTGTCCTCGGTGACTTGCTGGCCGACGGTAACGTAGGGGGATGAATCGGGAGAGGGGGAGCCGTAGAAGGTGCCGACCATCGGAGAAAGGATCGAGGTGGTATTCTCGACCGGAGCCGCCGGGGCGGGGGCCGCGGGAGCGGGGACCGGGGCGGCGAGGCCTTGAGCAGGAAGCAGGGCTGGGTGGCCGGGGGCATATTGGGCAAAAGCGGGGCCGGATTGGCCGGAATTGCCCCGATTTTCGATGATTTCGCCCTTTTTGATGCGAATTTTGAATTCCTGCCGTTCGAGCTCGAACTCGGAAAGACCGTTCTTGGTCATGAGATCGATTACCGCTTTGATTTCCTTTAAGTCCATGAAATTTCTTCGGGTTGAGCCGAACCCTGACTGTAGGAAATTGGTTCAGGAGGTCAAAATAATTTACACATCAGGGGATAATTACTTAGGCCGTCGATTTTGGGTTTTTGAGCCTTTTTCCCTCAATTTAAGGGGATTTTGGGGCGATTTTGCCCGGTTTTACGTGACCGTCTCCCCTTCCCGGAGTAGACCGGCGGGGTGAGAAAATCGACGAAGATCGTGGCCGGATGCGTGGGAATGGCGTTGTTGGTGGGGGCGGCGCTTTATGAGGTGAGCCAGATGTTGGCGGTTTTTGCGATCACGGTGCCAGCCGCTTCCCATCCGAATCTGACTCCGGCTAGCCTCGGTCTCCCGTTTGAGGCGGTGGAGGTGGTTTCGAGCGATGGGTTTCATTTGCGGGGATGGTGGATTCCAGCGGGGGTGCCCGGCCCCGGAAAAGGTGTCATGCTCCAAAGACGCGATGGAACCAGGGTTCTCCAACCCAGGATGCCGGTTCTGGTCATCCATGGATTGGGGGCGGGGAAGGAGTTCATGCTGGGGTATGCCCTCTTTCTCCATGCGGAGGGGCGGGGGGCGCTGCTGATCGATCTTCGCGGGCATGGGGAGAGCGACCCCTCCCCGACGACGCTGGGGGCGCGGGAACCGCTCGATGTAAAAGCATGGCTTGATTGGTTTGCGGATCGGGGGCTGGGCAAGCCGGTGCTCTGGGGCACCTCGCTGGGGGCGGTGACGGCGATTCGGGCGGGGGCGGCGAACAATGACCGGATCGCGGGGGTGATCGCGGATGCGCCCTTCGACACGCTGCGGCATACGCTGGCGGTCCATGCCCGGCTCTATTTCGGTCTGCCGGAATTTCCGCTGGTGGAGTTGACGGCCTGGCAGATCGGGCGGCGGCTCGGGTTCGATGTCGATTCGGTCGACAATCTCAAGACGGTGGCGGAGATCCATGTGCCGATCCTGGTGCTGGCGGCGGAACGGGACCATCGGATGACACCGGAATCGGTGCGGCGGATCTTCGACCGGGCGAATGAGCCGAAGCGGTTTTACCTGATCCCGGGGGACGATCACGAGACCCGGCATTTCGAGGCCCCCTATCGCGACCAAATTTCCTCTTTCCTGGAACTGTGTGATTGGAATGTCCAAACAGGAGCCCAACCCGGCTACTAAAGATAACTGGGGACTGGGGCCGAGGGGCGGGAGCTCAGTGGACGGGACTATTGCTGGAGGCGGGAGCGGTCTCGGGCGCCGAGTCGCCGAGGTACTGCTTCTTGAGGTTGGCCTTGAGCTGTTCGTCGAGTTCGCGGCGTTTGACCTGGGTTTCTTCCCAGATCTTCCGCTCGATCGCCATCCGCTCCTGGATGTAGGAGTTGACGAAGGCCTCCTCTTTCTCGGGAGGGACTTTGATGCCAAGCTCGGTCGCCTTCTTCAGGGCCTGGGTGCGGATGTGTTCCCGCATCTGGGCGAGGCGATTAACGAATTCGGCCTGTTCCTGGAGGGACATCTCCTTGAAGGCGGGCCATTCCATCAGCTGTTGCCAGAGCTGTTCCTTGGGGAGCTGGAGGAGCTGAGCGAGGCGTTCCCGGACCTCGGGAGTCATCTTGACGGCGTTCGGCTTGAAGAAGGCCTGGGGGGGGGCGGGATCGACGGGGGTGCCCTCGGCCGGAGCGGGCGCGGCGGCGGGGTGGTTGGTATCGGCGGCCTGGACCTGAATCTGGGCTTGGGCCTGGGCGAAGGCTGCCGGGAGAAGGAGGAGGGCCAGGGCCAAGACCTTCAGGCCGCCAGGAACGCTCAGAACGCGCCGTCGGGCCACGGGGTTTCCTCGTCGTTGAAAGGGGCCTCGCCCTGGGCGGCCAAAGCCAGGGCGTCGAAGGTGAGCTGCTGGTTATCGTGCTCGGCCTTGAGATGGAAGCCAGCGACCCCAAGGAGGACAAGCAGGGAGAAGGCCGCAGCCAGGACGCGGCGGGTAGCGAGGCGATGGAGGGACCAGCGATCGATCCAAAGCTGAAGGCCAAGGGCAAAGGGACGGACCCGGAGGTCGTTGCGTAGGCGGGCGAGGGTGCGCGCCGCGAACCACTGGGGGGGCTCGGGGAGGCTGAGGCTGGGCTGGCGCAGGAGGGTGTCGAGGAGCCTGTCCAGCTGGGCGTTCGCGGAGCTATCCGATTGCGGACTCGGGCGATTTTGGTTTTTTTCTGACATCTCCATTCAATTCAACCGGCCAATGGATCAAAAGTTGCGCAACAATTATGCCAGCTATTCCCTCGGCGGCTCATTTCTCCTCGCGGAGGAATTCACCGAGGGTTTGCTTGAGGTGTTCGCGGGCGCGGAAGAGGATCGACTTGGTGGCGCTGACCGAGGTCTTGAGGATCTGGGCGATCTCCTCGTAGGAAAGGTCCTGGTGGATCTTGAGGATGAGGGCGAGGCGCTGGGTCTCCGGGAGGGCGCGAATGGCGGCGTCGATGGTCTCCCACCGCTCCCGCTCGACCAACTGGGCGGAGGGGTCTTTATGGTGGAGATCGGGCCTCTCCCGTTCCGGCAGGCGTTCCGAGCCGTCCTCGTGGGGAAGCTCCTCGACGATCCGCTCCCGGGTGCGGGCGCGGCGCTCGCTCTCGTTGAAGACGAGGCGGCGGAGGATGGTGTAGAGCCAGGTGGTGAACTGCGCCTCGGGGCGGTAGCGGGGGGCGGCGCGGTAGACGCGGAGGAAGACGCGCTGGGCCAGGTCCTCGGCCTCATGGTAATCGCCGATCATCTTGACGATGGTGCCGTAGACTTCCCGCTGGTGGCGTTCGACGAGTTCCTGGAAGGCGGCCTCGGCAGCTTCAGGGGCTTTATTCCCCTGGGCGATGGCGGCCATCAATTGGTGGTCCGTGCGCTCGGTGCTCATGCGGGGAGACCAGTAGAACGGAGAGGCGGATGAACGGAGCGGAACACGCGGGAGACTTTCGAAGTTTATTATACTATACTCGGGCTGATTTCCATCATGAGTTCGCCCATTTTCTTCGATCATCAGGCCGGGAGTCCCCTCCCCGCGCCGGTATGGGCGGCGATGGAGCCCTTTCTGAACGATTCGGCCAATCCGGCCAGCCTCCACCGTGGAGGGGTGCGGGCGCGGCAGGCGCTGGCGGAGGCGCGGGAGCGGGTGGCGCGGTTGATCGGGGCGACGCCGGGGGAGATCGTCTTCACCTCGGGGGGGACGGAGAGCGTGAATCTGGCGCTCTTCGGCCATGCCCGCGCCAATAGACGTAGTGGGAAACGGGGAACGCATCTGGTGGTGGCGGCGACGGAGCATGCGGCGGTGCTCCGCTCGGCGGAGAGGCTGACCGAAGAAGGGTTCACGTTTTCGACGGTGCCGGTCGATGGCATGGGACGGATCACGCTGGAGGCGGTGGCGGCGGTGGTGAGGCCGGAGACAAGCTTGGTGGCGATTCATTGGGCGAATCATGAGGTGGGGACGATCGCGCCGGTGGCGGAGCTGGCGGCCTGGTGCCGGCAGCGGGAGATTGCTTTTTTCAGCGATGCCTCGGCTGCGGCGGGGACGGTGGCGATCGATCTGGCGACAGTGCCAGTCTCTCTGTTGGCGCTGAGTCCGCATCGCTTCGGCGGGCCGAAGGGGGCGGGGGTGCTCTATGTGCGGCGGGGGATGGCGCTGGAGCCGCTGCTCTATGGCGGCGGGCAGGAGGAAGGGCGGCGGGCGGGAACGGAGAATCTGGCGGCGATCGTGGGAGCGGGGGTGGCGGCGGAGCTGCTGGCGACGGAGCGCGGTGAGCGGGTGGAGCGAATGGGGCGGGTGCAGCGGCTGCTGTGGCAGCGGATCGGGGAACAGGTGGAAGCAGTCTCTCTCCATGGGCCGGAGCTAGGGCCAGGGCTGGAGAGGACGGTCGATAATTTGAATTTCAGCGCGGCGGGAATCGAGGGGGAGGCGCAGGCGCTGCTCTGCGATCTGCGCGGCCTCATGGTTTCGAGCGGGGCGGCCTGCGTGAGCCGGGATTTGCGGATTTCCCAGGTGCTGCGGGCGATGGGCGTATCGCCCGATCTGGCGCTCTCCAATCTGGTGGCGACGCTGGGGCCGGAGAATACGGAGGAGGAGGCGGAGCGGGCGGCGGGGATCTATGCGGGGGTGGTGAGGAAGCTGCGGGCGGTGACGCCGGGGGCGAGATAGCGCTGAGCTTCGTTGCGTTTGGGGCTGCGATTGCCTACCGGCATGCAAACTATGTGCGCTACCGCGCAGGCATTCTGGCCCCGCTTGGGGCGGGGATTTTCGCCGAGTTCGAGTCGATTCTACCATGCGGACGCGAGGAGCGCGGGAGAGCGGGCTCTTCGGTTTCAGGTGGCGGGGATCGGGAGCAGATCGAGCGCGTTGACTATGGGCGGACCGGGATGCACGGGAGCAAAGAAGTTGGGAACGACGCAAAGGGGCTGCGCCCCCTTGGACCCTGCCATGATTCGATTGGCAACCTCGATGGGAGCATAAAAAAAGAGCCCGGTGCAGCAAGCTGCACCGGGCTCTTGATCAGAACGTCAGAGCTTAGAGGCTCTTCTTGAATTCGCTGCCGGGAGCGAACTTGACGGTCTTGGAGGCCTTGATCTTGATCTTCTCGCCGGTCTTGGGGTTGATGCCGGTGCGGGCCTTGCGCTGCACGACCTTGAAGGTGCCGAAACCGATCAGCTGGACGCCGCCCGACTTCTTGACACCGAGCTTGAGGCTGCCGATGACGGCCTCAACGGCGCGCTCCGCGGCGGCCTTGGTGGTTTCCTTGCCCAGCGCCTTCTGCACGTGGACGACCAATTCTGCACGATTTAAACTCATGATTTTATTGACTCCTTTAATTTTGTTTTGGCTCTCCGTGCCTGATATCCAGACCATTCGAGCGAATGCGGAGGTTGTGGCAGCGCGCGGGAAAAGCGTCAACTTAAAACTGGAAAACTTTAGAGCGAAGAGGCGCTCTTCCCTGAGAATTAGAGGCGCAAACGCTGGGGGGCGCGGGTCAGATTCTTCACGCCGGAGCGGCCGATCACGACCAAGTCCTCGAGGCGGACGCCGCCGAGGCCCGGAAAATAGAGGCCCGGCTCGATGGTCATGATGTGGCCGGCGCGGAATTTTCCCGCGCCGAAACGGGGCGCCTCGTGGATCTCGAGGCCGAGGCTGTGGCCGGTGCCGTGGAAAAAGCCGACCCAGCGCCCCTCGCGCTGCTCGGTGGGATAACCGGCGCGGCGGAAGCGCTCGGTGAGCTCGCGATGGAGCGCGGCGCCGTCGGCTCCGGCCTTAACTTGCTTGGTGACCCAGGCCTTGCCGGAGGCGACGGTGTCGTAGAGTTTTTCCAGCGCGGCGGAGGGACGTCCGCGAACGACGGTGCGGGTGAGGTCGCCGAAGTAGCCGGTGCGCTGGTCGCGGGGGAAGATATCGAGGATGATGGCCTGGTGGGCGCGGAGGGGGCCGTGGCCGCGCTCGTGGGGATCGCAGCCTTGGTCGCCGCCGGCGACGATGGTATTGGCGGGGAGGCCGCCGGCCTGGATGATGACGGCGTCGATCTCGCCGCGCAGCCGCTCGGAGGTGAGCGGCGTGCCGCGCCAAAGCAGCCCCTGGTTCTTCGCGATCCGGCTTTGGCGGAGGACGGCGAAGCCGCGCTCGAGGCCGAGTTCGGCGAGGCGCTGGGCTTTCTCGATCCAGCCGATCTCGGCCCGGTCCTTGATCTGGCGCTCGGGGAAAAAGGCGCCCTCGACGGCGTGGACGGCGATCCGCTTGCGGCGGAGGGCCTGGGCGACACCAAGGGGGAAGCCTTCCGGAACTTCGATGGCGGCGAAGCGGTAGGCCTTGGCCAAGCCGGCGATGAGGGCGGCGGCGCTGTGGTCTGATTTCTTGCCCTTGGCGTAGAAGTCGTCGACCAGGAGGACTTCGTCGACCCGGGCGTCGCGGCGGGCGCGGTCGACTTCCAGGCGGCTGAGGGCGGCGCGGGTCTTCCCGCCGACGGCGAACCAGACGAAGGGGTCCGGGACGGAGAGGCGGGTGGCGTAGAGGAGGTCCGCGTCCGAATCGCTGGCGGCGTAGATCAGGCGGGCGGTGGCCATGATACGAAAGCGAACCTGGACTGGAAGCGGACCTCGACTCTAGCTAACACCCTATCAACCCACCTTACTCGCTGCGACGCTTCGCGGAGAAGTCGTCGAAGATGATCCGCGAGCTCCGCTTGTAGCGGATGTAGTTGTAGGCCCACTGGAAGAGGACGGAGACCTTGTTGCGGAAGCCGACCAGGAACAGCAGGTGAACCAGCAGCCAGGCGAGCCAGGCGATTCGGCCGTGGAGCTTGATCGACCCGATCTGGGCGACGGCGGCGGAACGTCCGATGGTGGCCATGGTACCCTTGTCGTGGTAGTGGAAGGCCTCGCGGGCGGCGTTGTCGAGCTTGTGGCCGGGGAGCTCCGCATTGATGACCTTGGCGATGTGGCGGCCCATCTGCATGGCGGCGGGGGAGACGCCCGGGACGAGGGCGCCGCTCTTCTGCTTGAGGTTGACGAGATCGCCGGCGGCGAAGACCTCGGGGTAGCCGGGGACGCTGAGGTCGGGCTGGACCTCGATGCGGCCCGCGCGGTCGACGGCGACGCCGAGCTTGCGGGTGAGCGGGCTGGCGGCGACGCCGGCGCTCCAGACGATGGTGTGGGCGCGGATTTCCTCGCCCTCGAGCTCGACGACGCCTTCGCGGATGTTCTTCACCATGGTGTTGAGGCGGACATCGACGTGGAGGGCCTTCAGCTGCTTGAGGGCGCTGGCGGAGAGGTCTTCCGGGAGGTGGCCGAGGATGCGGGGGGCGGCCTCGATCAGGATGATGCGGGTCTCGCGCGGATCGATGTGGGTGAAGTCCATCGGCAGGGAGACGCGGCTCAGTTCGGAGAAGGCTCCGGCCATCTCGACGCCGGTGGGCCCGCCGCCGATGACGACGATGGTCATGAGCTCGTCGCGCAGCTTCTTGTCGTTGGTGTTCTCGGCTTCCTCGAAGCCGGTGAGGGCGTGCTGGCGGATGTTGAGGGCGTCATCGAGCGACTTGAGGCCGGGGGCGAAGGGCTCCCATTCCTTGTCGTGGCCGAAGTAGGCGGTCTTGCCGCCGAGGGCGATGACGAGGTAGTCGTAGGTCAGTTCGTGGTGCTTGCAGAGGACTTTCTTTTCGGCAAGGCGGATGTCGATGACTTCGTCGAGGTAGACGGTGAGATTGGGGACGTGCCGCAGGATGGAGCGGATCGGCTGGGCGATATCGGTGCCGGAGAGGGCCGCCGTGGCCACCTGGTAAAGGAGGGGTTGGAAGAGGTGGTGATTGCGGCGGTCGATGACGATGATTTCGACATCCTCCGCCTTGATCGATTTACAGAACTCCAGCCCGGCGAAGCCTGCGCCGAGAACAATAATACGTTTACGAACTGCCATGATGTGCGAACGCTACTATTTTTCGAGCGCCTGCCGAAGAAGTTCTTTTAAATCTTCGACGCCTTCGATCTTTTCGGCCGATATGGGGATAACCTTGCGGCGCACTTTTTTCTTGAAGGCGGCGAGGTTTTCGGCTGAGCCGGGCAGGTCCATCTTGTTGGCGACGATGAGGGCGGGGCGGGTGGCGAGCTCGGCGCGGTAGAGTTTCAGCTCCTTGCGGAGGAGGGCGTAGTCGTCGGCGGGGTCGCGGCCCTCGTGGCCCGACATGTCGATGACGAAGAGGAGGAGGCGGCATCGCTCGACGTGGCGAAGGAATTCGTGGCCGAGGCCGCGGCCTTCGTGGGCGCCCTCGATCAAGCCGGGGATATCGGCGACGGTGAATTTGGCGAAGTCGGGGAACTCGGTGACGCCGATCATCGGCGCGAGGGTGGTGAAGGGGTAGGAGCCGATCTTGGGGGTGGCGTTGGAAAGGCGGGAGAGGAGGGTCGATTTCCCGGCGTTGGGGTAGCCGACGAGGCCGACGTCGGCGATCGACTTCAGCTCGAGGAGGAACTGGCCGGTCTCGCCGGGCCAGCCTTCCTCGTAGCGGCGGGGGGCCTGGTTGGTCGAGGACTTGAAGTGGCGATTGCCCCGGCCGCCGTCGCCGCCCTTGCAGAGAACGAAGCGCTGGCCGGGAGCGGTAAGATCGACGATGAATTCGAGCTCAGTCCCGGTTGGGGGGATGGCGAGCATCTTTTGCTGGGGGATGGGGGCGTCGGGGTCCTCGGGCGGGGGTAGATCGGCGTCGAGGCGGGTGACGACGGTCCCGGGGGGGACTTTGAGGATGAGGTCCTTGGCGTTGCGGCCGGTCATCTGGTTGCTGCCGCCGTGCTCGCCGCGCGTGGCGTATTGGTGCGGGAGATAGCTGAGGTGGCCCAGATTGTTCATGTGGGGATCGACCTCGAGGATGATGCTGCCGCCGGTGCCGCCGTCGCCGCCGCTGGGGCCGCCGTTGGGCCGGTGAAGCTCACGCAGGAAGCTGACGCAGCCGCGGCCTCCCTTGCCGGCGCGGGCGAGAATGCGGACGCGATCGATGAACATAAAAGTGAAAGTGGGCTGAAAAGAAAAAGGCGGCGCGGCTGGGCCTCTAGCCCGACCGCGCCGCCGAAATGGAACCGGTTTCCTTGGCCCTTTTTAGCTGGCGGAGGCGAGCTCGGCGGTGGCCGCGAGGGGAAGGATGTGGACCTTGTTCTTGGGCTTGTCGAACTGGACGATGCCGTCGATCAGAGCGAAGAGGGTGAAGTCGCGGCCAACGCCGATGTTCTTGCCGGCGTGGACCTTGGAGCCGCGCTGGCGGATGATGATGCTGCCCGCGGTGACGGTCTGTCCGCCGAATTTCTTGACGCCGAGCCGCTTACTGACGCTATCGCGTCCGTTTCTGGTGCTGCCCTGACCTTTTTTATGTGCCATGGAATGTCCTGGGGTTGATTAGAGAGTCTAAAGGATGAAAATTAGAGGGCGATGCTGGTGACCTTGACGCGGCTCAGCTTCTGGCGGTGGCCGACGGTCCGATGGTAACCTTCCCGGCGGCGATACTTGTAGGCGACGACTTTGTCACCCTTCACGTCCTCGAGTTTTTCGAGGGTGACGAGGGCGCCGGCGAGGGCGGGCTTGCCGATCTTGATATCGGTGCCGTTGCCGATCAGCAGGACGTCGCTGATGCTGATCTTGGAGTCGGTAGCCTCCAGGAGTTCAACATCGAGGATCTCTCCTTCGATAACTTTGTATTGCTTCCCACCAGTGCGAATAACGGCGAACATAAATTTATAAAATTGGAAGGGTCAGATTGCCTGAAGCGAAAGGGAATGCAACAACTTTGTGAGGAATCTAGCGATTTTCGAAATGGGGAGTTTGGGGCTACGCCCCTGGCCCCGCTTCAGAGGGGATGGTCGCCGAGTATGAGTCGATTCTACCATGCGGACGCGAGGAGCGCGGGAGAGCGGTCTCTTGGGTTTCAGGTGGCGCGGGTCAGGGGAAGATCGAACGCGTTGAGTATGGGCGGACCGGGATGCACGGGGGCAGCTTGTACGATGCAAAGGGGCTGCTCCCCCCTTGGATTGCCTCCCGGCCATGCAAATTGGTTGCCCCTGGAAACTACGTGCGCTACCGCGCAGGCATTCTGGCTCTGACTCGATCTGTAACCTTGATGGGGACTGAGTGATGGAAATATCAGAAGTCCCAGCCGAAGAGCTTGAGGCCGCCGAAGTCGCGGTTTTCGCCGTGGTTGGTGGCGGGGGCGGTGGCGCCGACGGCGTTGGCGTTGGCGGTCAGAAACTGTTCGCCATTCCCGTATTGCGCCGGGGCGGTGGGGGAGATGATGACGAGGCCGTCTTTGGAGATGGAGTAGATGATGCCGGAGGGGCGGGGCTGAAGATGGCCGGTGGCCTCGCGGGCGCGGTCGGAGGCGCTCTCGGTGCCGGGGATCGACTTGGTGAGCTGGCTGTCGACGTTGTTGCTGCTGGTGAAGTTGGCGTCGGCGGCACGGAGGGAGCCGAGGCCAAGACTGAGATTGAGGCCGGCCAGGGTGAGAAGAGTGAGGGCCAGGGGTGTCTTCATGGAATAAAGATAAGCCGGATTTAGGCGGGGTCAAGGGGTCGAGGAAACCACTTCCTCCAGCCGGAAGAAGTTGTAGGGGGGAATCCGGAGCCAGACGCTGGTCAGGCGGCTGGTCGCGGCGACCAGTTTGGCGTCGTTTTCCTTGATTTCGAGGCGGAGGGGTTCGCTCCGGGCAAAGTCCATCCCTGCCACCAGTTCATAGGTGCCGGGAGCAAGGGTGAGGGTCTTTTCCTCGCCGCTCCGGAGGGGAATAATGAGTCCGTCCTCCACCTGGATCAGGAGCTTCCGCCAGCGCCCGTAATCGAGCCAACGTTTTGAACGCCGGAGCGTCAGGGTGGCCATGACGGAGCGGAAAAAAGCGCCGGAAGAGGTCGCCGCTTAAGCGGCTTCCTTGTCCTGCTTGCGGCGGATGAGGGGGAGTTTTTTGCCTTCGACGGCGGCGCGGTTGAAGGTGACTTCGGCGATGTCTTCGCGGGAGGGGAGGTCGTACATCAGGTCGAGCATCAGCTTTTCCAGGAGGGTGCGGAGGGCGCGGGCGCCGGTCCCTTTTTTGATCGCTTCCTGGGCGAGGGCGCGGAGGGCGTCCTTGGTGAAGTTGAGGACGACGCCTTCCATCCCGAAGAGCTTGGCGTATTGCTTGCTGAGGGCGTTCTGGGGCTCGGTGAGGACGGAGACGAGTTCGTCCTCGCTGAGCTCGCTCAGGGCGGTGACGACAGGGAGGCGGCCGACGAACTCGGGGATCATGCCGTAGGAGATGAGGTCTTCGGGCTCGGTCTGCTGGAGGACGCGGCTGGCGTCGAGATCGGCGCTGTGGAGGGCGCCGCTGCCGAAGCCGAGGCGCTTGTGTCCGATCCGGCGCTGGACCACTTGCGGCAATCCCACAAATGCGCCGCCGCAGATGAAGAGGATCTTCTCGGTATTGATCTGGATGTATTCCTGGTGGGGATGCTTGCGGCCGCCCTGGGGGGGGACGTTGCAGACGGTCCCTTCGAGGATTTTCAACAGAGCCTGCTGGACGCCTTCGCCGGAGACGTCGCGGGTGATCGAAGCGCTATCGCCCTTGCGGGAGATCTTGTCGATCTCGTCGATGTAGATGATACCGGTCTCGGCGCGCTTGACGTCGTAGTCGGCGGCCTGGAGGAGGCGGAGGACGATGGTCTCGACGTCCTCGCCGACGTAGCCGGCCTCGGTGAGGGTGGTGGCGTCGGCGATGCAGAAGGGGACGTCGAGGATGCGGGCGAGGGTGCGGGCCAGGAGGGTCTTGCCGGAGCCGGTGGGGCCGATCAGGACGATGTTGCTCTTGTCGATCTCGACGTCGGCGGTCTTGGCGAAGGGGCTGAAGGGGATCTCGGTCTTGTCGGCCCCGGACTTCCCCTCCCCGGCGACGATCCGCTTGTAGTGGTTATGGACGGCGACGGAGAGGACTTTCTTGGCGTGGTCCTGGCCGACGACGTGCTCGTCGAGGGCGGCGCGGATCTCGGCGGGCTTGGGAACGCGGAGGGCGCGGGTGGTGGGCTTGACCTCCTCGCGCAGTTCCTTATCGAGGATGTTCTTGCAGACGGTGATGCAGCTGTCGCAGATGTAGACGCCGGGCCCGGCGATGAGCTTGCGGACCTCGGCGTGGCTCCGGCCGCAGAAGGAGCACATGGTGAGGTTGGTGGGCCGGGCCATCGTTCTCTCCGTGTGATTCCTCTACGTCACTGCTCCCCGGCTACTTCTTTTCCTCGAGCTTGCCGTCGGCGGTGCGGGTCTTGACGACTTCGTCGATCAGGCCGTAGGCCTTGGCCTCTTCGGCCGACATGAAGAAATCGCGGTCGGTGTCCTTTTCGACCCGCTCGAAGGGCTGGCCGGTGTGGTGGGCGAGGATTTCGTTGAGGACCCGCTTGGTCCGGAGGATTTCCTTGGCCTGGATGCTGATGTCCGAGGCCTGGCCCTGGGCGCCGCCGAGGGGCTGGTGGATCATGATGCGGGCGTTGGGGAGGGCGTAGCGCTTTCCCTTGGTGCCCGCCGCGAGGAGGACGGCGCCCATGCTGGCGGCCTGGCCGATGCAATAGGTGGCCACGTCGCAGCTCATGAACTGGATGGTATCGTAGATGGCCAGGCCCGCGGTGACGTAGCCGCCGGGGGAGTGGACGTAGATGTTGATGTCCTTCTTCGGGTCCTGCATCTGGAGGAAGAGGAGCTGGGCGATGATGGCGTTGGCCACGTCATCGTTGATCGGGGTGCCGATGAAGATGATCCGGTCCTTGAGGAGCCGGGAATAGATGTCATAGCCCTGTTCGCCCCGGCCGGTCTGCTCGACGACCATGGGGATCACCGCGCCCTGCGGAATGCTGCGGGACTGTGTGTTCATGCGTTTTCTACCTTTGCCTGCTCCAGGATAAAGTCCATCACTTTTTGCGCCAGGAGGCGCCGCTCGACCTGGGAGAGGCCGCCGCTTTCGGAGAGCTGTTTGGCGACTTTCTCGACCGGCTGCTGCTGCTGGTAGGCGAGGTAGCTGACGTAGCGGCTGAGGTCCTCGTTGGTGACCTCGATCTTCTCCTCTTCGCCGATCCGGCGGAGGATGAAGTTGAGCTTCACCATTTCCTTGGCGCTCTTGGTGGCGTTGTCGAAGATTTCCTGCTTCTTGTCCTCAAGGACTTCGGCGGGGATGCCGCGCTGCTGGTTCTCGGAGACGATGTCGTAGACGACGTCCTTGGTCTCCTCGCGGACGACCGACTCGGGGAGCTCGAAGTTGACGGCGGCGGAAAGTTTCTCGGCCAGCTCGCGCTTCTGCTCGGCCTGGGCGTTCTGGGTCTTCTCGCGCTGCAGGGCCTCGCGGACCTTGGCGGGGAATTCGGCGGCGTTGACCTGGCCGAGCTGCTGGGCGAGCTCATCGGTGAGCGGGGGGAGCTCGCGGACCTTGATGTTCTTGAGCTCGACCTCGTAGGTGCCGGTCTTGCCCTGGAGGGAATCGATTCCCAAATCATTGGGGAAGGTGACGGTGACGGTCCGTTTCTCGCCGACGGAGAGGCCGAGGAGGGCCTCGGTGAAGCCGGGGAGGAAGTAATCGGGTTTGACCGCGATCCACTGGCCCTCGCCTCCGGCGAGCTGGCGGGCCTGGGGCGCGATCTCGGCGACGGGCTTGCCCTCGACGGTGCCCTGGTAATCGATGACGGCGAAGTCGCCGTTGGCGAGCGGACGGGCGGGGGCGTCGACGAACTTGCCGTGCTGGGAGAGGGCTCCCTCGATGGCTTTTTGGATGTCCTCTTCGGTGACTTCGGTCGACTGGGCTTTGACGGTGAGTCCCTTGTAGGTGGGCAACGCGAATTCGGGGGCGGTATCGACGACGGTGGAGAAGCTGAGGGAGATGCCGGGCTGATACGTCACGTCTTCCATGTCCGGGGCGCTGACGACGCGGAGGTTGCGCTTCTGGCAGGCTTCGCGGTAGGCCTGGGGGACGAGGACGCGCTGGAGCTCACTCTCGATCTCTTTCTGGTATTTCTTGAGGATGACGGAGCGGGGGGCCTTGCCGGGGCGGAAGCCGGGGATGCGGGCCGATTGGGTGAACTCGCCGGTGACTTTCTCGAACTCCTGGTTGACCCGGTCGGCGGGGACTTCGATGCGGAGGCGCTTGCGGACGGGCGAGATATCTTCAATCGTGACGTTCATAATATAAGGGGGTGTTCACTTAAGCGGAGGAAGGCGGGGGGGTCAAGCGTGGGGGTAATGCTGGGATCAGAATCCCCTCCCCGCCCCCCCAAGGGGGTCTCTCTAGCGCAAGACCTTCACGCCGTTCAGGCGCTGGGCGGCGGGGTCGAGGCTGGCCATTTGCTCGGCTTCCTTTTGGTATTGGCGATGGATGAGGCGGTCGAGGAAGCCGGGGCTGATGGTGGCGATGTTGCCGGTTTTGAGGAGATCGGTGGCGACGCCGAGACATTTGATCTCTCCTCCCTCGAAAAGGGCCTTGAGGGAGGCGACGGCTTCCTCGGGGGGGACGCCGTGCTCGTGATGGAGGCGGCGGTATACTTCGGCAACGACCAGGTCGGAGACGACGGGTTGGTGGCCGTGCTTTTGGAGGTTGTCGAGGAAGGCCTCGGCCTGCTTGGTCTGCTCTTCGGGGGCGCCGAGGAGGAGGCGGACGACGACCGAGGGGTCGAGGCCGATTTTCATGCGTTGCCGAAGACGGTGAAGCGGCGGGCCAGGGGGGCGGCGGTGGGCATCCGGGGAATCTCGGAGGAGGCCGATTCGGCGCTTTTGCGATAGTAGTTTTTAAGGGTACCGACCCAGGGACGGGCGGCTCCGGCGGCCCGTTTGAGGACCCAAATCTTGCGTCCGTCGTCGATGCGAGACTCCAGATCAACCGTGTCGCCGGGCTTCAAGCCGAGTTCGCGGCAGAGTTCGGCCGGGAAGGTGGCTTGGCGTTTGGAGGTTAGTTTTACCTTCATAGTAAATAGGTTACATTTCACGCCTTACGTGTAAATAGTAAAGTAAGGAGGGCATATGCAGGGAATCAGCGGGGGAGTGTCGCCGAGTTTGAGTCGATTCTACCGTGCGGACGCGAGAAGCGCGGAAGAGCGGGCTCTTGGGTTTCAGGTGGCGCGTATCCTGAGCAGATCGAACGTGCGGATTATGGGCGAGCCGGGATGCACGGGGTACCCTTGTACGATGTAAGGGGGGCCATGCCCCCCTTAGATCCCCCGATGGTGGTCGAGGCGACCACGATAGAAGAGACGCGCGCACGCGTCGCGGAAGCAGTCTCTTGGGGCAATTACGAAAGAGCTTATTGCGGCGCCATCGCGTACGGCGACTTCGCGTTTTCGATGAAGCAGTGGATTTTGGCGTGGTCTTTGAAGCCGTCGGCATTCTTGAGGCCGCTGTTGACGTCGACGGCGTAGGGTTTGACGACGTGGATGCCTTCTTGGACGTTTTCGGGGGTGAGGCCGCCGGCGAGGATGACGGGGATGGGGTAGCGGGAGACGATCCGGCGGCTGATTTCCCAATCGTGGACCAGGCCGGTGCCGCCGATTTCGCCGGTTTCGACGTTGAGGCTGTCGAGGACGAAGGCGTCGACGAGGGAGTAGTAGGGGAGGCCGTATTCGACGCTGGCTTCGTCGACGACATGGAAGGACTTCAGGAGGCGGAGCTGGGGCCGCTTCTCGCGGATGAGACGGATTTGCCTGGGATCGATCTCGCCGTGGAGCTGGACGGTATCGGCGCAGGTTTCGGCGGCGAGGTCGAGGACTTCCGTGGCCTGGAGGTGATGGGTGACGAGGACTTTGCTGACGAAGGGAGGGAGCCGGACGATGATGGCGCGGGCCTGCTCGGCGGTGATGAAATCGGCGCTGGTGTGGCGCTGGCCGACCAGGAAACCGACGGCATCGGCGCCCCAGCGGATGGCGGAAAAGGCATCCTCCATGCGGCGGATGCCGCAAATCTTGACCCGAACCATAATGTTTATGCCTCCTTGCAGTTTAGGGCCCGGCTTCCGATGCCGGACCCCCGTGTTTACCGATCTATTCCGAATCGCCTTCGCCCGAGCCTCCGCCTCCGTTGCCGCTGGCCTTGCGGGCTTTGCAGATGCCCCGCTTCGATTCGCGGATGAAGGTGAGGAGCTTGCCGATCTCGACGCCGTGCAGATCCTTTTCGATTGTCTCCAAAGCTTGGCTGATGTTCAAGCCGCTGCGATATAAAAGCTTGTAGGCCCGGGTCAGGTCGCGGCGGGTGTCTTCCTTGATGCCGGCGCGGCGCATGCCGATCCGGTTGAGGCCGGAGACTTCGTTGACCTCGCAGCCCATGAAGTAGGGCGGAAGGTCTTTCCCCAGGGCGCTACGGCCCCGGATGATGGCCAACTCGCCGATGCGGACGAATTGGTGGATGACGGCGGCGCCGCCGAGAAAGGCGCGGTCCTCGACCTCGACGAAACCGCCGAGGAGAACGTTGTTGACGATGATGGCCTGGTTGCCGATCCGGCAGTTATGGGCGACGTGGCAGCCGGCCATGAGGAAGTTGCCGTTGCCGAGGACGGTCTCGGTGCCGGGCTTGGCGCCGCGATGGATGGTGACGTATTCGCGGATGATGTTCTTCTCCCCGATGACAACGCGGGAGGGATTGGCGGGATCGTGCTGGAAGGAGATGTCCTGGGGCTCGGCTCCGACAATCGCGCCGTAGCCGATCTGGTTCCCCTTCCCGATGATGGCCTGGCCGGTGACGACGGCGTGGGCGCGGATCTCGCAATCGTCGCCGAGGATGCAGCCGTCGTCGATCTGGGCGCCGGGACCGACCCGGACGTTGGCGCCCAATTGGGCGGAGGAAGCGATGCTGGCGGTGGGATGGATCAAGGACGCGCTCATGGGGGAAATCTCTAGGGAGAGTACTAATCTAAAGGAGATTGTGTTCTTTGAAACTAAAATAGGCAGAGCGGCCGACGGATTCGGAACCGAGTATGATGTGATCGAGCAGGGGGATCTCCATCAGGGCGGCGGCACTGGCGAAGGCCTGGGTGACCTGGCGGTCGGCGGGCGACGGTTTCGGATCACCGGAGGGGTGGTTATGGACCATGATGACGGCGGCGGCGTTATGGGCGACGGCGGCGCGGAGGCCTTCGCGGGGATGGAAGAGGCTTTCATCGACGAGGCCGCGGGTGATCTCCTCGATGCGGATGAGGTGATGCTTCTTGTTGAGGAGAATCATGCGGATGCTTTCCTGGGAAAGGAGGCGCATCTCGGCGCCGAGGAGGGCGAGGACGTCGGCGGGAGATTCGACGACGCGGGTTTCGGCTTGGGTGCGGCTGAGGCGGGCGCCGAGGCCGAAGGCGGCGACGAGCTGGATCGCCTTGGCGGGGCCGATGCCCTTGATCTTGGCCAGATCGGCGACGGTGGCGCGACCGAGTTCCTCGATGCCGCCGAGACGGGCGAGGACTTCCTCGCCGATCGCAAGGGCGGAGGCGCCCTGGCGACCGGTGCGGAGGAGGATGGCGATCAGCTCGGAGGTCTTAAGCGCCGACGCCCCATGGCTCAACAACCGCTCCCGGGGCCGTTCCTCGTCCGGCATTTCCCGGATCCTCTGGCTGGTCATCGGGCGCGACTATATAGGGTTGCAGGCGGCCTTTCAAGGACGGGGGCAGGAGGGCGGTGATTTTGGCCTGGTCGCCCTCATAGGCGATCTCGACGACGGTGCCCTCGCGATGGATCTCGGCGATGAGGCCGCTCTGGTGGTTGGGCAGGGAGAGGCGGACGCGCTGGCGGCGGGCGGCGAGGCGGACGGCAATGGCCTCAAGGAGGCGATCGATCCCCTCCCCGGTGGCGGCGGAGAGGGCGATGCTATCGGCGTGGAATTCGAGGACGCGGCGGACGGCCTCGGGGGCGACTTGGTCGGTCTTGTTGAAGACCAGGAGGGAGGGCTTGGCGTTGGCGTCGATCTGCTGGAGGACGTGCTCGACGGCGACGATCTGCTGGTCGTATTGGGGGTGGCTGAGGTCGACGACGTGGAGGAGGAGGTCGGCCTCGCGGACTTCCTCCAGGGTGGCCTTGAACGATTCGATCAGGTCGTGGGGGAGTTTCTTGATGAAGCCGACGGTGTCGGTGAAGAGGACCCGTTGCTTGTCGGGGAGCTCGGCGACGCGGGTGGTGGGGTCGAGGGTGGCGAAGAGTTTGTCCTCGGCGAGGACGGCGGCGCGGGTGGTCCGGTTGAACAAGGTCGACTTCCCGGCGTTGGTGTAGCCGACGAGGGAGACGACGGGCCAGTTATGCCGACTGCGGCCCTGGCGCTGGGTGGTGCGGTGGCGGCGGACGGCCTCGAGGTCCTTGGTGAGGCGGGTGATCTTTTCCTGGACGCGGCGGCGGTCGACTTCGAGCTGGGTTTCGCCATCGCCTCTCGTTCCGATGCCGCCGGTCTGGCGGGAAAGGTGGCCCCACATCCGGGTGAGGCGGGGGAGGAGGTATTGGAGCTGGGCGAGCTCGACCTGGAGCTTGCCCTCCTTAGTGCGGGCGCGGCGGGCGAAGATATCGAGGATGAGCTGGGTGCGATCGATGATCTTGCGCTCGGTGACCTTGGTGAGATTGCGGTTTTGCGCGGGGGTGAGTTCGTCGTCGAAGACGACGAGGGGTATCTCCTTTTCGCGGCAGAGGGCGGCGATTTCCTCGGCCTTGCCCTTGCCGATGTAGTAGGGGGCGGTGGGATGGGGGAGGCGCTGGATGACGGTCTCCTCGACGGTGCCGCCGGCGGTCTCGACCAGGGAGGTCAATTCCTCGAGGGAATCGAGCTGGGCGTGGTGGTCGTCGCCATCCCGTTCGAGGGCGACGAGGAGGGTCCGCTCGCGGGTCCAGTTGTTGGCGGCTTCGGTCATGCGTGGTCCAGAGAACCGAGGAGGGAGCGGAGGCGGGAGGCGGTCAAGGTGGAGGGTTCTCCGGGGGGGATCATCAGGGTTTCCAAGTTTGGTTCCTTTTTGAACCATGTCAACTGGCGCTTTGCGTATTGGCGGGTCTGATCGACGATGGTTTGGCGGAGGGGGGCGGGGATGGCGGGGGAGGAGGCTGATTGGGTTTTTTCGAGCCATTCGGCGAGGAGGGGGTAGCCGATGGCGGGGCAGGCATGCACTTCTTGAAAGCTTCGTTCCTCGATGAGGGCACGGACTTCCTCGACCCAGCCGTTGGCGAGCATTGCGTCGGTGCGGCGGGCGATCCGCTCGCGGAGGTCGTCGCGCTCGCGGGTGAGGTGGAGGGCGCGGTAATGGGGAATGAGCGGGACGGTGGCGGTCTGGCGGTGCCACTCGCGGAGGGGGAGGCCGGTGGACTCGATGACTTCGAGAGCGCGCTGAACGCGGCGGGGGTTTTGCCAATCGAAGGCCGGGTGACTTTCCTGGGCGGGATCGGCGGCGTGGAGGCGGCGCTGCAGCTCGGGGAGCGGAAGGGCGCGGAGTTCGTCGCGCAGGGTTTCGGGAGCGGGCGGGGCCTCGCTGAGGCCGCGAGTGAGGGCGCGGAAGTAGAGGCCGGTGCCGCCGACGATGTAGAGGGGGCGACCCTGATGTTTGCTGAGGAAGGCGGCGGCGGCTTCGAGGTAGCGGGCGGTGTCGAACGGTTCCCACCATTCCACGAGATTAAGGCCGCCGTGGGGGACGCGGGCTTGCTCGGCGGGGGTCGGTTTGCCGGTGCCGAGGTCGAGGCCGCGATAGACCTGCATGGAGTCGAGCGAGAGCAGGGCGGCGCCGTCCTCTTCGGCGAGGTGGAGGGCGATCTCGCTCTTGCTGGCGGCGGTGGGGCCGAGGAGGAAGGTGATCATTGACGATGAACAATCCAACTCACAGGCCAAATAAGTATAAAAACAGCCGCCACTATATTACTCATCCAATAGGCGGCTCGCGGTCGAGTTGAAATGCATGCCGCCGAAAAGAAGGCGAGAGCAGCGAGAAGTAAATAAGAAGAAGAGCCAAATTGCCATCCTACGCCTCTACACAAAACCAGCACTCCAGTATTAAAAGCCCCCAAAACACCTACCACAATCATACCAAGTTTTGCTTCCGCAGGCTCTTTCCTGATTTGAATACCAGAAAGCACACAGAGAATTGGTGCAATAAAAACCCCCTCTGCGAAACCAACCCCAAGAAAAATAAAAAGAGAGACAGGCGACGTCCTAAGAATCTCATCATCTTTGAAACACACACGAAGCACTACCGCCGCGACTCCCGCGATAACCAATCCGAGGAGGATAAATACGACAAGTATCCTAATAGACGACTTCATGGCCGACTCACCGAATTCTTCGTCCGGGCGACGAAGCGGCGGGCGGCTTCCCGCAGGTCGGGGCCGAGTTCGGCTTCGCTCCGGACGAATTTGGGGCGGAACCAGGGGAAGAGGCCGACGAGGTCGTGGAGGACGAGGATCTGGCCGTCGCACCCCTCCCCTGCCCCGATGCCGATGGTGGGGACGGGAAGGCGGCGGCTGATCCGCTCGGCGACGGCGGGGACGACGAGCTCCAGGACGATGGCGCAGACTCCGGCATGGGCCAGGGCGACGGCGGCTTCCTCGATCTGATCGGCCTCGATCCCGGTCTTGCCCTTGAGATGGTAGCCGCCCTCTTTCCTAACCGATTGGGGGAGCATGCCGAGGTGGCCGACGAGGGGGATGCCCGCCCCGAGGATGGCCTCGATCTGGGGGAGTTGGTCGAGGCCGCCCTCCAATTTGACGGCCTGGGCTCCGGCCTCGACGAGGGCGTGGGCGGAGGCCAGGGCTTGGGCGGGGGTCTCGTAGGTGCGGTAGGGAAGATCGGCGACGACGAGGGCGTTGACCGCGCCGCGGGCGACGGGGCGGGTGTGGTGGATCATGTCCGCCAGGGTGACGGCGGTGGTGTCCTCGTAGCCGAGGACGACCATGCCGAGGGAATCGCCGACCAGGAGGAGGGGGACGCCGGCCTCGTCGAGGAGGCGGGCGGTGGGATAATCGTAGGCGGTGAGGGCGGCGATTTTTTCGCCGCATTGCTTGGCCTCGCGGAGCCAGGCGGGATTGATTTTGGGAGGGTTCATTCGAGGTCCAGGTCCGTAAGGAGTTGCTGAATCGAACGCGATTTTCCGGGAAGAATCAAGCCGGGGACGATTTCGGCCAGGGGGCCGAGGACGAAGCGGCGGCGGGTCATCCGGGGGTGGGGGACGATGAGGTCGCCCTCCTCGACGATTTCGGCGCCGAAGTAGAGGAGATCGAGGTCGAGGGGGCGGGGGGAATTGGGCAGGGTGGCGGCGAGGCGGCCCTCGGTGCGCTCGAAGGCCTTGAGCTGTTCGAAGAGTTGGCGGGCGGTGCCGGAGGTATCGATCTGGGCGACGGCATTGAGGAAGGGGCCGGAATTGGGGGGGCAATCGACCGGCGCGGTCTCGACGACGGAGGACTGGAGGATCGGCGCGGTGGAGAGGCTCTGCAGGAAGGCGAAGCCGTGCTGGAGGTGCTGGGCGCGGTTGCCGAGGTTCGATCCGAGTGCGATGCCCGCTTTCAAGGAATCTAGGTTGCCAGCAAACCGGGACGGGCCAAAGGCAAAAAATCGGCAAAGAGAATCATATTAATGATCAATGGGTTGCAATGATTCTTTGAAAAGTTCGTAACGAGATATATAGTTTAGCGTCTAAACTATCATATGAATGACTCTTCTTCTCCGGCTCCCCGCCCGGAGCCGCACTACTATCAAATCCGCGTACCCGCGCCGACCCGAGGGGCGGTTCTCGCCACGGTGGCGGGGGTGCTCCTGCTGGGAGGAGCGGCCTTTGCGATGTGGTCGGGTTATCAGAATCATGAGGCCGACGTCAAACTGACGGAGGCGCAGCAGGCCTTTGCGCCCGTCGCCGACGAGGTGCTGCAGCGGAGCCGCGACGGCCTGGGGCAGACGGAGGGCGATCTCGATACGCTGAGCCAATCGATCGACCAGGGGATGGCCGCCAAGAGCGCCAAGGGGATTGACGTGAACGCGGTGGCGGCGGCACAGAACGGCCTGGGCGAGCGGCTGCAGCGGATCGATGGCGATCTCGCCTCCCTCGACGGCAAGCAGACGACGGCGGCGGCCGCCCATCAATTGAAGCCGGGCACGGTGCTGCTCAGCGAGGCCCAGCAAAAGGATCTAGGCGCGCTCCGCGACCGGACCTCGGCCGATATCACCAAAACGCAGGCGCTCGATCCCCGGATTGCCGCGCTGGCGCAGCGCCGTCAGACGCTGGCCTTGGCGGAAGCGGCGGCGCAGGAGAAGGTGGCGGCCCAGCGGGCGCGGGAGAATGCCGATGCCCAGGAGATGCAGGGCGAGGCGGTCAATCAGGGGCCCGCGCAGACGGTCACCTACCAGAATGGTCCGGTGGCAGCGGCTCCGGGATATTATGGACCGGCTTACGATCCCAATTATTATCCCTATAATTATGGCGGCTATTACGGGCCTTCCATCATCATCGGCGGTGGGTGGGGATGGGGCCACGGCGGCGGACATTGGCGCCGGTAGGCAAGCTTTGGAATAGGCACAAAACCCCCGGCGGAAGTCCGCCGGGGGTTTTTGCGTCAAGGTAGCGAATCGAATCTGAGCCAGAATGCCTGCGCGTCAGCGCACATAGTTCTCAGGGGAAACTAACTGGCTTGGCCGGGAGGCAATCCAAGGGGGCGCAGCCCCAAAGGGCATCACCGATCGAACCTGCCTACGAGGATCGACTTAGCTCGCCTCGCTGGGGGGGAAGGAGACGTCGAGCCAGGATTTGCCGTGGTTCTTGGCGGCGTCGTGGAGGGCGCCGAAGAAGAGATCGTAGGAGAGCCAGCCCGCCTCTTTCTTGGCGGCGCTCCAGACCTCCAGGTTCCGGGCGAGGGCGAGGAAGTCCTGGCCCAGGCTGGTGATGCGGAAGACGTGGACGCGATCGACGGCGCCGAGCTCGGTCTTGGTGATCCGGCAATCGATCAGCTTCAGCTCGTCCATGGTGACGAGGTGGTCGTTGATGACGGCGGTGGAGACGCCGTCGAAGGAGACGTCGTTGGGCCGGGAGTTGGCGGGAGGGAGCTCCTCCAGCTGGAGAAGGATGCCCCGGATCAGGTCGTAATCGCGTTTCATGGAACGGTTCAGCTATCGAGCACTTCGCGTACTTTGACGGCGAGGGCGTTCGGGGTGAAGGGCTTGGCCAGGAAGAAGCTTTTGCCCTCCTGCTGGTTCTGACGGACGAAGGCGTCATCGGTGTAGCCGGACATGAAGAGGATCTTGACCTCGGGCTGGAGCGCGCGGATTTCCTCGGCGGTGCGCCGCCCGTTCATCCATTTCATCATCAGATCGGAAAGGAGGAGGTGGACGGCGCCCTCATGCTTTTTAAGGGCGAAGATCGCCTCGTGGCCGTGGGCCGCCTCGAGGACGGTGTAGCCGCAGTTGCGGAGGATCTCGGCAACGAAGTTTTTAACAGCCGGCTCGTCGTCGACGACCAGGATCGTCTCGGTGCCCTGCGGCATTTTGGGCCGGGTGGGGGTATCAGTCACTAGGTCATGTTTATTCGGTGAAGGAGGCGGTTTCAACTCTTTCCCTTAAAAACCGACTGTAATCCTTGTATTACGTAATTCTACCGCGCCGGAATTCCGGGTCGTTCTTGACCGTCGCCGCTCTTTGCATCCAACATCCGCCCGGGGAAGACGGCTTCAGCGGAGGGAATCCCCCAGGCATCAATTTTAAAAAATCCGGACTATGGGCGATACCGATCAAAATACCGCAGTGGCACCGGCAGCACCGACCGCAGCCAGCCACGCCGCCTTCCGCATACGGCTGGTGGAGATCCTCAAGTCGCAGGAAGATATCCTTCCGCCCGCGCAGAGCTCGCTGGGGCGGCTCTATCAGCTCTTCCAAGCGCCCGACAGCTCGGTGGAGGATTGCGTGGAGATCATCAAGCTCGATCCGGCGATGACGGCGCGAATCTTCCGGCTGGCCAATTCGGTGGCCTATCGGGGCAAGGCGACGACGATCTCGGAGGCGATGATCCACCTCGGCTTCGCGCAGGTGCGGCAGATCGCGTTCAGCGCCGGGTTCTTCAAGAAATTCGCCGAGCTGAAGCTGCCGCCGGGGATGGAGCAGTTCTGGCTCCGCAATATTTTCGTGGCGCGGTTGACGGAGCGGATCTGCGCGCAGTTCCAGCTCTTCGGCGGCATGGAGTATCTGTCCGGGCTGCTGCACGACACGGGCTGGCTCCTGCTGGCGGCTCATTTCCCCACCGAGCTGGAGCAGATCGCGGCCAGCGACAAGCCCTCCCCCGCTTCCGAGAAGGAGATCCTTTCTTTCAGCCACGCGGAAATCGCGGCGGCGATCTGCGCGACCTCGCTATTGCCGCTCCGCGTGACCAACGCGGTGGTGAATCATCACGCGCCGCTGGCTCTCTTGGTCGGCGGCATCCCGCCCAGCCATAACAGCGATGTCTTCCTGGGGGTGGTGCTCAATGTCTGCGACAAGATCGCCGATTCCTGCCAGCTGGAGATCCCCTGGCAGAAGAGCGGTCTCACCCTCGACGGGGTGAAGGAGAGCCCGGAGGCGAAGTGGCTGACCCAGTTCGGCAAGGTGATCAAGTATGAGGCGATGATCGAGGAGGAGCTGCCGAAGGCGCAGGAGATTTGTCGGGCGCTCACGGGCGGGAAGTAGCCATCTCCCCTCCCCTAACCATGGGGCTGCGATTGCCTCACGGCCATGCGAATTAGTTTCCCTTGGGAACTACGTGCGCTATCGCGCAGGCATTTTGGCCCCGCTTCGGGTAGGGATACTCGCCGGGTATGAGCCGATTCTACCATGCGGACGCGAGGAGCGCGGGAGAGCGGACTCCTGGGTTTCAGATAGCGCAAATCAAGAGCAGATCGAACGCGCCGATTACGGGCGGACCGGGATGCACGCGGGCAAAGAGTAGGGAACGACGCAAAGGGGCTGCGCCCCCTTGGACCCTGGCTCGGACTCGATTGGCTACCTATTTCACCAATGCGAGGATGATCGCCACGACTAGGACGTTCGCGAGGGCGACGGGCAGGAAGATTTTCCAGCCGAGGTTCATCAATTGGTCGTAGCGGAAGCGGGGGACGGTCCAGCGGACCCAGATGAAGACGAAGATGAAGGCGGCGACTTTGGCCAGGAAGACGGCGGCCTGGACGATGAGGAACCACCAGGGCTGATCGATGCCGACCAGCCAGCCGACCCAGGGGAAGTTCTGGGGGGTGAGGCCGGGAATCCACGAAAGCGGGAGGGTCCAGCCGCCGAGGAAGAGGGTGGCGAGGACGCCGGAGGCGACGATCATGGCGGCGTATTCCCCCAGGAAGAAGAGGGCGAATTTCATCGACGAATATTCGGTGTGGTAGCCGCCGACCAGCTCGGTCTCGCTCTCGGGGAGGTCGAAGGGGGCACGGTTGGCCTCGGCAAAGCTGGCGACCAGGAAGATGACGAAGGAGAGGAGGATGAAGGGCCAGAGGACGAAGAGGCGCCAATCGGCGTGCTGGGCGACGAAGGGGAGGATGAGCCAGCCGTGCTCGGCCTGGAAGGCGACGATCCGGGAGAGGTTGAGGTTGCCGACCAGGAGGAAGATGGGGATGACGGCGAGACCGAGGGAGATCTCGTAGGAGATCATCTGGGCGCTGGAGCGGATGCCGCCGAGGAAGGGGTATTTCGAGTTCGACGACCAACCGGCCAGGACGATGCCGTAGACGCCGAGGGAGCCGAAGGCGAAGGCGTAGAGGATGCCGATGTTGATGTTGGCGATGACGCCGGGCTGGGGGATGACCAGGCCGGAGAGGAAAGCGGGGAGGTACGCCGGGAGGGTGATGGAGGCGACGTTGGCGAAGGGGATGCAGGCGGTGGCGATGATCGCCGGAGCCATGGTGATGGCGGGGGCGATGATGAAGTAGAACTTGTTCACGCTGTCCGGGGTGAAGTCTTCCTTGAGGAGGAACTTCAGGGCGTCGGCGAGGGGCTGGCCCATGCCGAAGGGGCCGACGCGGTTGGGGCCGACCCGGTCCTGGATGAAGGCGCTGACCTTGCGCTCGGCCTGGACGGAGAGCGGGACCATGGTGAGGACGACGCCGAGGACGACGGCGATCTTGAGCAGGGTGGTGATGAGAAAGACGGTGAGCATGAGGGAAGAATTCCTGAAATTAGGCGGGGACGGAGGACGGCTCCGGAGCGGGGCTGGCCGGATTCGGGTTCAGGAAGGGGACGCCGTTGTCGCCGATCTTGCTGAGGCTCCAGGGGGCGAATTCGGGATGGGCCTGGGCCATGGCCTTGAAGACTTCCTCGATGGAGTGGATGCCGTTGCCGCCGCCCACCGCCGCCTTGAGGTCGCGGAAGATTTCCCAATCTTCGCGGGCGGTGCCGGGGCAGGCGACGGCCTTGTTGAGGCGCTGGAGGCGGCCCTGGATGTTGATCATCGAGCCGCGCTTTTCCATCGGGGTGGCGCCGGGGAAGAGGAAGTGGGCGCGGGCGCTGGTCTGGTTCGGCAAGATGCCCACATAAATAATGAGATCGAGCTGGTCGAGGAGGGCGGCGGGGACGCCGGCGCCGACGATGTCCTCGTGGGCGATGAGGAGGGCCTTAATCTGGCCGCGATCGATCCCCTGGGCGATCTCGCGGAGGTGGCCGCCGTCATGGCTGAGGCCGAGGAGGCGGGCGCCGGCGCTGTTCGGGTCGAGGTCGGCGCTGCGGAGGATGCCGTCGGCGTGGCCGTAGTGGGGGATGACATCGCTGCGGACCCCCTCCCCGCCGAGGGCGTGGCGGAGGGAGGAGAGGAGGAAGAGGTCCTCGTTGGTGAGGGTGCCGGAGGCGATGATCGCGATCTGTTCGGCGGCGTAGCCCTTGAGCTTGGCGCCGGCCTGGGCGACGAGATCGGACCAGGAGCCGGGGAATTGCTGGCCGCCGACGCGGGCCTGGGGATGGACGAGGCGGGCGGCGTCGTGCGCGTAGTGGAAGCCGAGGCGGCCCTGGTCGCACATCCAGTGGGAATTGACCTCTTCGTTGACCCGGGGAGTGTAGCGGTGGATGAGGTTCTCGCGGCTGCCGATGACGATGTTGCAGCCGGTGGCGCAGCCGGTGCAGATGCTCTTGGTCTCCTTGAGGAACCAGACGCGCATCTTGAAGCGGAAATCCTTGCTGGTGAGGGCGCCGACCGGGCAGATGTCGACGGTGTTCAGCGAGTAGTTGTTGTCGAAGCGCTTGCCGGTGTGGACGGTGAGGGTGGTGTGGCTGCCGCGCTCGGTGAAGCCGAGGACATCGTCATGGACCATTTCCTTGGCGAAGCGGATGCAGCGGGAGCACATGATGCAGCGCTCGTCGTCGAGGACGATCCGCTCGCCGATGTCGACCCGCTTCGGCTTGGTGACTTTCTCCTCGACGAAGCGGCTGCCGGCCTGGCCGTAGTCGTAGGAGAATTCCTGGAGCTTGCACTCGCCCGCCTGGTCGCAGATGGGGCAGTCGAGGGGGTGGTTGATGAGGAGGAATTCCATGACGCCCTTGCGGCATTCCTCGGCCATGGGGGAATCGGTGCGGATGCCCATCCCCTCGCTGACGGTGGTGGCGCAGCCGATCTGGGGCTTGCCCATCCAGTTGATCTCCGGCTGGCCGTCGGCGCCGATGATGACCTTGCGCTCCTTGTCGAGTTTCTGGAGGCCCATCTCGAAGAGGCACATCCGGCAGTTGCCAGGGATCGAGAGCTTGGGATGATAACAGTAGTGGGGAAGGAAGTGATCGTGCTGGCGGGCGACCTCGACGACGTTCATTCCCTTCGGCACCTGGATCCACTTGCCGTTGAGCTGGACGTTGACCAGGGGGGTGCCGGGGACGGGGATATCGTGATCGTAGGCGTTTTTTACCAGGTCGCTCATGGAGGTCTAGGGGCTGGGGGCGTTGGGGAGTCTAAAGAAGTCTAGGGAGTCGGTTGAAAGGCGGCGGGGGTGCGGGGGGCTGGAGCCTCCACGGGAACGGCAGGCGGCTTCGGATCGAATTCCTCGGGGAATTTGGCGATGAAGCTCTCGACCGGCCAGGCGCAGGCCTCGCCGAAGGCGCAGATGGTGCGGCCGCCGATGTTGTGGGCGACGTTCTTGAGCAGGGCGCGGTCCTCGGGGCGGCCGTGGCCGGCGGCGATGCGGGAGGTGATCTTCTTCATCCAGAGCGAACCTTCGCGGCAGGGAGTGCACTGGCCGCATGATTCGTGGGCGTAGAACTCGGCGATGTTGGCGAGGCACTGGGCCATGTCGCGGCTGTCGTCCATGACGATGATGCCGCCCGATCCGGCCATGGTGCCGACGGCGGAGAGGGTGTCGAAGTCGATGGGCACGTCGTTGAAGGCGAGCTGGGTCTCGACGGTAGTGCCGTCGGGGCCGCGCTTCTTGAGCTTATAGACGTCGTCGGCCCGCATCACCTTGGCCGAGGAGCCGCCGGGGATGATGGCCTTGAACTTGCGGCCGGGCCGCGGGCCGCCGCAGACATCGTAGAGGAGTTCGCCCATGGTGATGTGGCCGACCTCGAACTCGAAGTAGCCCGGCTTGACCACGTCGCCGCTGACGCAGAGGCAGCGGGTGCCGGTGTTGTTGGGCTTGCCGAGCTTGGCGTACTCGGCCCCGCCCATGGCGATGATGTGCTTGGCGTTGCAGAGGGTCTCGACGTTGTTGACGATGGTCGGGCTCATGTAGAGGCCGAGGACGGCGGGGAAGTAGGGAGGCTTGATCCGGGGGTAGGCGCGCTTGCCCTCCAGGGACTCGATCAGGCCGGTCTCCTCGCCGCAGATGTAGGCCCCGGCGCCGCGATGGACGTAGATATCGAGGTCGAATCCGGTGCCGAGGATATTTTTGCCGAGGAAGTTGCGTTCCCGGGCTTCGGCGATGGTCCGCTCGAGGATCTTGGCGCCCTCGGTGAATTCGCCCCGGATGTAGATGTAGGAAAGGTGGGCGTTGTTGGCGAAGCAGCTGATGACCATCCCCTCGATCAATTGATGGGGATCTTTATAGATGATCTGCTTGTCCTTGAAGGTGCCCGGTTCCGACTCGTCGGCGTTGCAGATGACGTAGACGGGCTTGGTGTTCTTGGTGGGATCGATGAAGCTCCACTTGAGACCGCAGGAGAAGCCGGCGCCGCCCCGGCCGCGCATGCCGGAGATCTTGACCTCGTTGACGATCTCGGCGGGCTTCATCGTCAGAGCCTTGCGCAATTCCTCGTAGCCGCCGTGGCGGAGGTAGCAATCGATGTCGACGGTGTAGCCGGGTTGATCGACGTGTTTCAGGACGAGGCGGCGTTCGGCGACGGGCATAGGAGTGTGAGGTGGGATGCTTAGGCCGAGGGGGGATTGTTGGCGGGGGCAAGCGGGTGGGCGGCGAGCAAGGCGTCGGCCTTATCATGGGTGACTGATTCGTAGAAATCGTCGTTGATCATGATGACGGGGGCGGTACCGCAGGAGGCGAGGCACTCGACGAACTCGACGGAGTAGGTGCCATCCGCGCTGGTGGCGAGGCCGTGGGCGTCAGGCTCGCCGACGTTGAGCTTCTTCAGCAGGTAATCGCGCAGTTCATAGCCGCCGCCGAGGGCGCAGGAGAGGGTGCGGCAGACCTTGACCTGGATCTTGCCGGCCGGATGGCGGCGGAACATCGGGTAGAAGGTGACGACCTCGAGGACGTTGATGGTCTGGAGACGGATCATCCCGGCGATCCATTCGATGGCCTGCTCGGAGATGAAGCCGTGGGTCTCCTGCCAGAGATGGAGGAGGGGGAGGACGGCGCTGCGGCGGGAGGCCGGATAGTGGGTCATGATCTCATCGCCCTGGTCCTGGAACTCGGGGGTGATGACGACCTCGGAACAGGCGAAGTGGCCGTCATGGCTGTGGCGCGTGTCGGGGATGATTTCGCCGGTGGAGCTGTGGACGTCGCCTTCGAGCGGATTGACGGGAGGATGCATGGAAAAGGGGAATTGGGGCCTATTTGAAGGTGCCTTGCTTGATCATGACGCCGTTGTTGAGGAAGACGATCTCCACGTCGGCGCCGCCTTTTTGGTAGTAGAAGGTGGTGCCCCGGATGCCGAGGGTCTCGCCGGTCTCGATCCGGGTCGGCTTGCCGAGGATCGCCTCGACCTGGGTGTCGGTCATGCCGTTGTGGACCTGATCGAGGTTGGCGTTGGTGAGCTTGGCCCCGGAGAACATATCGCAGCCGGCGAGGAGGAGGACGACCGGTAGGAGGGCGGGGAGGAAGGGGCGGAGGGACATGGGGAAAGCGATGGAGAAAAAGACTTAAGGTTGCGGAGGGGTGCCGGGAGGGGGCGTCTGTTTGAGGTCGCAGCTCTTGCTGTCGAGGACGCCGTTGGTGAAGTTGACGGTGATCGAGCAGGTCTGGGTTTCGTTACGATAGGTGTAGATGACGCGCTGGTCGGTGCCCTTGACGACCTGGGCATCGATGTCGGTCGGCTTGCCGAGGACTTGCCGGACCTGGTCTTCGGTCATGCCGGGGTGGAGTTGCTTGAAGTTGTCGTAGGTGAGGACGGTCTCCTCGGGCTTGGGCGTGACGACCACCGGGACGACGGGCGGGGGGCTTCCGCCGGCCTGGGAGCAGGCGGAGAGGGCGAGGAGAAGGGCGCCGCCGAGGGAGACGGAGAGCGGAAGGATGCGGAAGTTCATCAATGTATCCTGGCTCGATCCCAGTTCGACGCCCGCGCCTAGCGGTCGCACTCTCCCATGACGAAGTCGAGGCTACCGAGGACGGCGACGACGTCGCTCATCATGTGGCCGGGGAGCAGCTTCGGCAAGATGCTCAAATTGACGAAGGAGGGGGCGCGGATCTTCAGCCGGTGGGGCACGCCGCCGCCCTTGCTGTGGATGTAGAAGCCGAGCTGGCCCTTGGGGTTTTCGGCGCCGAAGTAGATCTCGCCGGGAGGAGCGTCGATCCCCTCGGTGACGATGATGAACTGATGGATGAGCTCTTCCATCTTGGTGAGGACGGTCGACTTCGGCGGGAGGACGTTCTTGCCGTCGGGGGAGACGATGGGGCCGCCGGGGATCTTATCGAGCGCCTGCAGGAGGATGCGGCGGCTCTGGCGGAGTTCCTCGAGGCGGACGAGGTAGCGGTCGTAGCAATCGCCGACGCTGCCGAGGGGCACCTCGAACTCGAACTGCTCGTAGCCGAGGTAGGGCTCGCGCTTGCGGAGGTCGAAATCGACCCCGCTGCCCCGGACGTTGGGGCCGGTGAGGCCGAAGCTGATGGCGTCCTCGCGGCTGATGATGCCGATGTCCTTGGTCCGGTCGATGAAGATGCGGTTGCGGGTGAGGAGGTTGTCGATCTCGTCGATCTTGGCGCCGAATTGCTCGGTGAAGGCGCGGGCGGCCTCGATCCAGCCGTCCGGGAGGTCGCGGGCGACGCCGCCGATCCGGGTGTAGGAGGTGGTGAAGCGGGCGCCGGTGAGGGACTCGATCAGGTTGTAGATCGTCTCCCGCTCCGTGAAGGTGTACATGAACACGGTGATGGCGCCGCAATCCATGGCGTAGGCGCCCATGCCGAGGAGGTGGGCGGAGATGCGGGCCAGCTCGCAGCAGATCAGGCGGATGGTCTCGACCCGGGGGGTGGTCTTGAGGCCGAGGAGCTTTTCGACCGCCAAGGCGTAGGCGACGTTGTTGGCGAGGGGGGCGAGGTAATCGAGCCGGTCGGTGTAGGGGATGAACTGGTTGTACTGCATGTTCTCGGCGATCTTTTCGTCGCCGCGATGCAGGTAGCCGAGTTCGGGGGTCGCCTTGGTGATGGTCTCGCCGTCGAGTTCGAGGATGATCTGGAGGACGCCGTGGGTGCTGGGGTGGGAGGGGCCGAGGTTGAGGACCAGCTTTTCGCCGACTTGGTCGGGCATGTCGGCGCCATGGGGGCTGCCGGTGCTCTGGTTGTGCTTTTCCAGGGCTTCCTGGGCGCGGGCGGCGCTGTCAAGGGTCTCGAGGTTGACGGTGGAGAGGGACATGGTGATGAGAGCTTAAGAAAGCGCGGGAGGGTGGGCGCGGGGCTCGCGCTCCTGGCTGAGGCTGGAGGGCGAGGTGACGAAGGGGCCCCCCTCGAGGGGGGCGGGGTTGGAGAAGGCGACGGCGCCTTCGTCGCTCGACTTGCCCTCGAGCGGGAAGTCCTTGCGCAGGGGGAAATAGGGGTAGCCCTCCCACATGAGGATGCGGCGAAGGTCGGGATGGCCGGGGAAATCGATCCCCATCATGTCGTAGACCTCGCGTTCGTGCCAATCGGCGGTGGCGTAGACGCCGGTGAGGGTGGGGACGGTGAGGTCGTCCTCGCTGATACGGGACTTGACCCGGAGGTGGGCGTTGGTGTCGAGGTCGTAGAACTCGTAGACCATCTCGAAGCGGGGTTCGTCGCCGAAATGGTCGATGCTGGAGATATCGAGGAGGAAGAGGAAGCCGAGCTTCTTCAGGTGGGCGGCGACGGCGGGGATGTCCGCTTTAGGGATCGAGACGGTGGTCTCGCCCCGGAATTCGACCGGCGTGCCGATCTGGCCGGGGAAGGTTTCGTTGAGGGAGGTGACTGCCTGCGGGGTGGTGGCCATGGGAAAAGGGTGTCCGCCTCTATTGACTTCTTACTTAGCTGACCAGGGCGTCGGCGGCGGCGGGGTCCGATTTCAGATGGCGCAGGGATTGTTCGCCGGAGATCTTTTGCTGCATCCGCATAAGGCCTTCCAGCAGGGCCTCGGGGCGGGGAGGACAGCCGGAGATGTAGACATCGACGGGGATGACCCGATCGACGCCCTGGAGGACGGCGTAGCTCCGATACATGCCGCCGCTGCTGGCACAGGCGCCCATGGCGATGACCCATTTCGGATCGGGCATCTGGTCGTAGATCCGCTTGACGGAGAGGGCCATCTTATAGGTGACGGTGCCGGCGACGACCATGAGGTCGGCCTGGCGGGGGGAGAAGCGCATGACCTCGGCACCGAAGCGGGCGATGTCGAAACGGGAGGCGGCGGTGGCCATCAGCTCGATCGCGCAACAGGCGAGGCCCATCGGCATCGGCCAGAGGGAGTTTTTACGCATCCAGTTGATGGATGCCTCGACGGTGGTCAGTACCACGCCGCCTTCGATCTTGGAATTGTACCCGACCTCGCGTCCGTGAACCATTGAGCCAGAGTAGATTCGATCAACAAGCGATCAAGGCTTTTCGCAATGCGCCGTCGATTTTTCGCAATTCGGGGCGCATGAAAATGCAGGCGGGGGTGTTTAAGTATGGAGGGGGATTTGCCGGGGATTTTCTCTCGCCGCGATGGCCGCCTCCGGTAGATTCATGGTCCGATGGAAAATCAGATTCTCTTTCTCTGCACCGGGAATTATTACCGGAGCCGGTTTGCCGAGGCGGTCTTCAATTATCATGCGATCAAGCGGGGGCTGCCTTGGCGGGCGTTTTCACGCGGACTGGCGATCCATCTCGTGGAGGGGCCGATCTCGGAGCATACGGTGGCGGCGCTGGCGGCGCGGGAGATCGAGTTGGAACATACGGCGCCGGAGCGGCAGCAGGTGGCCGATGAGGATCTGCGGCGGGCGAAGCTGACCATCGCCTTGAAGAAGGATGAGCATTTGCCGTTGATGCTGCTGCTCCATGCGGAATGGGCGGATAAGATCGTTTATTGGGATATTCATGATCTCGATTTCGCGCAGCCGGAGGAGGCGTTGCCGGCGATTGAGGGGCGGGTGTTGGCGTTGTTGGAGGGGATCTCGGTGGGGATGGGGGTGAAGGGGTAGAACCAGACGGAGCGGAGCAAAAGCGTCCGCTTTGGCATCGACATCGCCGTCCGGCTGGCTCAAATTTGCCGGTCTATGTTTTCCGCTACTGCGCTGGCCAATCCGGAGGTTTCCGGGCTCATTCCGTACGAGCCGGGGAAGCCGATTGAGGATGTGGCCCGGGAGCTGGGTCTCGACCCGGCCTCGATCATCAAGCTGGCCTCGAATGAGAATCCCTTGGGCCCCTCCCCCAAGGCGCTGGAGGCGATCCGAGAGACGTTGCCGAAGCTTCATCTCTATCCGGACGGCGCGGGGTATCATCTCCGCACGGGGATCGCCGAGGCCTTCGGGCTGGAGCTGCGGAATGTGGTGCTGGGCAACGGCTCGAACGAGATCATCGAACTGGCCTATCATGTCTTCACCCGGCCCGGGGTCCATGAGGTGGTGGCTTCGCGCAATTCGTTTGCGGTCTATGCGCTGATGGCGGAGCTTTTCGGGGTCCGCTGCCGGAAGGTCGATGAGATCGGTTTCCATCATGATCTCGATGCGATCCGGGCGGCGATCACGCCGCAGACGCGGCTGGTCTTCATCGCCAGCCCGAATAATCCGACGGGGACCCGCATTCCCAACGAGGCGCTCGACCGTTTTCTCGACGCGCTCCCCGAGCATGTTGTGGCGGTGATCGATGAGGCCTATTATGAGTTTCTGGAGAATCCGCCCGACACGCTCCGGCCGGTGCGCAATGGGGCGAAGGTGATCCTGATGCGGACCTTTTCGAAGATCCAGGGGTTGGCCGGGTTGCGGATCGGCTATGCGTTGACGACGCCGGAGATTGCCGGGTTGCTGGAGCGGGCGCGGCAGCCGTTCAATACGAATATGCTGGCCCAGGTGGCGGCGCTGGCGAGCCTCCGCGACGGGGAGCATCAGCGGCGGACGAAGGAGATCACTGATGCGGGGCGGATTGTTTTTCAGGAGGCGTTCACGCGACTCGGGCTTGAGTTCGTCGCCTCGGAGGCGAATTTTGTCTTGGTCAAAGTCGGCGATGCGGCGGCGGTTTTCAAGGGGTTGATGGCGAAGGGGATCATTGTCCGCTCGATGGTGAGCTACCAGTTGCCGGAGTGGATCCGGGTGAGCATCGGGACGGAGGAACAGAATGCGCGGTTTCTGGCCGAGCTGCCGGGGGTGTTGCCCGCCGGGGTGGCCAAGCCTCCGCTGGAAAGCGCGCCCCTTGCCGAAGCCGAAGCTCCGGCTCAGGTCCCGACTCAGGCCGAGACTCCCATGGAGCCCTCGTCCTCGTTTGAGTCTGTGCCTTCGTCTGAACCCGCGCCCGCGCCGACGCCGGAGATTGCGTCGGCTTAGCCTCGTGCCATGGCGGAACGCTTTCATATCGGGAAGATCGCGATTCTCGGCCCCGGCTTGATCGGGGGCTCCCTGCTGCTGGCGTGCCGCCGTTATGCCCACGATGCCGGGGGGAGCTGGCAGATCGCCGATCAGGTGGCGGTCTATGACCGTTGCGAGCCGACCCGCGAGGCGATCCGCCGGAGCGGGTTGATCGGCGTGACGGTCTCCGATTCGCCCGCCGAGGCGGTGCTCGGGGCGGAGATGGTCTTCCTGACGGTCCCGGTGGGGCATATGCCGGAGGTGGTCCGGCAGGCGCTCCCGGCGCTCTCTCCCGAGGCGATCGTGACCGATGTGGGGAGTGTGAAGGGGAGCGTGGTGGCCGAGTTGGAGCCGCTGCTGGAAGGGAAGGCCCGCTGGGTGGGCGGCCATCCGATGACGGGGCGGGAGAAGGGGGGCTTCGAGGCGGCCAGCGATACTCTCTTCGACGACGCCACCGTCATTCTGACGCCGACGGAGCGGACCGATCCGGCGGCGCTGGCCCGGGTGAAGGCCTTCTGGACGGCGCTGGGCTGCCGGCTGGAAGAGATGTCCCCCTTGCAGCACGACCAGCGGACGGCCCGCTTCAGCCATATCAATCATTTGGCCGCCGCCGCGTTGAGCAATCTGGCGCAGCGCGATATTGCGGGGCTCTCGATCGTCGGGAGCGGGTTCCGGGATACGACCCGGATCGCGGCCTCCTCGGCCGAGATGTGGAACGAGATCTATTTTCAGAACCGCGCGGAAACGCTGCGGGTCTTCGACGAGCTTTTGGCGACGCTGGGGGAGGCGCGGCAGGCGCTGGCGGAAAACGACACGCAACGCCTTTACGATTGGCTAAAGCAGGCCAATGAACTACAACGCCTCCTTCCCAGGAAGTAAGACTTTTTTAGAGACCTTTTTTTTTATGAAACATCTTCGCATCACCCCTTCCCCCCGGATCGACGGGGAGATCACCGTGCCGGGTGACAAAAGCATTTCCCACCGCTCGGTGATTTTCGGATCGATGGCGACGGGGACGACCCGCGTGACCGGCTTCCTGCCGGGCGAGGATTGTCTCTGCACGCTGCGGGCGCTGCAGGCGCTCGGCGCCCAGATCGACGTGGTCGACGAGACGACGCTGATCATCGAGGGAGTGCGCGGGAAATTCAAGCCGGCCTGGGAGCCGATCGATTGCGGCAATTCCGGAACCGGGATGCGCCTGCTGGCGGGGTTGCTGGCGGGGCAGCCATTCAAGTCCCGGCTCTTCGGCGACGCCTCGCTCTCGCGGCGGCCGATGAAGCGGATCATCGATCCCCTCACCCTGATGGGGGCGAAGCTCCGCGCCGCTGGGGAGAAGGGCACCCCGCCGCTCGAGATCGACGGCGCGGCGCTCAAGGGGATCGAGTACAAGTCGCCGGTGGCGAGCGCCCAGGTGAAATCGTGCGTGCTGATCGCCGGGTTGACCGGGACGGGGACGACGCGGGTAAAGGAGCCGGTTCAGAGCCGGGACCATACGGAGCGGCTACTGCAGCATTTCCACGCGCCGCCGATGATCTCCGAGGCGGGGGTGGCGATCCGGGGCGGGACGACTCTCTACGGCAACGATCTGCAGGTGCCGGGCGATTTCTCCTCGGCGGCGTTCTGGCTGGTGGCGGCGGCGGCCTCCCCCGGTTCGCAGCTGGTGATCCGCAACGTCGGCCTGAATCCGACCCGGACCGGCTTGATCAATGTCCTGGTGCGGATGGGCGCGCAGATCCGCGAGCACATCGAGGCGCCGAGCGCGGAGCCCTACGGGACGCTCCAGGTGATGGGGACGAAGCTCCACGGCATCGAGATCGGCGGGGCCGAGATCGCCAATATCATCGACGAGATCCCGATCATCGCGGTGGCGGCGGCGCTGGCCGAGGGCCAAACGGTGATCCGCGACGCGCACGAGCTGCGGGTCAAGGAGAGCGACCGAATCAAGGCGATGGCGACCAGCCTGCGGGCCTTCGGCGTGCCGGTGATCGAGGAACCGGACGGGATGATCATCGACGGCGGCCATCCGATCAAGCACGCGCGGGTGGAGAGCTTCGGCGATCACCGCATCGCGATGGCCTCGGCGATCCTGGCGCTTTTCGCCGATCATCCCAGCCGGATCGACGACACCGGCTGCATCGAGACCTCCTATCCCGGCTTCGAGAAGCACCTCCTTTTCCTCACCCAGAAATACACCCAGAATCTCCCGGAGCGGACCTGGAACGCGCTGCGCCGCAAGATGTTCAAGGCGAAGACGCCGGAGTATCAGGCGGAGGCGATGCTCAATCACGTGATCGCGATCGACGGGCCTGCCGCCTCCGGCAAGAGCTCGGTGGCGCGGGTGCTGGCGGGGCGGATCGGCTTCGCCTATGTGAATACGGGGATCATCTACCGGGCGCTGACCTGGAAGCTGCTGGAGGAGGGGATCGACCTGACGAAGTGGCCGGTGGTTTCCGAGGCGCTGAAGAAGATCGATATCGAATGCGGGATCGAAAAGGATGCCCTGAAGATCCGCATCAACGGGATCGACCCGGTGCCCCATCTCCATGCCGGACGGGTGAATTCATCGGTCTCGGCGGTGGCGGCGGTCCCGGCGGTCCGCCATCTCCTGCTGGACAAGCAGCGGGCGCTGATCGAGTTCGGCCCGCTGGTGGTGGAGGGGCGCGACATCGGCAGTGTGGTCTTCCCGCAGACGCCGTTCAAGTTCTTCATCGACGCCGATCCCGAGGTCCGCGAGCAGCGCCGCTCCTCGCAGGGGCATGTCGATGATATCGCCGCCCGCGACAAGGTCGATTCCGGACGCAAGACGGCGCCCCTCCAGCGGGCGCGGGATGCGGTGCGGATCGACACCACCAAGATGGGGATCGAGGAAGTGGTGGAGAAGGTCCTCGGGTTCCTGGAGAGCAAAGGGCTCTTCGAGGGTGCCGAGGAGGCGGAGGCTGGAGCGGCGTCGGTGCCGGCGCCAGCCCCGGCGAAATCGTCCCGCGCGAAGTAGATGTGAAAATAGGCTCTGCTTCGAAAGATCGCCGGTGAATCCCTGGTATTATTCGGTGCGCGGGTTGGCGCATCTCTTCCTTAAAGCCTCGTGCGGCATCGCCTACGAGGGCCGCGAGCATGTGCCCGCCAAGGGCGGCCTGCTGGTGGTGGCGAATCACATCAGCTTCCTCGATCCCCCGATGGCCGCCTGCGCGATGCCGCGCGAGATCCATTTTCTGGCGCGGAAGACTCTTTTCAAGAAGAACGGCTTCGGCGCGGCGATCTCCAGCCTCAATGCCATCCCCATCGACCAGGACCGGCCCGACATGAACGGGCTCCGCACCATCATCAAGCGGTTGAAGGGCGGAGAGGCCGTGCTGCTTTTCCCCGAGGGGGAGCGGACCTGGGACGGCAAGCTGAAAGCCCCCGCGCCCGGGGCCGGTCTGGTGGCCTGCAAGGCGGGGGTGCCGATCCTGCCCATCCGGCTCTTCGGCTCCTATGAGGCACTGCCCCGAGGGGGAAAGAAATTCACCCGGCATCCGCTGCGGGTGGTGATCGGCGAGCCGTTTCGCCCCCCCTTCGAGGAGCTGGCAAAGCAGGGCAAGGGGGCCTATGATCAGGTCTCGCGGTTGATGATGGAGAAGATCGCGGAGCTTTCATGAACCGGCTTGTTCTTTCGTTTCTGACCTTGTTCGTGGCGGTACTGGCGGGCTGTTCCTCCGGGCCGCAGGTTCCCCTCCCCGAGGACCCGGGCGACGGGTGGATGCGCAATCCGCTGGAGGATACGGCGCTCTTCCTGGCGACGAACGACAATCTGGCCAAGCTGGTCGATATCCAGAATCTTACCGCCTTCTCGAACCGCGACGGCGGCCTAAAGGCGACCTGCCACCTCCGCGACCTGACGCCGGACCCGCTGGCGATCCAGATCCGGGCCAATTTCCGCCGCTCCGACGGGACGACGCTGGAGGAATCCCCTTGGCAGAGCGTGACCCTGCCGCCGGGGAAGTATATTCCCTTTGAGGTGGTCAATGAGAGCGGGAATGCGGTGCGGGTGTTGATCGAGATCAAGTTGAAGGATTCGGTGGGGTCTTCTGCGGCTCCGGCTTCTCCGCCTGCAGCTGCTCCATGACCCTTTTATAAAGATCGTCATGGCACGGGGCGTTCTTTCGATCTGTCTCTTACTGCTTTTCGGGGGCATTGCCATCGCCTCTACAACCGACAACACTTCTGCCCAAGAGATGATCCGTCGCTTAGTCGCAAATGCCTCCCAAACGCCGACCGGGCCGGTGGAGAATGATATATCCGCCCCAGTCGTGGCGGGCTGTGCCGCCTTTTTAAAGTCCGCCAAAGATGCCAGACCGCTGCGCGTTGCTCTAGCTTCGGACTATAATTTCTTCACTTTGGAGGGGCCTTTGACTTCGCTTTATTCCGATGGTCACTACGGGCTTTTTTCCGCTCCCATTAAGCTGGATGATGCTACCCTGCATGATCCCGATTTGCCGTTGAATGCTCCCCCCAATGACAACCCTGGTTTTGGGGCGGGTGTAGGAGGTTCCCTGTACCTGACGGGCAAGGTCAATACCAATGGGCGGATGGTGGCGACCTTCTGCTTCACTCAAGAAAATGGCGTTTGGAAGGCCCATAATTTTTATATCAGCAACATGCCACTGCCAGACAAGGTGGTGAAAGAAATTATAAGCCTGATCGAGCCGTCTTCCGGCTTTGGTAGCCAGTGACGAAGTAGATGGCATTTCCCCGCTCCTTGATCGCCAGCACCCATATCTTTCTCCATAGAAGGACGATCCAGAGTTTCTGATCCGGGTATTTGTCCCCGAGAGGATGGGGCAAAACGTCTTTCAGTCCCCCCTTCTGAATCGCTATCTCCAACTCCTCGAATGAGACGCCGCGCTCGGCTTACTGCGTTCGTGATTTCCAGTAGCCGGGGCTGCGCTTGAGATGCATGATGGCCACGATCCAAAGGCAGTCCGCCTGCTCCAGGTAAATCACCCCGTAAGGGAACGACGGGCTGAAGTGACGGCGGAGCGGAGGATCAAACTGGCGAAACATCCTGGGATTGGCGCAAACCTCATGGAGTAACCGCGTTATTTCAACGTAAAAGCGCTGGCCGAGCCCCGGGTCAATCGCACCGTAATATGACACCGCCTCGGCGAGTTCACCTTCGGCGGCGGGGTGAAAGACCACCCTCACGAACGAAGCAAGCCGGCGGTGCGAACCAGGACTTCTTCCAAAGGGATGCCCTCCACTTGGCCGCTGGTAATCTCGGCCACCCGTCGGTTGGACTCGACCTTCCAGGCTGCTTCCACGCCGGGTTCAATGCCCCCATGGCGGCTAACCACAATGCGTTCGATCAATGCGGCGAGGACATCTTCGGGCAACTGGGCTGCCTCTTCCACGATTTCATCCAGCGTGATGGCCATAAAGAGGAGTCTAGGGGAAGACTATGTTTGGGGCAAGCTTGCCAGATAGATTGCCGAGAGCGACCTGCAATAAAAGCTTGCGGCTGAACGGTTTTTCCTTAGTTTGGACCTTCCGGTCGGAAGCTTCGACCGCAGGGCATCCGGCTTTACCTCCCGCGGATGTCCCGGCGGAGTTTTCCTTAAAATAAAACAAATAAATAGGGAGGGTCTGTCATTATGTTGGAACAACTGGTCAAATCGATGCGCTTCTACGAAGAGGGCAGCATCG